>ERZ651768.2538-NODE-2538-length-12612-cov-7.793857_pt1 | contig 12612 bp, 9 predicted proteins | sample MGYA00514754_ERZ651768 | MGnify/ENA metagenome assembly ERZ651768 | reverse complement strand
TAAAACTAAATTTGATGTTTATCCATCTAAATCAGAAGAAACTGCCAAAAAAATTAAATATAGTGAAAAAGAAAAATTCGAGTTTTTAATTTATAACGAAATAAGGTCAATTAGTGAGACTGGAAAAAATTTCAACCGAATCAAAGAAATAATTACACTCTTAAAAAATAAAAAATCTGAATCATGGTTACTATTTTTAGAAATACTTGAATTATTAGAAAAAGGTTCAAAAGAGTACACGGATGTTAGAAATGCGTTAATATCAATTTCCAAAATAAATAGTAAAAAGAAACATTTAATAGATCGTGGTTTAAATGTCTTGGATTCCGAATGAAAATATTACCCCAATAAGACACCACCTTTTGATTAGAACACTAATCAATACATTCATGGAGTTTTTTGTTTGTGGAGCTAGTTGTAGATTTTGACATGGATTCATTATCAATGGAAAAAGCAATGATTAGAAATATGGTTGGAAAGACAGGCAAGAATCTCGAAGATTGGATTAAATTAGTTAAGATTTCAAACATTTCAAAACATGGAGAAATAGTACAATACTTAAAAGCTGATTATTCATTAACTCATGGATATGCAAATTTGATAGCAAGAAAATCATTAAATAGTATTTGATACTTAATATTTGAATAATATAAGCCCCACAATTGTGGATTTTTTGTTTCTGGATTGAATCGACGCCCATTTGCTCACCAGCTAATTTAAAATGGAAGAGGTTGCGTGAGACTCATAACCCGAAAGGTAGTTAAAATATTTTCGGCATTCACAGAACTTAATATAAATAGACACTGATAAACCCCAAAGCAGGGTACTTTTTATTGAATTTAAAACTTAAAATCACGCAGAGATAAAATATTAAGTTTTATATTAGCTATATAATTCCGACACATGGTAAAATTAAACGTACGTGATTTTATGAAAAAAATTGCAACCTATGTTCATCCCGAGCGGGGATTTCTTCCCTATCCTGATCCACTATTGGAATTGCCCCCTGCTTACCGTGCTTGGGATGAGTTGAATAATGCTATGCCGGAACTACTTCATAATAATGTTTTCCGTGATGCCTTAAATAATATTCCTCAGTTGGATCCTTCCGGGATAAAAAATGGCCCAGAGCTTGATAGATCTATGCGCCAATTATCCATGTTTGCCAATGCCTATGTAAACTGGGGTGAAGAACCAGTGAAATCTATCCCAAAGAATCTCGCAATCCCTCTTTGGGAAATAGCACACCGATCAGGTAGGCCCCCAATCACCAGTCATGCATCCATTGTTTTATCGAACTGGCGCAGGATCGATCCTGATGGTCCGATTGTACCTGAAAATTTAAAAACACTCCAAAATTTCTTTGGAGGTAAAGATGAAGACTGGTTTTATTTAGCTACGGTGGGAGTAGAATCGGTAGGAGGTTGCGCAGTGTCTAAACTTTTTTCCTGTTTAGAGGCAGTTAAACACAATAAATCTAATTTTGTAGTCACCGCACTTAATGATCTTGCTTCCATTATCCATGAGATTAACCTTGCTCTAGAAAGGATGTATGAACGTTGCCGAGCGGATATTTTTTATCATAGGGTGAGGCCTTTTCTGAAAGGTTGGCCGGATGATGGAATTGTTTATGAAGGGGTAAATGAGGAACCAAAGATATTTATCGGTGGCAGTGCCGCACAAAGCTCCTTATTGCAAACCCTAGATGCTGGGTTGGGCATTACCCATCCCAGTGATAATTCTGGCCCATTCTTGATCCAGATGAGAAAATATATGCCACCAAATCATAGCAAAGTTATTTCTTTACTAGAATTAGACCCCATACTGCCCAAGTATCTTAACAAAAATAGAAGTATTGAGCTAAAAGATGCCTACGAAAAGTGTGTATCTGGTCTAAATATTTTTAGAAAGAAACATCTGGAAATGGCTATTCATTATATCTCCGACCAAGCAAAAAAGGGAAAAGAGGGAGAAGGCACTGGAGGAACAGAGTTTATTACATTTTTGACTACAGCAAAAAAGGAGACATATTTGCAAATGGAAAAAGAATAATCTGGAATTTCTAAAAGAGATATTTTTTAATGGAAAATTTTGAAATAAAGGTAACCACATAGCCTCACATTCGTGAGGTTTTTTGTTTGTGGGAGGATGGGTAGATTTGGATAAAGAGACTAATGCGAACAGTTAGGGGATAGTATTGGTAATTTTTGGGAATCTAAATCCTAATAACATGATGGATACAGGGTATTAGACAGAAATGGATGTGAGAATCTCCCCGTCTCCACAATCATCAGAAAGAAATATTTAAGAACAAGGCAGGTGTAATCCCGAACATGGACACATCGGTGGTGGTCAGAACCGGTGTGTAAGGATTATACCGTTTATGACTGACATTATTTTTATTATATATATTATAAATTGAAATGCCAGTATGAATGCGTGCCGTGAATAAGATACGGCGGGTGGAAATACTTATATCCAGGTGGTGAATGGGGTTTAATCGTTCGTTGTTGCGGTTGCTGATAATTGAAATAGTTTGATTTGAATTATCAATATTATTTATATGTGTATAGACACGGCCGGAGGAATATACCCAATTGGCTGTTAGATCCCAGTTGCTGATTGTGGTCATGAGAACGGATTTTATTTCATGTGTTTTATCATGATCCCCTGGAAAATTTTCACCATCATTCAAATCCGGGAATTCAAAGACTGTTTTGTTCAGCAGGTAGGATAACCAGCCAGTGACATTTCCTTCCTTTTTCCGGATTAAGAATTCAGCCCCATTTGAATGCCCAAAACCGGTTAAGATTGATTCATTATTATTTGAGAGCGGAGTCGCTGCACCCTGGAATTCGATCAGATTTTCTAAGGATCTATGATATAATTCTGCGGTAATACTGTAACGATTATAATTCCAGTTCAACCCTAAATGGTAATTCATTGAAGAAATATTTGGAATATCCTCAGATGAATGCAGCCACATTCCATCAGTACCCCGGGTAGAATAATTGCTGTTGAGTTGGTGAATGAACTGGTAGTGCCGTCCTAAAGATCCTTCAAGGGTGATTTCGTTATCAAATTTTTTTATGATGGAAAACCGGGGTGCTGAAAAGTATTCGGACAGCTCAGAAAAATAGGAAATCCTGATCCCGGATTGTATAATACAATTATGTAAAACTGTCCACTTATCCTGAACATAGAATGAATGTAAATAACTGGATTGGAAGAACTGATATGTTGTGTCGGAAGTTTCATCCTTTTTTTCATCCAGGAATTGAATATCATAAAATGAACCGCCAAAACCAGATGCAATTTTATGGTCGTTAAATCCTTTATAATTACCATGTAGTTTGAATGTCATATCATGCACATTATTTTTTTCGCTGGAGGAACCTATCCGCATGGGATCCTGATTTACAATCGCTGTTTGATCCGATTCATAATTACTGGTATAAGTATAATCAGAAATTGTCAATTTTGAGTCCCAAACATGATTCCAGTGAGTGTTCCAATTCAAACTTATGCCATTATTACTCCATTCTGTCTTTTGCTGGGTGATAGAAGTATCATACCCAAATGTGGTTTCAAATCCGTAGAATTTCCTGGTTTCCCGGATAGAATCTTTACCGGCAGAAACTGTAATACTGATTTTGTTTTTTGGTGAAAGCAGATAGGTAAATTTGCTATTCAGGTCTATGTAGGAAAAATTTGGGGAATAAGAAGCAGTTTGACTTTTTGAAGTGTCGGCACTTTCTCCGATAAGATCAAACTGGTTGTCCCCGGTGACGAAATTTTGGATGGAATTATATAATTCCGTTTGATAATTGGAAACGGTGGACCTTCTCATATTCAATATCCAGCTCCCGCGATTTACAATGGGCAGTTCGACAGAAAATCCCTGGCTCATTAAATTTCCATAAAATGACCCGCGGGGCCGCAGGTTGTTGCCGTTCCTGCTTGTTAATTCAATCACACTTGAAATTCGACCTCCAAATTGTGCGGGGAAACCGCCTTTGTAAACCTGGATGTCCTTGATGGTATTGGCGTTGATCCCGCTCACAAACCCGAACAGGTGTCCCGTATGATAAATAGGCATGCCGTCAAGGAGAATCAAATTTTGGTCTGGCGTGCCCCCACGGATGTAAAGATCGGAAGTTCCCCCTAATCCAAACTGAATCCCGGGGAGGAGCTGCAGGGACCTGAAAATATCCACCTCGCCCAAATTGGGCAGGGTGGTTATATGCCGGGGAGAAAAAGAAATTTTCCCCGGTGTATCAGACCGGTCCATAAATTCCCGGCCTTCTGCCGTGATCCAGACCCCTTCCGATGAAATAACCCGCGGCTGTAAATTGACCCTCAGCAGGCTATATTCATCTCTGGGGAAATTCAGGGCAACTCTGGTGGTTTTATACCCAATGTAAGATACGGAAAGGGAACAGGATCTTACAGGAATATTGACAAGGGAAAAAGCTCCGTCGGAGCTGGAGATATCACCAATACCCAGATCAAGAATATAGACGTTAGCATGGGGAATTGTTTCCCCGGTCTCCAGGTCAGTTACAAGCCCCGATAACCCGAACTGGTAGGGTTTCCCGGACTTGAATACTGTGAATTGCGTACCTGTTTGTTTCCACACCAGATCTGTTGTCGATAACACTCTATCCATAGCCTCGATAGGTGAGCAGGCACTGCAGCTGGCTGTAATAAGGATGCCCCGCACTGCCTCATCTGGAAAAATAACCGGGATTCGATGGATGTCAGTCATTTCCTGCAGGACGTCCTGCAGAGGGAGTCTATCGAACGAGAAGGAAATGGAATCCTGGGCCTGGGCTGTCAGCTGGCAGCATAGGGCCAACTGGAAAAAAAAGGGAAATTTTGTGGGGGTTAAACTAGAGGATCGTGCACGTTTCACCATCAAATTTAAACTCATGCTGAGTCAATAGGGAAATGGTGCTCAGTACAGAGTTTAAATCACTTGCGTCCAGCACACCGGTAACGGTGACGTCTGCAAGGGAGGGGTCAGCGAAGGTAAAAGAAATATCAAATATGCGCTCAATCTCGTCGCACACTTCCCGTAAGGGAGTTTGCTCACAAACCAGTTTATTGTGAATCCAGTCCGGATAGTCATGATAAGATTCAATTGCCGAACCAAGGTGTGTCTCTGAAGGTTCAACATCTATCCTTTGACCACGGGTAAGAATGATGGATTTGGTTTGATTGGAAACCAGAACCATTCCTGTATTTACGCCCACTTCGAACCTGTCGGGACGTGCATGAACATTAAAGGTTGTACCCAGTACTTTCACCTCGCCGTAGTCTGTATGGATCACGAAAGGAACAAGGCCTGGCTGAACGTCAAAGAAAGCTTCACCGCTTAGGGTTACATTACGGTGATCGCTGTTAAAATCTGTTTTGTAGGTAAGTTTGCTGCTGGAATTGAGAGTCACGGAAGACCCGTCATTAAGCAGCACGGTTTCAATTGAACCATACCGGGTCAGCACTGATTCTGTGGTCAGGAGATGGTAAACAATGGGCAGGCAAACTAATGCGGCCAGGGCCAAAGATACGATGTTTGACAGACGGGGCTGCCACCCCAGTATAGGAACCAAAGGAAATGGTGCGGCCTGGTTTTGACCCCTGTCCGGCTCAGAGTCAGCGATGGCCATGCGCTGCTCGAGGCGCATCCAGGCGTCATCCACTTCCGGTGTCCGGGGCAGATCGGTAAAAACGCTTTTTTCCCAGATCAGTTTTTCGGTGCTGTTCAGTTTTTTCATTTGTATGGGATTAACGTCTTTTTTGCGAAAAATACTCATAGATAATTGGTCAGGTTTTTCTTCAGGATTTTTATGGCCCTGTAGATCTGGTTTTCCACGGTACGGATACTCAGGTCCAGGAGTTCTGCAATTTCCGGGTTTGATTTGCCCTCGATACGGCTAAGGATAAAAATATTGCGGCATTTATCAGGGAGTTTTTCATTTACCAGTCGTTGAATTTCCTCCTGGAATACCTGCCCCTGGTTGATCATTTCCGGGTCATGAGTATCGGATCCTCCATAATCCGGTATGGAACTTTCATGCCGCTGGCGGACTTCTAAATGGCGAAAATGATCGTAACATAGGTTGGAACTGATACGGGCAATCAGGGAAAAGAATGACTTTTTTGGCTGTATGGAATTGCGGGTCTTCCAGACCCTCAGAAACGTTTCCTGGGTAATATCATCCGCCAGGTCTTCGTCCTTAACCCGGTATGCTACAAAACGGAATAAGGATTCATGATAGTTATAAAAAAGTTTTCGGAAGGCGGATTTATCTCCGCCTTTTACTTTTCCCAGGAGGTGTTGCTCTGTGTCTGTCATCACGGGGTTGTTGAGAATTTACTTGCTCCTGGAAAAGATGAAAATGACAGAAAAGATAACAGACCTCTTATAAATAAGACTGCAATCTCTATATTCAATGGTTCCATCTTTTTTCCTGCCCGCGTAGTTTTTCATCATCAAAAATGAAATATCAATGATTCGATCACATTACATAATAATTAAAAACCAGATGGCCTGGGCAGTGATGAAGAAACTTTTTGATCTGTCTGGGGAATAATGGTCCAACCTGCCCTAAATTCCATGGAATGAAAATTTTAAAGAAAATTAAAGAATCCAAATGCATGGCAGTTATCCTGCTGTCCGTATTTGCAGGCGGTTGTTCCATGTTCATTATACCCCGCTACCCCGAGGTTATTTATAATGACCGGCAGCCCTTGATCTCAGTCACTTACGATTACGGTGAGATCGAAGTTCACCTGCCTCTGGTTTACCCCCGGTATCGACCGGAACAGATTGCTTTTCAGGTTTATTCCGGGGGCGACACAACATTTCCCCTGATCTCTGTTATGCAGGGTCCGTTGGACGAGATAGTTCTATTTTTACCCCACGGGGTTCTGGATGTGGAAGATTCCACGAACCTGATCAAGATTATGCCCCAGGACTATGATTTCCGGAACTTCTACGTTCCCTTTAAAGGCATAGGAGCCGGCCGGATCGACCTGCCGGTAAAAGCAATAGATTTTAAACCGCTGATAGTACAGGGAGTTGTTACCCTGGCCCAAAACGACAGCACTCTGTCCGGTGTGGCTCTTTCCGTCCAGGTGTTCCCAGCTACCCTGGCCAGGACAAAATCGGACGAAAATGGTATTTTTGAAATGGGTATTCCCGGCGAATTTATGAAATCACCAAATATTGAATTGGTCGCCGGAACCAATCTGATCTTTAAGCCTTTTCGGCAGAAGCTGGATTATAGCAATACAAAAGGGATATACCAGGATGTGCGCATCGGGCCCAGTAAAACACTGGAAGGCCCCATTTATTTGACCAATAAGAAATATGTTCATTTTCGGGAAAAGCCGGATGTGGGCTCCGAGACTAAATTTCTTCTTGAAAAAGGGGAATCGGTAGCTGTGAAACGGACTACCCGGGGGGAATATTTCGGGGATATTGAAGTTTTGCTCCAGGATGGGGAAATGGTTGTTTTTGACGGCTGGGTAATAAAGGAAGACCTGACCCTAATGCAGCTGGAGAATATTTTTTCTAAGGAAAGTAACCATGAACCCGTGGAATAGATTCATCATATGTATCCTGGCTATCTCCGGCAGCACGCTGCATGCCCAGATTGCTCTCAATGTGAATGCTATCCCCAGACAAGTGAAGGTAATAATGGACGGCATCCCTATTGGGGAAACCCCCATCAGGGACCAGCAGATCATACCCGGGCCCCACAATTTCGAGATCATCAAGGATGGCTACGCATCCTTGACCTATTCCCTGATCGTTAATCCGGCCAAAGCAGTCAACCTTGATTTTTACTTAAATCCCATTTACAAAATAAAATTCACGACAGAAGAAGAAGGCTTGACCTTTGAATTGAATAAAAACCATCAATGGAGCGATAAAAAAATCCGTTTAGAGTTAGAGGCAGGAGAACATGTTCTCAGCGTATATAAGAAAGATAAGGTCGTAGATGAGCAGACCATCCTGGTTGATGAGCCAAAACAATTTAAATATTTTTTGAAGAAAAAATTGTCTGATTGACTATGAAAAAAATGATCCTTGCTATCCTTATGGTTCCAATACTGCTGGCAGGAGGCCGAGGCAAGACAGTCTTGATGCTGAACCAGTTTGAAAACCAAATCCCGGAATTGAGTTCCACCCTGGAAGCCAATTTCAGCGGATCAGAGTTTCAATTCAGGGAACCCATAGAAAAATTGATCACGGACCTTGATGCGGAGCAGTACCCGGCAGCAAGCAGAATGGGCCTGGTCAAGATGGTGGGGAACGAATATGGCGTGGATTATATCATTTATAATCAAATCCGGAATCAGGGCGAACGTTTTTACCTTGAAGGCCAAATATTCAGCACCCGCTCCGGCGGACTCATCCTTCGGCGCAAGCTCGATTTACTGAATTATACAGAAAGCCAGGTGAATGAGCTGAACCTGTGGGTCGGGGAGATTATGAACATTGTCTATCCGGGATGGCTCGAAAACAGGGAATCCATTCTTTTTTCAGATCCAGCTGACATAACCTATGAAAAAACACCCATGGGTGCTGCCATGCGCAGCCTGGCTGTCCCCGGCTGGGGCCAAGCTTACTCGGGGAAAAAACTTTCGGCTGCATTCTGGGTGGCTCTGGAATCATCTTTGAGTGTTGGTATCTTGCTGAGTTTCCTCAATTACGATGCTGCCGCCAAGAATTTCTTACAGTACCAGAAGGATTATAGTAATACAGATGATGAGAAGGAGGTAGCCCAATATAGAGAGCTTGCTATTTCGGAGCATGCCAAACATATACGCTATAATAATCTTATGATTGCGTTTGCATCTATCACCGGTACAACCTGGCTTGCCAACAGTGTCCATGCCTGGATCGTAGGCCCCAGACCCTTCCATGAGATCTATAAGCAATGGGATACCACCAGAACGGTGACCGGAGGATGAAGCATGAAAAAATTCTATCGTCATTCTCTCTTTGTGTTGTGGCTGTTTTTCTGGTCCTGCACCATTCACAAAAAGGAACTGGACAACCCCGTTGATCAAGATGCGGATTACGCTGCTCCGCCCCCCTCCCTAGTTTTTTATCCCAAGACCCAGGAAAAAACAATGAATGATTCTGTGAAGGTGGAATCATTCATTGTCTTTAAATCAGATTCTACTGCGCCTTTTTCCGGGGTGCAGGTGGTGATCAATTATAACGCGGCAGTCCTGGCGCTGGATACATTGAGGCCAGGTCTTTTTATTACCGACACCAATACGGTAAATCCGCTGTTTGTCTACAACAATGAAACACCGGGCAATATTGAACTGTTCGCCTATTTCTTAGATACAGTGAAACTGGATATCGAAGGCACCGGCCACCTGGCGGATATCATTTTTCAGCCCCTCACAACAGGAACTGCCATTATTGAATATGAGCTTGAGAACTGCCAGGTCATTGATTATGATGACCATGTAATTGAGATAAATGGCGAGCGTACAGCAGAGGTGGTTATTCAGTGAGACAGAATTTTTTACTGTTTCTATCGGCACTGCTGCCCGCATTGATTACTGGACAAATCCTGTATCAGGAAAATTTTGACGCAGGAAATTGGCCTGATGATTGGACCCATGAAGGAGAAAATTGGGTCATCACCAGCAGTCAGAATAGTGCACACGAAGGCAATGACACACCGCCAGCGGCGGTTTTTGAATGGTCTCCTCAACAGTATGATTTTGATCAAAGTATGATTACACCATTAATTGATGTGGGGGATAATGATGGTGTGCTGGTCGAATTTTATTTTGCTTTAGATTTTTATCAGGCACAAGATTTGAATGGACTACGTATTTCCTACAATGGGGGTGCTGGCTGGATTGAAGTACTGAACTATGCTATTGGTCCCGGTTTATCAATACAAGATAATCCCTGGTCCAGCATGGAATCCTTTTCGGCGGCTATTACAGGCAGCAGTGATCTGCAGCTGAAATGGTCAGCCTACGGAACAAGTTCATGGGCCATTGATGCCTGGATTGTTGATAATATTAAGGTTTTGGCACTGCCCAAGCTAACCAGCGTTACCATTGAATCTGCAAACGAAGATCCAGCCACCGCAACTGCCGAAACGAATATTTGGCTGAATTTTACAGCGAATTCAGATTTTACCGGTGATCCTTACGTACAGATCAATGGTAATGCCTGCAATGTAGACAATCTGGGGGGGATGAACTGGGTTGCCTATTATACGGTTCAAAGTTCTGATCCGGATGGACCGCTGCAGTTCACGATCGATTTCACCGATGCCAATGGGATCGATGGCCAAACAGTAAAGCAGACCACAGACGGCAGCAACGTAATCGTGGATAATTCTGATCCGCCGCCATTCTCGGTTGGTGCTGTCACCAGTACCGGCGGAACGGTAGCAGCCAATATCTGGAATAGTACCAATACTGCTATTCAGCTGGAAGTAAATGTTCCCCAGGATTCGGCAGTGGCCAGTTTCAATTACTATCAAGGCAACAGTCTGCAGTTTGACGGAGCTAATGACGAAGTTTCCATCCCAGGATTAGCCGCGTATCAGGCAACCAATGCTCTGACCGTAGAATCCTGGGTCAAGCCTGGGGTAGCTCCTGCCGATTATGACGGTTTCTTAAGCTACGCTATGGATGCGGGAGGAACCCAGGCGGGTTTTGGATTTGCCTTTTATTTAACTGGATGGAAATTCTTCTTAAAAACCACGACCAATTCAATTAATTATGCCAGTATGGCTGGAACGCAAATGCCTGTTGGTCAGTGGAGCCATATGGCTGCTACCTACGATGGTTCCGAAGTAAAATTATACCGCAATGGCGCCTTGGTTGATTCCGCCGATGCCATGGGAAATGTTCAGTGGTCCGGTGCCCCTGCAGAAATGGTACTGGGGAATTTCCCGAAGGATGGAACCGGCCATTTTTTTGAAGGCAATATTGATGAAGTGCGGCTATGGAATGTGGTACGAACCAAAGATCAGATAAAGGCGTCACGGGAGATCAATTTAACCGGAGAGGAAGCAGGGTTGGTAGGATACTGGCGGATAGATGAGGACTCCGGTGCTTCCACGGCTGATTCCACTGCAGCAGCAAACCATGCCAGTATCAATGGCGCTACCTGGTCTGTACAGGATTCACCAATCGAATTTCAAACTCCTGTTTATGATACCGGTGTCATCGTTGGGTCTGCTTTCCAGCTTCGGGGACGAATCGGAATAAATAATTTTGAAGTAATAGGTGAAAAAGATACAATTACCGCAGCTGATTTTAACGCTGGGACAAAGATCGTCTCTGCACCGGAAAGTGCGTTTGAAGCTTTGACAGGTTTTGCCCATGGGGATACAGCCCAGTTGTCAGCACTGTTGTTTGATGTTGCAGGGAATTTCTCCCTGGGGGATACCAGTACGACAAATACTGCTATCGACCTGCAGGCGAACAATCCAAATCCTGTGTCCATCACCTCAAACAATACATTCACACACCTGGCAAAAACAGGAGATGTGATAACTATTGCCATGACCTATGATGAAGATGTTGACCTGCCTGCGGTCACCGTAGAGGGCAATGCTGCTGATGAGACCGATCTGGGAGGTGAACTGTTTAATGCGACATATACGTTTTCGGGATCAGAAACGGAAGGGAATGTTAATTATATTGCTATCAGCACAAATGATTATTTAGGCAATCCCGGCACCTACAATGGCGGTGCAGTTGGCGCAGGCTCTTCTACCGTGCAATATGATAGAACATTACCTGAATTATCACCAGTTACCATTGTTTCCAATAATGCTGACACCACATGGGCAAAAGCAAATGATTCAATCAGTGTAACCTTTACTTCGAATGAGGATATATCTGCTGATTTTGCGCTTAGTTTTGATGGAATAGATGATTTTGTTGAGGTGGAAGACAATAGTAGTCTAGATATTGTTAATACCATTACGGTTGAAGCATGGGTTTACTACAGGAGTCTTACAAGAGGTGAAATTTGCGTCAAGGGCAACAATTGGGAATATGGTATCATGAATGGTCATTTAGAACCTAGTATATTTACTTCTTCATGGAATCAGCCCCAGGATAGTAGGACATTAGATGCAAATACTTGGTACCATGTTGCTATGGTTTATGATGGTACCAGAATTATGAATTATATAGATGCGGTTGGACAAAATGTGCAGAATTTGACTGGCCCAATGGCAACTTCTGATCAGAATGTTCTTTTAGGAAGATGGTACAGTGGGGAATATTTAGATGGTTATATAGATGAAGTCCGAGTTTGGAATATAGCTCGTAGTCAGAGTGAAATTGAGTCTAATATGCATACAGAGTTAAATGGTGATGAATCTGGATTAGTCGCCTATTGGAATTTTAATGAAGGTTCCGGAAGTATTGCGTACGATCGATCAAATAATGGAAATGATGGTGTGTTGAATAATATGGATCCTACTTCCGCTTGGTTTTACCAGAGGGGAAGTAGCCCTACAGTCACAATTATGAGTCAAGATGCTAGTATATCAACTATTAATAATGATCAGTTTCGCGCAGATTATACTACAACTATTA
>ERZ651768.2537-NODE-2537-length-12618-cov-14.913165_pt1 | contig 12618 bp, 13 predicted proteins | sample MGYA00514754_ERZ651768 | MGnify/ENA metagenome assembly ERZ651768 | reverse complement strand
AATAGATTATTATTGCTCTTAAAAAACACTAATGGGACAGGTTTGTCATATTATTCCCACATGAATTTACACTAAAAGGATTGAAAATGGTAATTTTTTCTGTTTGCAGCAATTATGTAGTACCGGGACCTGGACAACTTGCATTCGGTTTAAATTTATTGACAGCCGTTATATTTTCTTTATCATAAGGCTTATTACTTATCTTCTTAAATAAGTTAATGTAGAAAAATATTCATGCTTAAATCTAAGTCTTACAAATTAAACAATTATGCTAATGTACAGGAATATTTTCATTCACATAACTGGACAGATGGGCTTCCTGTTGTACCTCCTACCCCAGAAACAGTTAAGGATTTATTGGAATGGTCCAACGTAGAACCAGAACACCTAATTGGCATTGAACCAGTTAGAAGCAGACCAATAACTGCAGAAAAACTAGCAATAAATGCTGTCATGGCTGGCTGTCTCCCAGAACACTTTCCACTAGTTTGCGAATCTTTTTCTGCAATGTTAAAAGAGCCCTTTCTTCTTCATGGTTCAACAGCAAGCACTGGTGGCTGTGCAATACTTATAATAATCAATGGGCCCATTAGGCAACAGCTCGGAATGAACGGTACTTTTAATGCTTTAGGTTCAAGTGATCGAGCGACAACAGTAATAGGTAGAGCAATTAGATTAATTCTTTGTAATTTATTGGATGTAAGACCAGGAGATGTTGATCGCTCAACTCTTGGCCACCCTGGAAAATTCAGTTTTTGTATCGCAGAAGATGAAGAAAACACAAATTGGTTATCTCTTGCTGAAGATAGAGATATTCCACAAGGAATGTCTGCTGTAACTGTTATGTCTGCAGGTTCACCTAGACAAATAATGAATGAATGGACAACCAATCCAGAAGAAATTCTGGATACGTTTGTTGCTGAAATTAAATCCTGCATGAGACATTACTCAATATGGCCTGGTAACTACGCGATTGTGATTCCTCCACAACTTCGCGTCCATTTTGAAGATTCGCAATGGTCAAAGAAGGATATCCGTAGATATGTTTTTAATCATGCAAGAATCAAAAGAAAAGAATGGGGCGAATGTGGGAAGGCTTCAATTATCGGAAATAAAGGTGAAAAAGAATATGCTGCATTGACGGATGAAAATCATTTGCTTGTTATTGCAGCAGGTGGACCCGCTGGAGGTTTTGGTGCCATCATTCCTCCTTGGTTTGGAACAAAGAGTAAAGCTGTCACTCAACCGCTTGGCGTTTGCCTAGATTGTGGCCCTGAGTAAATAAGAAACATTTTCTTTTGTAAAACATGTCGATACAAGTTCTAAATCCAACTCATGAAGGAGATTTCAAATCCTTCAAAGCTGCTGAAGGTCTAAAAAGCCTCAAAGGGGCAAAGGTGGGGATCATATCAAATGGGAAGAAAGGTACTTTCCATTTTTTCAATGCTCTCGAGGAACTACTCATAAAAAACCATGGAGTAAAAAAAGTAATTCGAGTAGTTAAAAAAAACTACAGTGCTCCTGCCGAGTCAGAGATTTTGACTGAGGTAAAAAAATGGGATGCTGTAGTTGCCGGGGTAGGAGATTGAGGGAGTTGTTCATCATGTAGTTTGCATGATTCAATTAAATCAGAGCAATTGGGTATACCTTCAATTAGTATTATGACCTCAAAATTTGTTAGTGCAGCAGAGATGATGTCTCGTGCTTTGGGCGCGGAAGAATATCCTTTTGTCATAATCAATCACCCAATCAGCAGTGCGTCAAAAGATGAATTAAAAATACAGGCTAGTATTGCACTAAAAGAAGGAGTCAATTTAATTCTTAGGTCAAAACGTAAAATAATATCTCAAGTTCTCCTATGAGTTTAAGAAAAAATATTTTAGATGGAATAAGAGTTATCGATCTCTCCCAATTTCTATCCGGTCCCCACGCAACACTACTTTTAGCGGGTCTTGGAGCAGAGGTAATAAGAGTTGATCATCCAAAAACTGGAACATCACTGGCCAAAACACCTATCTATTTTGGGAAGAATGGTCCTTCATTCAATAAAAAAGATGAAACCGATATTGGTATTTCTTTTCTGAAAAGATGTCGTAGTAAAAAATCTGTCACGATCGATCTTAAAACTAAATTAGGGCATGATTTATTTCTAAAATTAGTTGAAAAGTCTGATATTCTCGTTGAGAATTTCTCAGTTGGTGTAACAGAAAGACTTAAAGTAAATTGGCATATTTTAAATAAAATCAATCCTAGACTAATTTATTGCTCTTTGACAGGTTATGGTTCAACAGGGCCAGATAGTCATCGCAAAGGTTACGATACTACCACACAAGCAATGTCTGGTTTAATGAGTGTAACAGGACAACCAGGAGGGCCCCCAACAAAGGCAGGAACACCTATAGCAGACACCATTGCAGCAAGTTTTGCTTTATCTGGAATTTTAGCAGCTCTTTATCATAGAGAATCCACTGGTTTAGGACAATTTGTAGATATCTCAATGGTTGACACTTTGTTCTCATCACTCTTTGATGACCCGATTGATTGCTTCGAAGAATTAGGCCTTAATTTCCAACAAGGAAATCGCTTAGTTAGATTTTCACCATTTAATACTTATAAAACAAAAGATAGTTGGATTGTTATCTGTTGCGGAACTGATGAAATGTGGAAGAAATTATGTAAAACAATAGATCGATTGGATTTATCAAAAGAAAAAAACTGGTCAAGAATGGATTGGCGAGTTGCTCACAATGATAAAGTTGATGATTTAATCAGCAGTTGGACATCAAAATTTTCAACTAAATCTGCACTTAAAATACTTGAAAACGAAGATATAGTAGCGAGCCCTGTGCAGGATATAAATGATTTATTGAATTGGAATCATTTGAAATACAGAGAAATGATAAATGATGTTGAACACCCTCAACTTGGTAAATTAACTGGAATCAAAGCTGCTGGATTCCCAATTAAATTCAGTGATGCAGAAACAGGGTATAAAGGACCAGCACTTCCTAGTGGTACGAATAATAATCAAATCTTTGGAGAATTAATAGGATTAAAAGAAAAAGATTTAAAAGAATTACGTGACAAAAATATTATTTGATTCGGAGACTCTTCCCACCTTTCTTCCTGACTTCGACCTCGTCCGCCAGTAGAAAACTGAATAATAATATTAGGGCAAGACTCTTTAATACCAACTAACAGCTCTTTAAATTTGTTGACATCAGAAGAAGGGCTTTCGTCTTCATTTCGAACATGAAGATGAACTAATGACGCTCCAACATCATAGCACTTCCGAGTTGATTCAATTTGCTCAGATACAGTAATTGGAATGGTTGGATTATCGATTTTTTTTGGAACCGAGCCTGTAATTGCTACAGTTATAATACAAGGCAGAATTTCTTTCATGAGTTTCTACGAATTGCATGGGCAGCGGCCCTTTTCCCTGCAATCATGCCTCCAACTAAAGACTCAAGGAGGCCGGTTCCCATTAAGCGGTTTGCTCCGTGTAAACCCGTGGTAATTTCTCCAGCAAGGAATAGTCCTTCAATCATACTCTCACCCTCGCAATTCACTTCGAATCCTCCTAAATAATAGTGAAGCACCGGTTGTACAAAAATCCCTTCGAAATCATTAGCCAGAATGCTACTCAATTATGGTCTGTTTGATTGCTGATAATTTTTTAAACTCCTCTTGAGGAAGGGGCACATTCAAAGAATTATGAAAAACATATTTGTGGTTTGTTGATTTCCTCTTTCCTGTAGTTTGTGGAATGGAAGAAAACTAGTATTAATTCGTCTATTTTCCAAAATCTGGATTAGGATCAAGAAAACGTTCAATTACATTACGAAGCAACTTCGAAATATTATTGTTGTAATCATTGCAAGGCAGACTGCCACAGAAAGTGATTGAACCGATAGAGAAGACTGCTCCACCGTTTGCGGTTTCGTAAAAAACCATATCGGCGCGGATTAGGTTTTTGATGGAATCTCCTGGCCATGTACCCATGTGTGTCAATTGTTCTTCTGGGACGAGAACGAAAAAGTTCTCTGCATCGCCTGTATAATCTAGATTGTGGCCTTCTGAACTGGCTAAGACGACTGCACTGTCTGGCGTACCTAATCTAACATCGGCCCGGTCCAATTCGAATCCTGCAGCACCACCTCCAGAAAGCCCAAAATCCCCAAGTCGCTTATCGTTAATACCTTTAAAAACCCAAGAAAATCGAGATTCAAAGGAAGGCTCAAGGCGCCGGTAATAGGATCCAAAAAAGGTACCCTGTGCTGAAAAACCAATTCCAGCGATTTGCTGAGGTGGACGACCATTGCGTCGCCAAAGTCCACCATATTCACCGTCAAAGGCATTATAATATTCTCCTGGTTCAGCTGCCCAGGCACGGATGCCACCTTCTCCACGGCGAATCTCGATGACGCCCTGTTCTTCTGGATGCATTGCCACTTTCCAGTAAAAACCGTTGCCTCCCAAATATGCAAACCGGCCACCACAATCTTTGTATGCCTCAATTGCATCCAGAGTTTTATTTGTGTGATATTCAGGGTGTGTTGCAGTTAACACAGTGCGATAGGGCTCTAGAACACGCGTACCTTCATCATGCACCTCTTGATCCGATATAAGATCGAAAGAGAATTCCTGTTCCTCCAGCCAATCAATTAGATGAGTGTCAGCCTGTAAGTGCCTAAGGCCAGAGCCATTTTGATCGACAAAAGTGAAATAACCCGGCCGCATTGTCAAAATGGGGCGGAGAGCTGAGGAGTGACAGATTCCGCTTCCATCAGTGTGAAAATTATAGGTTGATAACCCGTATTCCGGCTGATCTCCAGGGTTCCATGGATACGCATCCCAGTCCTTAGCCCTTTGTCTCCAAGGATCACCAAATTCAGGTCTCGCGTGGTTTGCATAAATAACATAGGTGAATGTCGGAATGATAAGACACAGATCAGCTGTGTTCTTGCCCTTTGGCGGACAAATCACGAAAGGAATGGTATCTTCTTGATCCCCACATTTCAACTTTGCGCCATATAATCCGGAGGCGAGATCATCCGGAACCGTAAAGCTAAAATCAGTTTGCCATTTACAATCGTGTAAGTCATCGTCATGGAAGTGGATGGCACCATACTGCTCAGGTGCATGCCGCCAACACATCTCCTTCCCTGTCCAATTGGACCCGGTCATTGCACGGGCTGGCATATTGACTAGACGTGCGTTGAGGCCGTGTGAGCCGTTATCAATAAGAATTGTCGAAGACATTTGTTTCGCAAAATCCCAATCTGCAAAACATTTCTCATTTCTGGCAAGAGGAAAATTCGACACTCCTAAAGCAAAGTTATGGATCCGTGGACGTTCCATCTTGCCATTGAAATGGGCACCTATACCGTCTTTCTGTTCTGCGCCGAAGAGCAGCGGTGAATCCATCTTATCTGTCGAAATATCGAGACTTTTTGTTTCGACTATGTCAGTCAGATCTTTGTGCTGAGCTGAAAGAGGCAGACAGCCAACAGACAAAGTTTGCTCCACCGTATCGTAGGCCAACCATACTGTATACCAGTGCCGGGCAAGTAGAGGTTTTGCGTGACTAATACTGGCTTTGCCGATTTCACCGAACAGTCTCCCGCCATTATTTATTCCAAGAACACCTCCACTTTTTGCTTGATCACCCCAGGCGATAATTGCCTGACGCCCTTTCTTTGGTGTCGTAGGCCAAATTGTGGCAGACACCGTAAAGCTATTTAGGTATTCAAGTGCCAGGGCAGAATCAACAATCCCGTAGGAACCAAGGTTGATATTCTGAATGCGAGATGGATATTTACCGGTGAAAGATGATTCAACGCTTTTCTCACGAATGCCAGGTCCCTCAGGGTTGGGGTCAGAGCAGCGAATGCGAACAAGGCTCGCTTGAAATGGTGCGTTAAATGTTGAGCTGACTTTGAATTCCAATGTCTCGCCGGGACGTGCGGACAATTTATTCACATAACCGATTAGAGGGATCATTATGAAAATTATAGAAGTTAAATTTAAGCCTGTTTTACAGAAAAAGTCTTCTTAATACCATCCATTCCATAGCGGTACCGTAAGTAACTATTCAATTATGTATCTTTCTATTCCAAAATATTCCACTTGGAAAGACCGTATTTTGCAGAAGCATCACTATAGAATTGTGCTTATTTAGTGAAGACCGATAATCGCGGTTGTACACTCCAGAAATTAAGTTCACGCTCTACTGTTCGTGCTATACGCAGCAGTTTCTCCTCTGTATATGGTGCGCCGATCAATTGTAGGCTGGTGGGCAGGCCGTTTGCATCAAAACCGATCGGCAGGTTAACTGCTGGAAAACCCAGATAGTTTACTGGTCGGGTATTATGTCCGGACTTTAGCACCATCTGGGCAGCATCAGGATTTGCTCCCAAATCGCTCTCTTCAATAGTCGGTAGAGGATAAGGCCAGACGGGTGTTATTATGGCATCAACCTTTTCGAAGGTTTGTGCAAGGACCAGTTTTGCGGAAGATGCTCTATTAGCAAGCGCATTGTAGTAATCTTGCGCAGGAACAAAGAATCCTACCAAAAGGCGGGCCAGCGACTGCTCTCCGAATGCGCTGTGGTCTTCGAGAATTTTTTTTTCGTGAAGTGCAGCCCCCTCCACTGCTGTAATCAGCATGGTCATCGCATTCGCCGTTTCGATACCAGGAACATCTACATCGATGCATTTTGCGCCAAGACGTCCCATGAGGCGAAAGACCTCATCAATGCCATCGGTGACAGTCCCATCAGCAACTTCAAAAAAATAATTGGTTGGCCAACCGACCCGAAGATCGGCCATCCCTTCTTCCAGGTTATCAAGAAGGTGCCGCAAATTGAAGGGAACGGAACTATAATCACTGTCGTCAAACGCAGCAATAGCCTGTAAGACAATTGCCCCGTCACGTACTGAACGTGTCAATGGACCGACGGTATCCAGTGTAGGGGACAGTGCTAAAACACCGCTCCGACCTACAAGTCCATGGGTCGGCTTGATACCTACTAGCCCACATGCTGCGGAAGGCAGCCGAACCGAACCACCAGTATCGGAGCCAAGTGATACTGGAACGATTCCCCCAGCCACAACGGCTCCAGATCCTGAGGATGAGCCACCACAAATGTATTGCGGATTCCATGGATTGGTTGGTGTCCCCGCATAGGTATTGTGTCCGGTCGTGCCCAATCCAAACTCCACCGATGTCAGGCGCCCGCAATCCACTGCACCCTGCTGATCCAGCATTTCGACTACAAAGGCGGTTTGAGAAGCGTGATGACCAGCAAGGGTCTTTGAGCCACCTTCGCAAGGCCATCCTTCACGCATGTAAAGGTCCTTGTGTGCGACGGGCACTCCTAGAAGAGAGGACGAGCGATTTGCATCACCCCGAAGCACTGTATCGTGAAGGTGTTCGGCTCTTGCGATAGCATCGTCTTTCGCAACATGAGCCACCGCATTCATCTTTCGGCCAAGACTATCGAGATTCGATACTGCTTGAGAGGTCTGTTCGATTATAGATGCCGGATGGTTGTCTATTTTGGTTCGCATTTCCTCTATAGATCGTAGCGGTGTACTCATATCTATGTTTTGCGGGAAAGTTCAAAAAAAAAGCCCTGATAGTCGGTAAAATGCCTAGGATCAAGAGCGCTGCTATTCACGGGGCATGCTTGTTTACACAAGCGTTTCGCTACATCTGCGGCATTATTAAGAGATTCTTCAGAAATACCTGAGATAGAAAATTTTGAAATCAAGGAGTTCTTATCAGAGTGTTTAGTTTTGTCAGACATTTCGCCCTCCCATATTTCTATTGTTGAAAATTAAATTACGGTCGATCTTCAATACTCTTCTATAGCTGTTGATTTAAAATATGTTTTTCTAGGAAAAGGGCAAGGCGAGAAGCGATTGGTGTAACTGGATATTTTTGTAGAGTATCCGTGCATAGGCGGGGTTTGAATTAATCATGAAACATAGCAGCAACTGTGGTTCCATACCCAACGTGGTGTACGATTGTTCGAAGAAGCTGTTCTGATAATGGCTTAATTGAGATATTAAAAAAATATGCCTTTAAAAAATCAGTTAACCACCTGTCTTTGTTGAATCTAAATATTCTTTGAAAAAGGATTAATCCAGTTTCTGCCTGGAATGGAATCTAGCAGAGACTTTGTGTATTCATGTTGGGGATCTTCAAAGACTTTTCCAGTTGAACCAATCTCTACAATCTTACCCTGGTACATCACCGCAATTTTGTCACAAACCTGGGCAGCAACTCTCAGGTCATGAGTGATGAACAACATTGAGAAATTGAGTTTTTGCTTAATCTGACCCAGTAATTTTAATACTTGTGCCTGGATAGAAACATCCAACGCGGAGACCGGTTCATCAGCAATCAAAATCTTCGGATCTAATGCTAAAGCCCGCGCAATGCCGATTCTTTGTCGTTGTCCACCTGAAAATTCATGCGGGTAACGATTCACAGCCTGGGGCCCTAACCCCACTAACTCAAGTAGTTCTTTGGCCTTTTGAAAGGCTTTTGTCTGTTTCTCCCCATGAATAATAGGTCCCTGGGCAACCATTTGTCCTACAGTTAATCTCGGATTAAGAGAACCATAGGGGTCTTGAAAAACCATCTGAATTTCTTTTCTATAAGGCATCATGGATTTACGGTCCATCTTGGCCAGGTCTTTTTGCTGATAAAGGATTTCCCCACCATCTGAAGAAATTAGTTTTACTATGCATCTTGCAACAGTCGATTTGCCAGAACCTGATTCTCCAACCAAGCCAATGGTTTCTCCTTCTCTAAGCGTGAATTGAATTTTATTAACTGCAAAAACTTCTGATTTGGATGAACCTAGAAAACCTCTCCTCCTTTGGTAGATTTTTTCCAAATGATCTACCTTTAGCAAAACTTGTTTTGAAGATTCAACCGGTTTCGGTGTTTTCAAATCCGGAACCGAACGGATTAACTCTTGAGTATAGATATGTTGGGGAGAATTAAGAATAACTTGAGCTTCATTTTCCTCAACCAACTGACCATCTTTCATCACAGCTATCCTATCTGCTATTTCAGCAACCACTCCAAAATCATGTGTGATGAAGATGACACCTGTTTGTTTTTCTCTTTGAAGATCACGAATCAATTTCAGAATCTGTGCCTGGGTAGTCACGTCCAGGGCAGTGGTTGGTTCATCAGCAATGAGGATCTTTGGTTCCAGTATCAGGGCCATGGCAATCATGGCTCTTTGTCGCTGACCTCCAGAAATTTCATGTGGATAAGATTGTATGACGTGTTGCGGGTCCGGAAGGTGAACTGCGCTGAGCATTTCCAGAATGCGCTTACGCCTTTCTGTTTTATTGAGTGATGTATGAAGGAGCAGCACTTCCTCAATTTGTTTACCGATACTGTGTAGAGGATTCAGGGCAGACATAGGTTCCTGGAAAATCATCGCAATTAACAGACCTCGAATCTCCTGAAATTGCTTTGGTGTAAGATGGTTTAGCAAACGGTCCTCAAACTTAATTTCACCTCCTGTAATTTTTAGTCGTCTTGGGAGCAATCCCATGATCGATCTGGCCATCATACTTTTCCCGGATCCTGATTCTCCCACTACACAAAGGATTTCATTTTCTATTATTTCCAAATTCAGATTATCAACGGCATAACTTCGATCACCTCCATCTGGAAGACTAATTGAGAGGTTTTGAATTTCAAGCAAGGAGTTTTTTGACATTTTAAAGATTGCGAAGCTTAGGATTAAAGGTGTCGTTTAATCCTTCACCCACCAGATTGATCCCCAAAACTGTAAGTAGGATTGCTATCCCTGGAATCGCGCAAAGCCACCAGGCTGTTCGAAGGAATTCTCTGCCAGAACCAATCATAAAACCCCAACTCATGACGTTTGGATCACCAAGACCAAGAAATGCAAGTGCAGATTCGATGAGAATAGCAGTGGCCGTCATCAGTGAACCAGTGACAAGTATAGGTGAAAGTACGTTTGGAAGAATTTCACGGAAGATTATTGCGGAGTCTTTCATACCAAGACAGATACAAGCTTCTACAAATTCACGGTTACGCATGGCAATAAATTCACCTCGCACCAACCTGGCAACAGGTGGCCAGGTAACCACTGTGATTGCAATTACAATGCTCTGAATAGAAGGTTGTAGGATTGCTACCAAAACTATTGCAAATACAAAAGATGGTATGGTTTGGAAAAATTCAGTAAAACGCATTAGCAGGTTATCCACTTGTCCTCCATAATAACCTGAAAGACTTCCTATGGCTGTGCCGAAGATGACAGAAAGCATCGTTGCAATAGATGCAATCAGGATTGACGTTCTTGCACCATGAACAACTCCAGCAGCCACATCTCTTCCCAATCTGTCTGTGCCGAGAAAAAATTCGCCAAATGGTTCCAGTAAAGGTTTTCCAACCGTTTTAAAGGGATTTTCTGGATAAATGAATGGTGCCAATAAAGCCAACAAAATAATAATAATTAGTAATGTAAGACCTATGACTGCAGCTCTATTCCTAACAAAAAGTTTTAGAAAATCAGTGTTGTTTTTAATTTTTTCCATTACTACCTTAATCTAACTCAATTCTTGGATCAAGAAAGGTGTAAACAAGATCCACTAAGAGATTTACTACAACAACCAAACAAGCTGAAAGAAAGAAAATACCCAACAAAAGATTGATATCTCGAGCAAATAAAGTCTGAAAAGCTAATTGTCCAAGTCCTGGCCATCCAAAAACCGCTTCTACAACGACTGAGCCACCAAGTAAAGCACCCACCTGAAATCCAGCCATTGTGATGACTGGAAGAATTGCATTCTTCAAAACATGTTTGAAGGTGACTCTATTTTCAGATGCCCCCTTAGCCCTAGCAGTAACAACATAGTCCATTCCATGCTGCTCTAATACAGATGCTCGCATCAACCGTGTATAAAGAGCCAGGTAAAATAGGGATAGTGTGATGGATGGTAAAATTAGATGGTGAGCAATATCTAAAAATCTCTTCCAACCTGTATAAAACTTTATTATGTCTTCCATACCAGTAGCCGGAAACCAGTCAAGGTTAATCGAAAAGATGACCATCAGCATCAGTCCCACCCAAAAAAGTGGCGTGGCATAAGAAATGATAGCTAATATCGAAATTAAAGAATCCTGCCAATGGTTAACATGCATGGCTGCAAAAAGTCCCAGGAAAATTCCAAATCCAACTGACAGAAATAAAGTCGTAGTCATCAAAAGCAAAGTTGCTCCAAGCCTATCTAGAATTATTTCTAAAACGTCCATGTTATGGCGAAATGAAAAACCTAAATCAAATGAAAATAGATTTTTTATATATATTAAAAGTTGTTCAGGAATTGATTTGTCTAGACCAAAATTCTTTCTTAGCATCTCCATATATTCAGGAGTTGCAGAGCCAGACTCACCTGCAAGAACATCAGCTGCGTCACCTGGTGCCAACTGTAGAAGTAGAAAGTTTACAATAGCAATTCCCAATAAAACTGGTATAGCCTGAATTAATCTTCTGAGAATATAACGAAGTCTTTTTGTTAGGAAAAGCATTTTATAGGATTTAGGTATATGGCACTTTCTAAAGAATATGAGTCATTATTAAAACTTATCTCAGACGAGATTTAAAAAGAATAATAAAGGCAATTTTAGATATGAGAAGCAATTTTCAAAAAATAACTACTCTAGCTTAAAAGTCTTGTTTTGAACTTGAATTAATTCGAAACAAAAAAGAAGAGAGGAAGGGGCGATAAGCATATCACCCCCTAGCAGTTTAGTTCAGGCTTTGTAACCTTCTCGGAAATTTCCAGCAATTCCAATGGCACTGGTTATCACATCCTTATACTGGGCATTGATTACAGTGGGGAACTGTATTTCATGAATCCAGGTTACAGGGACTTCTTCAACGAGTATCTTTTGAAAAGCCTGATAAAGCGCCCCTCTTTCTTCCTGGTCTGGTTCGACAGATGCCATATCCATCAATTTATCCGTCAAAGGAGACGACCAACGGGAAGCATTTTTGAACACGGTTCCCGGCTTGATAGCATTCGAGTGATAAAGTCGATGGACACCTAAAACTGGATCAGCAAAAGTGTTTAACCAGTTTGAGGATAATGTAAAATCATAGTTTGTGTAGATACGCTTCAACCATGTCGCGACATCTTCGACCCTAAGTCTTGCTTTGATGCCAATCTTATCCAATTGTTGGACAGTATACTCTCCAAAGCTCTTCCATTCACCCCCATAAGGAGTGATATCATGAGTGATCTCGAAACGATAACCATCACTTTTCCGAGGATATCCGGCTTCATCCAAAAGCCTGTTGGCGACCTCAATTCGATTGGAGACATCATAATTTTTCACCTTACTGGTATAGAGGCCGGCCGCTTCAAAGTTGGAGTTGATCGGGCCAGTGGCAATCTTCCCGAAGTCAAACCAAATGTTTTTAATTACAAACTTTCGATCGATGCAGAAGGCCACTGCCTGGCGTACCTTTTTGTTATTAAAAGGCTTCACCTTTGTGTTGAAATCTAGTTCACTAATGGGCGAAAAATTTTCATAGCCTTTGGTGGTCAC
>ERZ651768.2535-NODE-2535-length-12621-cov-2.706393_pt1 | contig 12621 bp, 12 predicted proteins | sample MGYA00514754_ERZ651768 | MGnify/ENA metagenome assembly ERZ651768 | reverse complement strand
CCCCGGGGCCGGAGGCTATTCCCACTGACAGACGCCTATCGCCTGCGTAGAGGGGCCGGCGGCGAAACCTTGGGGACGCCGCCAAAGCGGAGCCGTAAGAGCCCCTTGATGTCTTCAGTGGCGGTACCGGTTATGTTAACCGAGCTACTCGGGTCGTCGTCCCACTTGACCGGTTGCGAACTGATCTGGAACCCGTTCTTAGCGGCAATTATCAGTAACTCGGTGTCAAAGAACCAGTTGTTGTTCTTGATCTGGGGAATCAGGGTATTGGCCGATTCCCGGGTCATCGCTTTGAACCCGCATTGGGCGTCGGGGAACCCGGTAAAGAACATGGACTTAATCATCATGTTGTAGGTGCGGGAGATAAACTCCCGGCGGAAGGACCGGGTAACCCTGGACTCCTTGCTCAACCGGCTGCCGATGGCGATGTGCGACCCGGATTCTATGGAGCTAATCAGCTGAGGAAAGTGAACCAGGTCGGTGGAAAGGTCGACGTCCATGTAGCTAACGATGTCGGCGGTGCTCTCCTTCCAAGCGGCTTTCAAGGCCCGGCCCCGGCCTTTTTGGGGAAGGTACAGGTAATTCACCCCGGAGAACCTCTCGCACAACATCTCGGAAACCGAACGGGTGCTGTCGGTTGAGGCGTTGTCGGCGATGATTATCTGCCAGGGGTTGATGACGTTGGATTTTAGGAAGTCGGTGAGGATGAGAATGTTACGAGGAAGAGCTTGCTCCTCGTTATAGACGGGTATGACTATGTCTATGGTGGAAGGCATATCTAATTCCCACCTCGGTTGATGCCGTATTGAACACTCATCGCGCTGGTACTTCCGGTCCTAATGCCGGAAGTGGCGCACCCCGGTGAACACCATCGCCAGGTTGTTCTTGTTCGCCTCTTCTATAACCTCGGCGTCGCGGATCGACCCGCCGGGTTGGACTATGGCTGTGACTCCGGCCTGAGCCGCCAGTTCTATGTTGTCTGGGAAGGGGAAAAAGGCGTCTGAAGCCAGGACGCTGCCGGTGGCTTTATCCCCGGCGGAGCGGCCCGCCAGATGGACGCTGACCACCCGGTTTGGCTGGCCTGCCCCCATGCCCACCACGGTCAGGTCTTTGACGAAAACGATGGCGTTGGACTTGATGTGCTTGGCGGCCTTCCAAGCGAACGCTAGGTCCTTCATCTCCGCATCCGTTGGGGCGCGGTCAGTGGCGGTCTCCCAGGATGCCGGGTCTTCGTCTATGGCATCCGGGTTCTGGACCAATAGGCCTCCGGTGATGGGCCTGAGATCGTAAGCGAGCCCTCCGCCACTGGGTCCAACGGCCAAGATGCGCAGATTCCGCTTACGCTTAAGTATCTCTAACGCCTCCGGCTCGTAATCGGGGGCGACGACTACCTCATAGAAAATGGGATCCATAGCCTTGGCGGCTTGGGCTGTGACTGTCCGGTTATATCCGACGATGCCGCCGAAAGCCGAAACCGAATCTCCCTGGTAGGCTCGCTCGTAGGCTTCCGCTTGGTCTTGGTGACTGGCCAAGCCGCAGGCATTGGTATGCTTAATGACGGTTACGGTGGGTTCGGCGAAGTCGGAAACCGTCCGCCAGGCGGCGTCAGCATCCATCAAGTTGTTGTAGGAAAGCTCGCGTCCGTGCAACTGCTGGGCTTGGGCTATTCCCCCGGATGCTCCACTGGCTGGGACGTAAAGGGCGGCCTCTTGGTGGGGGTTTTCACCGTAGCGCAGCCCGGCAATCTTGTTCAGCGACACGGACAGGTTCTCCGGCATGCCGTCGGCGTCGTCTGATGATACGTCAAGATAGCCGGTTACCGTGGCGTCGTATTGGGAAACGTGACGGAAGGCCTTAGCGGCTAATGCCCGTCGCTCGTCGTGGCTCAGACCGTCCCCCGCCAGCTTTTTGGCCACCCAAGGATAGTCTGACGGGTCAACAACTACAGCAACAGATGGGAAGTTCTTGGCGGCAGCTCGCAGCATGGTAGGGCCGCCGATGTCGATGTTTTCCAGAGCGTCGTCTAAAGTGACGCCGGGTTTGGTGATAGTGGCCTGGAAGGGGTACAGATTGACAACGACCAGGTCGATGGCGTCGATGCCGTGCTCGGACAACTCCGCCATATGACCTGATACATCCCGGCGAGCTAGTATCCCGCCATGAACTACCGGATGGAGCGTCTTAACCCGGCCGTCTAGAATCTCCGGAGATCCGGTTACCTCTGAGACTTGGCGCACGGGCAGGCCGCCCTCTTGGGTTAGCGTTTGGTGGGTGCCGCCGGTGCTGATAAGCTCGAATCCCGCGCCCGCCAGCCCTTGGGCAAATTCGATTATCCCGGTCTTGTCGTAGACGCTAAGAAGCGCTTTCACCCTCTGAACCGCCTCACTTCGATTCCACCCCGCTAGGTGGTGGTGCAACATCTTGGAGCCTTGGTTACCTAACCCTTTGGCAGGTCGTTCAGACCGTTACGACCGCTTTATCCATTAATGAACGTTACCTGGGGACCGTCATTTCTCTCGATGATGCGGCCCACCATGAGGGCGTCGGGAATCTTATCGGTGATTGCCGCCAGATCTCCCTCGGCGCAGACCGCCACCATTCCGAGGCCCATGTTAAAGACCCGGTACATCTCTTCGGGGTCTACATTTCCTTCTTTCTGGATAATCTCAAATATGGGTGGAATCTTCCAAGAACCGGAAATAAATTCAGCCGCCAGATCGTCCGGAAGAATCGCTGGCATCTTGCCGGGAAGTCCGCCGCCGGTTATGTGAGACAAACCTTTGAACAAGTTTAGCACCGGCGCCAGCATGGGATAGTAACAACGGTGCCGAACGAGCAGTTCTTCACCCAACGCATGTTGCAGTCCCTCAAATCGGCGGTACAGGACTGACGGGTTCTCGTCGGTGTTGAAGACGCTGCGGACCAGAGAGAAGCCGTTGGTATGCAGGCCGCTGGAAGGGAAGCCAACCAAGTAGTCACCGGGTTGCATGCTGGACTCGTCGAATAATCCATCCGGTTCCGCCGCTCCGACAACGAACCCCACCAACTCCATATGGTCCGATCCATCGGGGCCGGGCATCTGGGCGGTCTCACCCCCGATCAGTGCGCATCCAACTTCTCGGCAGCCCCATACGATTCCGCGCAGCAGGGTATCCATCACTTGCTGGTCCAGGGTGGTGAAGGACACGTAGTCCAGAAAGAATAGGGGTTTGGCGCCCCTGGCCAAGATGTCGTTGACGTTCAGGGTGACCAAGTCTTGGCCTATCGACTCATAGTGGCCAAGTTGAGCGGCGACTTTGGTCTTTGTCCCCACGCCGTCGGTGCTGGCCACCAGAACGGGCTGTTTAAAACCGTTGAGCCGGTACAAGCCTGCGAACCCGCCCTCGGGATTCAGAACCTCGGGCCCGTGGGTCGCCGAAGCAAAGGCCTTGATCCGTTCTTTCAGTGTGTCCATCTCATCCAGATTCACGCCGGATGAGCGGTAGGCCTGACTGGTCAAGTGGATACTCCTCCCCTGGGTCGTCCAAACCTGGTTGGACCGCCGGCCCACAGTAAAAGGGTAAAACAGCGCAACCCGCATGGCAAGAGGGAAACTGCTATGGGTCCGGTTTCGGGACAACCGCCGGGTGGTACGGAATCACTGGAGATCGCGCGCTCCCGAGAGGCGCTAATCGGACAGGATCTCAAGTTCCGCCTTTGACGGCTCCTCCAAGACCAGCTTGGTCAACTCAAGTTGAACGGGCACCGGATAGTTGCCCGTGAAGCAGGCGTCGCAGAACCCGCCATCGCTGCCGCCGACCACTTTCAACAACCCTTTAACCGCCAGATATCCCAGGGAGTCGGCGTCAATAAACTGGCGAATCTCTTCCACGGTCTGGTTGGCGGCGATTAATTCCTGGCGGCTCGCCATATCCACGCCCATGAAGCAGGGGTGCATGATGGGGGGAGCGCATACTCGCATGTGTATCTCTTTCGCCCCGGCCTTGCGCAGAAGACCAACTACATGGGGTGTGGTGGTTCCGCGCACGATGCTGTCGTCAACCACCACTATCCGCTGACCGGCGATGACCTCGGTTAGGGGATTGAATTTTTGCCTTACACCCAGATCGCGCATCCGCTGTTCGGGTTCGATGAATGTCCGTCCGACGTAGCGGTTCTTAACAAGGCCTTCGCTGAAGGGGATACCGGACTCTCTGGCATACCCCACGGCAGCTGCCGTTGACGAGTCTGGGATACCAATCACCAGGTCGGCTTCCACCGGATGCTCCCGTGCCAGTTGGGCACCCAATTCTTGCCTAACCGAATGGACCAGTTGATTGTCCATCAGGCTGTCTGGCCGGGCGAAATATATTAGCTCAAATACGCAAAGGGACCGGCGTCCCGTGGCGCCGGACCAGACGGAGGAATGGAAACCGTCGGAGTCGATGATGACCACTTCGCCGGGTTCCAACTCTCTCATATAAGTGGCGCCTAGATGGTCAAGGGCGCAGCTTTCGGACGCTATGATCCAACCGCCGTCCAGCTTGCCTATGCATAACGGCCGGATACCCAAAGGGTCTCTGGCCGCCATCAGAGTGTCTTCGGTGAGGGCTACCAGTGAATAGGCCCCCTCCAACTGACGCATGCAATAGAACAACCGCTCTTCCCAATCGGCCCCTGCGGCGTTGGCCAGCATGTAGGCGACAACTTCGGTATCCGTGCTGGATTCGAAAGTACAATTCCAGTCCTTCTGTAATTGTCCCTGTAGCTGAGAGCAGTTGATGATATTGCCGTTATTCGCCAGCGCCACCCTGCCTTGATATCCTTCGACAACCAAAGGCTGGGCGTTGCAAAGGAGGCTGCTGCCGGTAGTGGAGTAGCGGGTGTGGCCGATGGCGCGTTCACCAACGAGGGGATAGAAATCGGGCTCCCGGAATATCTGGGTGACCAGCCCCATCTCAGCGTGGACGTTGAGCGACTCGCCGTTGGATGCAGCGATGCCCGCGCTTTCCTGGCCTCGGTGTTGTAGGGCGAATAAACCGAAAAAGGCGAGGCGGCTGGCTTCCGCTCCCGGAGAGTAAACTCCGACTACCCCACATTCCTCATTGGGGTGGTCGAAGGGGACGTCGAGCCTGGGTGACTCAAACTCAATACTCACAGGATAATTCTAGGTTTCTTTAGGATAAAGGTCAACGTGTTCCCCTCCCTACCTGAACTTTCCCGATAGCTTTGTCCTACTGGTTCGGCTTGGGCATGATGTTGACCTTCCGGTCGTCGCCCATCCCCGTGCTTTCGGTAACAACCCCTGGGTGATCCGTCAATGCGGTGTGGACGATGCGCCGGTCGGCGGGAGACATCGGCTCCAGTGCTACGGACCGATTGCTTTGAACCACCCTGGCGGCAACTTTAGTGGCCATGTCCCGCAAGGAGGTTTCCCGCCGTTGGCGGTAACGCTCTACGTCCAAGACGACCCTGACGCCGTCGCCGTATTGATTGCGAACAATCAAGTTGACGATGAATTGCAGGGATTGCAGGGTCTGGCCTCGGCGTCCGATCAAAAGGCCTGAATCTTCGCCTTCCAGGTCGATTATGGGTCCACCGGTCTCCGGGTCGTTAGCGGCCCGTACCGTCCGGCTGACGTTGACCTGGGCGGCCTGCAGGATCCGGCTTACCGCCTCAATGGCGACGGCGGCAGCATCGCCTGAACCGCCTTCACCTCTGGCTATTTTGGTGACCCTGACCTTAGCGGGTTCGCCGCCGATACCGAGGAATCCGGACTTGCCCCTACTTAGTATTTCTACCTCGGCCTCGTCTCGGTCGGCGTCTAGCTCTTTCAGTGCTATTTCGATTGCTTCTTCGACGGTTCGCCCCGTCATTACGCGTACTTCCATTTTCTCCCGTCTCCTTCGGTGAATCGTCTTCCGCTGAGTTGGCCGAGGGCGGGGGGGCCGCCGGCTTGGGGAATAGCGGGAATAGAGGAGGAAGATCACCCTTGGGTGTTACCAAGTATTGTACGGCCACGCCGATGACGTTCGATACTATCCAGTACATCGAAAGTCCGCTGGGGAACTGTAGGGAAAAGAAGGCGATCATTATCGGCATCATCCAGAGCATCATGGTCTGGTTTGACTGCTGCCGAGGATCGGTGGATGGGCTGACCGTTAATTTCTGTTGAACCCAGGTGGAAACAAACACCAGTGCGGGAATCACCACCCGGGTTGGGTCAGGTTCGGACAGGTCCAATACGCCCAGGAAGGTAGCATTGAGAGGCACAACGGAATGTATAGGGAAAATGGGGATCCAGGAATACAACTTTTCCGAAAGGCCGATCAAATCTTCCGGCTTGGCGAACAGAGTCTGGATCAAAACCCGGAATAACCCAATCAGGATGGGCATCTGAACCACCATCGGCCCTAAACAGCCGATTGGGTTGACCCCGGCTTCCTTGTACAGCTTCATGGTTTCCTGGGAAGCCCGGGCCCGGTCTCCGCTGTACTTGGCCTGAAGATCCTTCATCTTGGGCTGCAGGGTGCTCATCACCCGCATCTGTTTGATCTGCTTTAGGGTCAAGGGCATGGTGGCGGCCTTGACCAGCACGGTAAACAGGATGATGGCTATGCCCATGTGCTCCCAGCTGATGACGTAGAACACCATCAAGGTATTCAGCATGGGCCGAATGATTACTTCGTTCCAGAGGATTACGATGAATTCCAAAGCCCTACCCTTGAGCCCGTTGGTTGGATGCCCGGTTTGCTGGCCGGCGCCGGGCTAGTTGCATCGACCGTTCTCCGATTCGGTATCAAAACACCACATTGGCGCCTGGCTGGCTCTGATCTCTATGCGGCGCACGGTGTTATCTTGGGCTCCCACCAATATCGATTCGCCCACGGCGTAGAGAGGCGCCAGAATCTCCGGGTCGTCTGGGAGCGGGCGCACTGATCGTACCCGTTGCAGCCCGACTTCGGCCAACGAAGTGTCAAGCAGGGTGATTTTACTGTCTTTGCCCGCCACCACTAGTCCAGCCGGAATCAACACCGGGCGAGAGATTATCGGCGATCCTACGTCGTGTTTCCAGGTTACATTGCCAGCTCGATCAAGGGCATAAACGTTGCCGTCCATGGAAGGGGCGAAAATCGTCCGTCCGTTGGAAACTGCTCCGGCCCAGAACCAATTCTCTCCAGGGAACTCCCAACTCTTGCTGCCGTCCTTGATATTGATGGCGTACAGGTTCTTGTCGAAGGATCCGGCGATTACCATGTCCCGAAATATAAGAGGCCGGCCCGCGACGACGCCACCCGTAAGGAACTTCCACTTCAGGGTTCCGTCGGTCAAGGAAACCGCGTAGATATGCTTGTCGTGGGACCCGAAGTAAATCACACCGTCTTGAATCACCGGTGTTGACCAGATCTTGTCCTCCGCCGTGAAAGGGAACCCTTCTCGTGGATCGCCGGTCTTGGCGTCAAAGGCGTAAAGCTTACCGTCCTCTGATCCAACCACTACGACGTTACTTGCGGGGTCCAAGGCCGGCTCGCCTACCAAGGGAGGCCTTTCGTCTTCAACTTGACCCCGGGGCTGTTTCCATCCGGTGCTACCGATAGTCCCGGTTTTCCGGTCTATGGCGTATAGAACACCGTCGATACCGCTGACGTAGACCAAGTCTTCGCCGACCACCGGGCTACCGTAGACGCCGAAGAGGGAGTCTCTATCATCAGAGTCCCCGTCCTGGTTGGCCGGAAAGGTCCACGAAGTCTGAAAGCCGTCGAAACCGTCATCGACCAGTGCTCTAACGTTGCCCTGCTTTGACCCCACGTAAACGGAACCATCCGACCCCGACGCAGGGGACCAACCGTTGCTGGTTGCGCTGAATCGGCCAGGCGTACAACCCAAAAGAACAAGGAGAGACGCAGCCAGCAAGAGCAGAGTAGGCAAAGGTAGGCTGATTCGATTCCGCGCGGCGAGATCGAGCTTCAGATGGGGAAGAACGGCTACAAGCCGAAGGGATGTCAATGGACTAGGATTGAATTTTAGGAGCGATATTATTGAAGACAACAATTATTAAAGACTGCTATTTAAGACTGTGCGGAGAAGCTCATGGTACAGGATCGAAACCTTTGCCACCCCATGGGTGGCACCTGGCCAGCCGTTTCAGGCCGAGCCAAACTCCTTTGATAGTTCCGTATTGTTGAACCGCTTCTTGGGAATAATGAGAACAGGTAGGGAAATACCGGCAGGACGTTGGAAGAAAGGGTGACAGGGCTATCTGGTATACCCTGATGGCCAGAATCACAACTCGTTTCATCCAATGGACTCCGTGGCCGGTGCGGCGCCCTCCGCCAACTTCTCATACTCCACCAGTTGCGTGCGCCGTAACAGGTTTTCGGCCGCCTGTTTCAGTTGTTGAAAATCTGCCTGGTTAATGTCACGGCGGGCGATAAAAACGGCATCCCATCCCGGTTTCACCGGGGTGAGCCGAACCACTTCACGCAGTCTTCGTTTCACCCGGTTTCTGACCACGGCGTTTCCGATACGCTTACTGACTAGAAATCCGAAGCGGCTGTGGTCAAGTCCGTTGGCAAGGACGCGAACCACCAATAAACGGTTCGCTATGCTTAGGCCCTCTCGATGAACTTGGGAGAACTGCTTGCTTGTGGTGAGGCGATGTCTGCTTTGCATCACCAGAACTAACTGGTTATACGGTCAGATTGTGACGGCCCCTGAATCGCCGCCGCTTCAAGATGGCCCGGCCGTCGGAAGTGCTGGAACGCGCTCGAAAACCGTGCACTCGGGCACGGCGGCGCTTTTTGGGTTGATAGGTACGTTTAGGCATAATAAAGGTACAGTCCGAAGGTTTTGTTCGATGGGATGTTAATCTAAGGATTATAGGGTGCGCCTGTTCTCGCGTCAAGGTAAAACGAATGGAACGGTGGCGGCCCGATGACGAAAAAGCCCGCCTCAGCGTCCAGTGATTCTTGATTTTCTATCCCATTGTGGGCGCACCTGAACATGTCTTGTTCGGTTCTCAGATTTCAACGACGCATGTCCAGGCTTCAAGAAAATGACCTTTGGCCTCGCCCATTCGGTCCGTTTGGCCCGTGTTGCCCAAGGACGGACGTTGTAGATAAGAATGGAGGGAATGATACCGGGTTACACGGGCGAAGGTTCAATGGCGATGGGGGTCATTCTCTCCCTTAGGACGACGAAGCAAAAAGGGGGTAGGCATGGTTCTTCTGATTGTCCTGAACCATGCGTGGGAGTGGAATCAGTGAAGCCCCCGCTGTCCAGGATCCAAGCGGCACTGCGTAGGATCAGCGGGGGCATTCCAAGGCCAGAAGCCTCGCCACGATATAAATAACAGGAGATGAAGGCCGCGTTATCGCACTCTCCCATCGTCACTTGAAGTGGTCGAATAAGAGAGGCGTCGGCCCGCTCCATCGGTCGACACGGCCGGCATGCCGCGAGGTTGGTAGCCACGCAAATTACGTTCGAGGCCAGGCCCCGGGTATTTCGGGCCTGGCCTCTTGTCATAGCTGCTTCGGTGTAGGCCGGGGTCTGGTGAGAGCCCAAGAAACTTCTCTACTTGGATCGATAGGTGGAAACGCGGAAGGCCTGCTCGAGTCAAGTTTCCTATTTGTCATGAGCGGCGGTCCCTAGCGTCAAACGAGACGAGAAAGGAGTCGACGGATATGTACAAACGGATTCTTGTTCCTCTAGATGGATCCAAACTGGCGGAGCAGGTGCTTCCCTACGTTCGGGTCTTGGCAAAGACTTGCCAGGTTCCAATCATCCTCCTCAAGGCGTTCGACTTGATACACCCTCCGTCCACCGATCCGTCCCACGCCGTTTACATGGACCGGCTCTTCAATCATTACCGTAGTGATGCCTAAGATTATCTGGGACATGTGAAGAACTCCCTGGGTGGACTTGGTGTGCCCATATACATCGCTGCCCCAGAGGGTGATGCCGCCGTCAGAATCATCGCTGAAGCTGAAAGAGAACCTGTGACCCTCATCGCCATGGCGACCCATGGCCGGTCGGGTATACCCAGGATGGTGATGGGCAGCGTAACCAACCGGGTGTTTCATGCCGCCACCGACCCTATTCTGATTGTACGAGCAAGTTCGGAAGAAGATTTTACCGGGGAGGTGGACCTCAAAACCATCATCGTACCGGTGGATGGTTCTCCCCTGGCAGAGCAGGTCCTGTCCCACGCGGCTCACTTAGCCCAGCTTTTGGGTCTGGCCGTTACATTGCTGCGAGTAACTCCACCGATGGAGAAATACCAGGGCGCGATGGGTGTGAGCAGGATCGACGAGGCTTCCGGTTTCCAATTCGACACCTACGAAGGCCTGATAAAAGAAGCGGATGAACGGGCGCTGGCCTACCTAGGCGGGCTCGAAAAGGATCTTTACGATCTGGGAGTGGTGTCAGTCACCAAGCGGGTGGTTCGCGGTCAGGCGGACAATACCATAGTCGACCTGACCCGTCAGATGCCCGGCAACCTGGTGGTCATGACGACCCACGGGCGTTCCGGCATCTGTCGTTGGGTTCTTGGCAGCGTCGCCGATGGCGTGGTGCGCCGCTCCGGAAATCCGGTGTTCGTCATCAGGTCGGTGGAAAAATCTTCGGCCAAGAATAAGGCAGCGCACCGAACCGATGGCGACCAAAAACCGGTGGGAGCCGGAATTGGTTCGGACACCCGCTAGGAGGACCTAGGTTCCATGTAATCGACGGCAAGAGCGACGGTCTTATCGAACTACGCCGTCGCTTTTCTGATGCCCTTTGATCGGCATAGACCTCGTCTGAACGAGCATTAAAGACACTAACCGGCGATAAGACAGCCTTGCTGCCTGGTTGCCGGAGATTCGGAAATTGGGCCTAGTGGGCCTAGTTCCCCCCGTCAAGTTTGGCCTAGGTAGGCCAGAAGCGGATCAGGAGAAATCTATGTTATTCAAGTTGAGGTCGACACGAGGGCGGATCGGCATCACCGTCGCGATAAGTATCGTTATGATTGGGCTTTGGTTTCGGTTCGAGATGCCCATAGCCATACTCCCTGCTTTGCTTACCCTTGTTTGGATCACGCTGTTCGCATCGAAACAAAGGGCGCCCGTCCCTGTCAGCGGCAAACGTCTGATGTTTTTTGCCCTCGCCATAGGCGTTCTCGCCTTGTTGGTTATCGTCAGTGTGTTTGTGATTCTGCGCTAGACGAACTGTGAAGCGTTGTTGCGGGGTTTACCCGCCTGTTCTCCGTGAGCATGCATTCACTCTCTGAGTCAGAGCTCTAGGCCCTTGAGGACCAGATTTTCGTTCAAACCCACTTCCGGTCTAATCGGAGTGCTGATGCCAACATGATTTATACTGGCCGGAATTCAAATGCGCCGCTGCCTGGCTGAGGCGGTTCGGTGTCGAGGGAAGAGAGCGATGTCGCTACTAGATCTGAAGACCGCCCGGTACCCTTGGGAAACCATAAATAGATTGCCTTAACCATCCAGGCACTTGGACCACCACGACTTATTGGTCGACGTCCTGCGTGAGGAGTTCGAGGACACCCTTCAAGAACTCCGCAACTTGGCGGCTGCGCCCGATCTACATTCCCGCTAATACCGCCCCGCCACCGGGTCCAAGACCCGCAGATTGCCCCCTTAAGATCCGGCGGTATATCTTGCTGCCCAGTCCAGCATAATTGGGAAGCATCCCGATTTATCTATTGAATGTTCCAGTTGGGAAATGGCAGGCGCGCCTTACGGCATCCCCGAGCCCACGATGTTGCGCGCCCCTTGCTTTCTCGCTAGGCTTCCGGTCGTATCCGCCGGCTAAACCAGTGGTCTTAATCGATTGAGCCTGCCACAGGGGATGGAGTTTTGTTCTATCGTATTACGATGAATACCGGGCATAAGTCGCCATGCGGCCAGGGACGATTATGGATTCCTCTGACCCCACGGTTCCCTTAGCAATGAAGTTGAAGTATTTTATCAAGCGCTTACTTAAAGCCGGACTGATCGCCGGAGTCCTGACATTTGCGCTTGGATTCGCTAACGTGTTCGAACAAGCGAATCCCCCTATTGTCCTCACTCTTTTCGCTCCATATGGTCAGGATCTTCTAGCAGTTGGCGTCATCATGGCGGCTATCTCCGGGGCGGCGCTTTTGGTGATGAGGCGATTTCCCTGAATCACCTGCGGTGGGTGCAGATCGGTTGTTAAGCCCATAAAGGTTACGAACCGCGCTACGCCGATGATGGAGCAAAGGGGAGAGCCGGAAGATAGTCAGCGAACGGCTGGGACATGCGAGTGTCTGGGTAAAATGGGTCTTTGCAGCCAAGTTGGTCCGGATTTTCAAGTTCGCAATGCTTGGGCATCCGGTCGGGTTCTGGCGCAAAGATCTGAAGTTTATCTGGAGGTTGTCAGTTGAGATTCGTTCCCAAATCCGTTCTTCGCCGCCCCAAGAGGGCTACCAAACGCCCCGATTTAGCTATAGAATAACCTTCGTGCCGAAGTGGCGGAATGGTAGACGCGCCGGTCTCAAAAACCGGTGGGGGCAACCCCGTGTCAGTTCGACTCTGACCTTCGGCACCACGTTTTGATAACATTTTGATAACTTAGGAGAGACGGACGAGATGCCTAAGACATATGCAATGGCACATTTGG
>ERZ651768.2534-NODE-2534-length-12621-cov-13.853715_pt1 | contig 12621 bp, 4 predicted proteins | sample MGYA00514754_ERZ651768 | MGnify/ENA metagenome assembly ERZ651768 | reverse complement strand
GCCGCAAAATAACCGGGATCAATTTGTATGAGGATATACGTCCCATGCCCTCCCATTGAATGCCCGAGGATATAGATTCTGCCCATATCAACGGACGGCAATGCCGCAATGACATCTTTGATGTTCTTGAGATCTGCAGCATCCCATAGGCGGTTTGTCTGGGGAGCAAGCACATAGCTGGGGTAATCGGAGCGCCTCTGCTTTTGGGTAAGAAGTTTGTTCCAATCGCGCAGTTGTTTCCGGTTATCCGACCCTCTGCCGCCGGCACCATGCAATGAAACAATAACCGGGTAGCGCTTGTTTGAATCGAAACCCACAGGTTTCATGAGACGGTATGACTTTTTGCCATCGACATGAGGTTCATAGAGATCAACCCAGTCTTCCGAAACCTTCCCGGCCAGGCCGGGCAGGCCGGGCAACTGATCCGGGACTTCCTTGCCCTGCCTGCTGTAGAGAATGTCATACACCTCCTCCGGCGAACGAGTTTGACCGGTGCTCTCGTCAAACCATGGTGAACCACCAGTAAAGACACGATCGGCCGGGATTTCCTTTCCGCCCTTCATCCACTCCTCAAAGGTGGGGGGGGCGGCGACAGGAAAGTTAATACCAACCAGTAAGATGGCTGCGATTGTTGTGATTAGTTGTTTCATCTCCTTTCAGCTTTCAATTCTTTACCCGTCTTGCCGCCGTGTTTGCGGATGAGGTCGGCGGTTTTTCCACTGGCCAAGTCCAGGGGTGTATCACCATTGTAATCCAGCGCATTCATGTCCGGAGCCCTATCAATCAGCATTTCAGCGATTTCCAAGTGAGAGTATTCCGCCGCATCATGTAAAGGTGTACTTCCATAGTTATCCTTGGAGTTCACATCTACTTCATTATTTATCAATAATTCGACGATCTCTGTGTAACCCCAAAAAGCCGCACGATGCAAGGGAGTGTCTCCCCACTTACCAGCCCTCACATTCTTATCCGTTCCAGCGGCTAAATACTCTTTTACAGCTTCGATATCCCCTTCTTCGGCAGCACGATGTAATGACTTTGCATTTGATTGCAATGGCCCGCAACCCACCAACAGCACGGCTGCGATTGTTGTGAATAGGAGGTGTTTCATTGGCTCGCCCAAAGCTCATCTTAATTGTTTATTGATAGCAATGGATTAGGGCATCATTTTCCGACTAGTTGGTGCCTTATCGACTCCACAACAGGATATGAGTTTACGAGATATTGTTGAAGCAAATAAATTGATAAGAAAGAGGGCGCGGAAGACAGTTCACAAGAGGGAAACCTGTATGGCTTTGACCTTCAAACCTGGGGAGTGAACCCTCTTCAATCTACTGGATCTTGATTAACCGGTAAAACCGTTGCCGTCCGGGGGTGGCATCAAAAGGCTCTACCGCGTACTCGCCTTTGCCCTCGGCGTTGCATTTCTCCAAACCACCAACGACCTGCCACTTGCCTAGGTCGCCTGACTCCTCAACAACAAATTCCTGGTTGGGGGCACCGCTGATCTGCAGCCTGGGCCCGGTATCAGCCTGCATGATGACATCCAAAAACCGGAGCGGAGTTTTGTCCTCGGGGATCTCCTCATCAACTTTGACATTCTCCAGGGTCTCACGGATTTCATTCAGGGACGCTCCGGACCTACCCGTGTTGCGCAAGCCCTGGCCGTAGGATGGCCAAGGGGCATCAAAATCCAAGGTGATCCCGGTCTGGACCATGAAGAGGAGGCCGCTTTCAGTTCCAAAAAACACCCTGCCATCACCTAGAATTGCACTTGAGGAAAAAGTGATTCCAGCTGGTTCCCCTTCCGCACTCAACGGCATGAAATCCCAAAGGGTGTCCCCTTCCCTACTTAACGCAAAAAAACTGTCATTGGTGCAACCAAGGAAAATGGAACCGTCCCTGGCAAGTGTCGGTGAAATGGATTGAGCCCAGGAATCTCCCGGTATTTTCAGTAGTGGGTTAGCGGCTCCCTCGGCAGCGCCAAAGTTCCAGACCTGCTGATCATCACTGGCGAGAATGGCATTATTTTCGCGGTCAATAACCGGCGAGCGCCATATCTCATAAAATGTTTTCCTTTTCCACTTTAGAGTGCAGTCGGGGGCCAGACAGTGAAGAACCCCGTCCTGGCTCAGGTCGCCAAAATAAACGTTCCCTTTCCCATCTATGGCAGCACGAGCGGCAACCGGGCTCGCCTCATAAATTTTTCCATGCCGTTTTGCAATGTTGCCCTGATCAACCACCCCATGAAATTTCCCATCCAGATCCCCGAAATAAATAACGTCATTACTGGAGATTACCGGGGAAGCAAGAATGGGGCCTGTGTTGCTATTGAAACGCCACTTTTCCTCCCCGGTTTCCGGACTCACTGCATAGAGGTTGCCGTCTAACCAACCGAAATAAATTGTGTTGTCCTTGCCAATGACCGGTGAGGGCGAGATGACTGCAAAATCGTCTGAAAGGATTCGTCTATAATAATCGAAATGAAAGGATTCATCATCCCTCAAATTTGCCCAGGATTTTTCCGGTGAAAACTCCCAGACCACACCCCCGGTTTCCGGGTCAAAGCAATACAGGTTTCCCTGTTGGGAGATGACGTATACCCTGCCGCGATTGCCAATCGCCGGGGAACCCTCGATGGGTGAATCGACTTGCGTGTGCCAGGACGGGACAAGGTTTTCGTCAACAGCGTAAAGATGACTGTCAAGTGAACCGTAATAGACCCAGCCCCTGTGATCGACCGCGGGTGTGGAATGAATGGCATCCCCAGCACCGGATATCACTTGGTAAAACCAAATGTCAGGAGGCGTTTGAACCGTCAGATGCGCCGACTCAGATTCAATCATCCTGTCGCCCTGTCTGACTTGAACCGTGTAGAAACCCTCATCCTCATACTGGACATTGTTGAAGGGCACACGCGACTTGGTGGCTCCAGGAATTGGAACCTCCTCCTTGAACCACTGGTAAACAAGAGAATCCCCACCGGCTACTATCACCTCAAAACCCGTGGTTTGGCCAGGAAAGGCCTGCTTGTCGGTCGGTTGTTTCTTGATGACCAGGTTGGGCAGTACAGTAATGTAAACGGTTGTCGAATTAACTGTGTAGTTGTTTTTATCATGAGGCACAAAAATGGCAGTCAAGGGCTGGTTGGCCCCGGCATCCATCACAACGCCGGGGCCAGGGCTGTATGAAAGGTCGCCAGGAATGTCGACATCGACGGTTGCGTTAAGTTGTGCCGCTCCCAGGGGTGCCCCATAAGTGATGGCTTCAGGGTCCGCCCAATGAATCTGTGGCAAAGCCTTTTCAACCGTGATTGCAGTTTGAATTACCTTGGCGGAAAACCGAATCTGATCAACCGGTGTGAAGAGCGCTGTCAAGGTTTGGTCACGGCCCGCATTCAGAACCCGGCCTGCGCCCGGTTGATAATCAAAAGTTCCCGGCTCATTGGCAGTTGCGTTGAGTTGGACCGGGCCAAGGGGTGTGCCATGGACAATAGACGATGGAGTCGGCCATTCGAGGGTCAACTCACTGCTGACCACGACGAGTTGACCGGGGGCATGGGTTACCAGGTAATTTTCTGCGACGGCTCCACCCACAGTAATGGGATAGACTCCGATCGGGCTGTCCGTCACTGCCGTTGTATCGATCTTTGGACGAGACAGGAGCACCGATTCGTCCTCACCGTTCACAAAACCTTCGATTCGATAGGTTAGCTCGGGATTAGGACTGGCCTGAAGCTTCGACCTGTTCTCAGCAATCACCCTCAATGGAGCGGGTTCGACATTAATCGACACCCGGACCCGGGAGGCTTCACCGCCGTCGGCAGGCGTAAACTCCACACTCAACATCTGCCCATAGCCTATGGGGAGTACCCGCCCATCAGGGGGATCATAAACCAATGTGCCAGCCTTGCCGGTGACACTGGCATTTAGCTGGTTCGGGCCAAGGGGTGTTCCGTAGATGATGTCCTCGGGATTTTCCCAGAGGATAACGCCCTCTTTCGGCGGTATGTATCCTTTAAGGACATTTATGTCGGCCGGAAGTGAGAGGGATGACTTGCCCTGGTTGTCCTTTGCCCGGGCCGTTATCTGGTATTCCCCTGGCAACCCGGTGCGCCACCTCATCTGGTAAGGCGGGGCGAAACTATAGCCGGCAAGGTAGCCGTTGATGAGGAACTCCACCTGGATTATCTCACCATCAGCGTCACTGGCACTGGCCTCGATCAAAATGTCCGCTGGCGTGGTATACTCCGCGCCGTCAGTTGGTTTTGTGAGCTCCACATTCGGCAACTGGTTCGGTTCAACGACATTAATCTGAATCACTCCTGATATCGCTTCCTGGTCAAGCTCATCGAGGGCCCTTGTCCTTAGAAGGTGCTCGCCCAATGTCGCGCCCTCCCAGTTGAATTCATAGGGGGCCTTGCCTATTGAGGCAATAACCTGCTCAGCGTCGAGAAATTCCAGTCGGGTTATGTTGGAGCCTGCCGACGCGGCGATGGCCTCCAAGGAGATCGCTTCCCCCATCTCAAACGTCGCGCCGTTGCGGGGATGAACGATGGCCGTCACGGGCAAAGGGGCGGTGGATGTCGCTTCAATAAGGCTAAGGGTTACCATGTCGCTATCCGCACGACCCTTGGCATTGATAACAACCACATGGTATTCCCCGGCATCTGTTCCCTTAACAGGTTCAACTAAATGAAAGAACCTTGTTGAGCCTTCTATTTTTTCCCCGGTAAAATACCATTGGTACTTCAGGGGTTCAGCCCCTCCTGCTTCAGCGAAAAACAGGGCATCGGTGCCTTCAACTGTGCGAATGTTTTTGGGCTGTTTCAGGATCACTGGCTGACCGCTCACTGTCAGCTTGGCCTCGCGGCTGAGGGCCTTGGAAACTGCGTTGCTCACCTTGACGCTGTAGATGCCCTCATCACTGAGTTGCACGTTATCAAGTTGCAGCACCGGCTTGTTCGCTCCGGGAATCGTTTGCCCGTCAAAAAACCACTGGTAAGACAGCGGTTCCGCCCCAATCGCTTCTACGCTGAAGACAACGTTTTGTGCGAAAAGTGAAAACCTGTCTGCAGGCTGCTTGATAATCCTGGGCACACCCTCGATCTTTAATGTGGCATTCTTGCTGAGCACCTCCCCCAGGTGGTTGCTCACTTTTACCCTGTATTGGCCGGCATCGGAAAGTGAGGCGTCTGGTATGACCACCTTGTTGCCGGTTAAGCCAGCCAGCTCCAATCCCTTGAAAAACCAGGTGTATTTCAATGGAGAAGTCCCGGAAGCGAGAACCTCAAACTCCGCTGTTTGCCCGGGCGGCATGGAAACATCGGCAAGGTCTTTTAGGATCAGGGGTGGGTCATTGACCCAAAGTGCAACCTTGTTGCTGGTGACACTACGCACCGTGTTGGAAACCTCGACCGAGTATTGCCCCTCGTTATCCTGCGAAACTACCTCAAGAATCACACTTGCGCCGGTTTGACCGCCCAGTTCTTTGCCATTCTTGTACCATTGGTAGGTAAGTGGAGGAGTTCCGTAGGCCTTAACTTCGAAACGAACCTGGGTGCCGGGATCGGTCTTCACGGGATTGGGTTGTTGTGTGATCAAGGGAGGAACATCAACCACGTCAAGAAAAGCCTTCCGGCTTTCCACGGATCCGGCTGTGTTGGTGACCTTCAATGTGTAATTTGCCTGGTCCTTTTCCTGCACATTGGCCAATTTCATCAGCACTTCCACTTTGACCTGAAAACCCATCGCCCCGACGATATTATATACCGTTTCCATGCCTTGGCCTTCCAGGAGGGAACCATTACTGAACCATTGATATTTTAAGGGCCGGGTGCCATGGATTCTTGCGCTGAATATCGCAGTTGTGTTCGGATTCAAACTCAAGTCCATCGGCTGAACATCAAAGACCGGAGGACGGTAGATAATAACCCATACCTTTTTGCTGGTCGCAGTGCCTGCAGTATTGGCGATGGTTACGTGATAGGTTCCCTCATCGTTTACATCGGCTTTGTATATGCTTAGTCGTTGTTGGGTTTGGCTTTGCAGCAACTTTCCGTTCTTAAACCATTGGTAATCGAAGGGCTTTTTCCCAATCGCCAGCACCTCAAGCTCGATCGACTCGCCCAGGTTAACCGATTGTTCCCTTGGCTCTTCAATGATCTTGGGCGGTTCGTCGACGCCCAGGAAGGCAGCCGAACTGGTGGCCTTACCCGCACCATTGTCCACAACAACCCAGTAAATTGCCTTATCCGATTCGACAACTGATCCGATGGTGTATGTGTTGGCAGTTGCACCGGGTATCCTGACTCCATTCTTGATCCATTTAAACTTCATCGGTTCCGACCCCTCGACTTCAACAGAAAACTCAACTTGTTCGTTGAGCTTTGAAGTCTTGCTTCCGGGATGACGGATGATCACCGGTGGATCCCTCACCACAAGGGTCGCGGCGACACTGGCGAGGGTGATCTTGGTGTCATTGGATACCTCCACGCTGTAGCCCCCCTCGTCTGATTGCTTTACCTCGTCAATAAACAGGTTTTTGTCAGTCTTATCCTCCAGGAGTTGGCCATCCTTTTTCCACTGATATAACAGCGGGGCAGTTCCGGATGCGCTAACGTAGAACCTGACTCCAGCCCCGGGGTTCACCTCCTGGTTTTCCGGATGCTGAAGAATCACTGGCGGCAGGTCTATAGCCCCCAACGCCGCAGCCTCACTGGTTACACTGCCAGCCATATTGGACACTGTGGCCCAGTACACGGCCTGGTCTGATTCTGATACTGATGAGATGGAAAAAATAGATGAAGTTGCACCCGAAATTTTCGTTCCGTTTTTGTACCACTCATAATTTAGCGGAGGCGTCCCTTCGGCAACCACCCGAATCTTGAATTCTTCATCCGGTAAGATCTCCTGGCCTTCTGGCTGGACCTTGATCACCGGCGGATTGTTGACAAAAAGACTCGCCGGATTACTTGCGACTTCTCCGGCGATGTTTGATATCCCCACCGAGTAGACGCCCTCATCTTTCTCGCCGACACTCTGGATCGTTAGCTCGGTTGACCGTTCATCTTCGATGATATTCCCATCCTTTTCCCACTGAATGGCCAATGGTTTTGTGCCTTTAGCGCTGACAATAAAGGTGAAACGGCTGCCGGGATTGACTGTGGCACCCTCAGGCTGCCGGGTTATGGATGGAACCACATCATTAACCTTCAACAAACCCGGATTGCTTAACACTGAACCGGCAACGTTGGTGACCAGAACGCTGTAGGAACCGTGATCATCGGCATCCACTTTTTTAAGCACAAGTTGTGGCTTGGTTTCGTGTGGGATGTTGACCCCGCTCTTGCGCCACTGGTAATTCAGCGGTGCGGTTCCAGTTGCTATAACCCTGAAAGTAATCGTCGCCTCAGGATCAACGGTCTGGGCTATTGGTTGCACGACAATCCTTGGGGGATGGTTCACGCCCAACACCGCCACGGGACTGATAGCCGTTCCGGCAGAGTTGCTGGCCACGATCCTGAATTTCCCGGCATCTGATGAGGAAATATTGTCCAGTGTTAACGAAGTGGCGATTTCATCTGCAAGATTATTCCCATCACGTCGCCATTGATAAGAAATGGGCTGCGTGCCAGTTGCCAAACCACGAAACGTGACGCTCTCGCCAGGATTACCAGTTGTTGATTTAGGAAAAACAACAAACATGGGTGGATCGTTCACAAGCAGGACCGCAGCATTGCTGATGCTGCTGGCACACTCATTGGTCACCTTTACCGTGTAACGAGCCTCATCGGATTGGTTGATATTCGTAAACTGAAGAACATTATCCGTTGCGCCACGGACTGGCAGTCCGTCCCTGAGCCACTGAATTCGCGCATTCTTGGTATCCGAATCCACCTCAAAGCTGACCGGCTTTCCGGGGTCAACAGTCACACCTGCCGGATGCTTTGTGATGACTGGTGTATCGATGACCTCCAAGTCAACGATGCCACTTGCCAGGTCACCGGCAACATTTTTTATTACTACCTGGTATCCACCCTCATCCTTATCGGTGATATTTTTCAGTAGGAGTATGTTGTTGTTGGTCTCAGGCATATCCACACCATCCTTCTGCCACTGGAAAGTGAACGGCGTTGCGCCAACGACAGCCACGCTGAACATGATCATGCTGTCCGGGCATACGCGTACCAGTGCGTTTTCCAAGGCATTGGAATCATCCAGACCAGGCAGGGTCGCATCCACGTCACCCGTCGGGTTGCCGTCGTCGTCGCTCCAATTGGGGACCGGGAAAAAAACCGCCCCGTCATCCCCGTCATCCCCGGCCGGAATCAGAACCCCGTCATTCTTTGGTTTCGGGGGATCATTCACATCTAGTTCGGCCTTGATGCTCTTGGCCTCTCCGTGGTCATTCTTGACGACGACCCAGTAATAACCCTGATCTTCCTCGTTGATGTCCTCGATAATCAGCGAGATATTGACGCTGCCGTCAGGGTTGTCCTTGTAGGTCGCGATCTGCCCCGTGACAGTTGTGACATCCCCCTCCTTCTTTTTACTCTTGTACCAGTTGTAGGAGAAGGGGGCCTCACCCTCCACCCGCACCGCCACGCTGGCCACGCCACGAGGGTTGACAATCTGCGTGAATGACGGCTCGGTGAGCCGTGGCGGACCCACGTCAACCTCCTGAGCGCACAACTCAATACCGGCGATACCCAGCAACCAAAGGCTTAAAGCCAGGCGACCGTTTGGAATCCCAAACACCACTTCCTTGGGGAAATACGTTAATGACCCTATCCTGAATAGTAAACACCATAATCCCGGCGATCAACCAACCCTGACGGTCACCTCTATTCATTGATTCGTTTTGCCCTCATAAACTGCATATCCTTAGCCAATGGTTTTTAAATAGACTTTTTACGATCCCAAACGACACTGCCGATATGCATTTATTAAAAGTAAAAAAAATTATTTGAGCTGATGCGTTACGGTGGTAAAATCTGCCCAGAGTTATGGCAACGAAGAAAAAAACCAAAAGGAAAACCGCGAAGAAAAGGGCAGTAAAACGAAAAACTGCTAAGAAACCGGTGAATGTTTTTGCTGGAATCGAAAAAATAAACAACACCGATCCGGAGATGCCGGGCCGGAAAATTGTCAATGGTGCTATAGGCGCATTGAATAAGCACATTGGGAAAAAGCCGGTCGACTCGGCGGCTTCAAAAAAAGCCCGGCGACATTTGGAAAATGCCGTTAAGGAATTCAAGTGGAACCCCGATCAAAAATACACGACAACCGAAGCCAAAAAGCTTTCAGCAATGGTGGATCAATTTTGTCGTGACAGCGCAAATTCAGTTGGCCAAGTCCGTACTGCCCTTGCCTTCAAGGATAGGGTCGAAAAAGCCAACAAGGCCAAGAAGGGCAAGCCGCTTGATTGGTCGGCTGACGACCTATATGAAGTTGTCACTAAAATTCCCGGCATTGTGAAGGATGGGGTGCCAACACAAAAGGAACTTGAAGCCAAAATCGAAAAGGCAACCAAGGCTGGCAGAAAGTTTGTCAAAAAAACTTATCGTCTGACAAAGAGCTTCTTCAATGCGGGGAAAGACCCTAGAACCGATCTGGTTCAAAAGAAGGGACGCAACTATATTCCCCGACCTAAATCCGCAATAAAGGAAGCCCTGCACAAAGGCGATGCCGTTCGGTAGAAAAAACACAAAACGAAAAACGGAAACTAATACTTAGAACAAGAAGAAGTTAATCTGAGTGGCAGGAAAATATTGCCTGTGCGGCAAAAAAAGAGGCTTAAAAGATGGAGCCAGTGGTCGGGATTGAACCAACGACCTGCTGTTTACGAAGTCGAATACCACTTTTTTAGGTAAATCTCGTAAAGCCATTAATTCACTCCCCTAGAGTAGCTTAAATCTCACTTTTGGGTGAAGTTGTTAGAGTAATCAAGACATGAAACACATACTAATCACAACAATCGCAGCCGTGGTGCTGATCTTGAAGGTTAATCTTGCGGCACAGGTTGAGAATTTGCCAAGGAGCACCCCTGAAGCACAGGGGGTTTTTTCATCGGAGATTCTTGAGTTTATCAAAACTGCTGATCAAAAAGTTAATTCAATGCACAGTTTCATGCTGTTACGGCACGGACATGTTGTTGCCGAAGCATGGTGGAAACCTGAGTCTAATAGTAAACAGCATGTTTTATGGTCGCTCAGCAAAAGCTTCACGTCGACGGCGGTTGGGCTAGCAGTGGCAGAAGAAAAGCTAAGTATCGATGACCACGTTTTGCAGTTCTTCCCCGATGATCTTCCTTCTGAACCTTCTGCCAATCTTAAGAAGATGAGAGTTCGTGATTTATTGACAATGACCAGCGGGCATCAGGATGAGGTAAAGTTGAATGCTGAGAGTAACTGGGTAAAGGCTTTCCTCTCTCACCCCGTGCCTCACGAGCCGGGAACCCATTTCCGTTACAACACGCCCGGAACCTATATGCTATCGGCGATCGTTCAAAAAGTGACAGGAAAAACGGTTTTAGATTATTTGAAGCCCTCATTGTTTGAACCTCTCGAAATTCGCAACCCTAAATGGGACGCAAGTCCACAGGGTATTTCCATTGGAGGTTACGGATTATTTCTTCGTACTGAGGATATTGCAAAGTTTGGTCAGCTCTATTTACAGGGAGGCAAGTGGAAGGGAAAGGAATTGATCCATTCGTCATGGGTTAAGCAAGCTACTTCGAAGCAGGTCTCAAATGGGAGAAATTCACTCAATGATTGGCAACAGGGCTACGGTTTTCAATTCTGGCGCTGCCGACACGGAGCTTTTCGCGGAGACGGGAAAGACGGCCAATTCTGCATTGTGCTTCCGGAACATGATGCAGTAATTGCGATTACCGCAAACGCAAGGGATATGCGGGGTGAACTGAATCTTGTTTGGGACAAGTTGCTTCCTGCGTTTACCGACAAGCCAATCAAAGAAAACCCTGACGCTCATGCAAGACTCAAGGCAACCATAAGTAAACTCAAAGCTTCCAGATGATAAAAATTATCTCCTTTTTACTGGCAGTCAAATGAAACACCTAATGGCAGCTAATCTTTCACAATTCATCCGAAACCTCCTCTGCATCGGATTTTTCTCCTCTGGCCTATCTATGGTATGTGCCACTGAACTGACTTCGGATGATTTTTATGAACGTGAGCGAGTTCAGGAGATTCGCCTGACAATTAGCGGATTGAATTTGAAAAAAATGAAAGAGGCATTACCGGAGCGCAAATACGTTCCTGCCACTTTACACTGGCGTAACATCCGATTGGAAAATGTTGGCGTACGCTACAAAGGCAATAGTTCATCCCGACCGCATCAGAGCCACAAACGCGGCTATCTCATCAAGGTCAATGAATTCAAAAAAGGTACACGCTTCCTTAAGCTCCGGCGCATTGCACTTGATAATGGCGTTCAATTTGGAAGCCTTTTCAGCGAACCTATTGTGACCGACATCCTCCGGAATTTGGAGATACCGGCTTCGCGTTTCAACTACGCCAACCTGTTCATCAACAATGATTATCAAGGTGTTTATGGCAACGTTGAACGAATCGATGAATCGTTTATAAAAAGGCATTTCGGATCAAAGAAGGGGCCGTTATACAAAGTTCATATGGGAGGGCCCGGGGCCAATTTCTCGTATGCAGGTAACGATCCAGCTCAATACAAAAAAGGATTTGAACCAAAGAATGAAGCTGCCGAAAAGTCATTTGATAAACTAATCGACTTCATCAAGAAAATCGACAAAGACGGTAAATCAAACTACGAACAAATGTTGAGTGAGAATTTAAGGCTGGAGCATTTTTTAAAAATAACTGCCGTAATGCTCTTTGCGGGCTGCTTTGATCAACTTACGGGCTGGAATCCCCACAACTACTATCTTTATCGCAACCCAAAAACAGATCTATGGAGCTATATTCCGTGGGACTTGGACGTCGGTTTTGCCGACCATGCTTTCGGGAATATTCCTGTTATTGATGGTTGGCACGCCGCTTGGCCAATTCCCGGCGGCCCGCCTAAGCCCATCCTTGAAAACATCGTCACGAATCCAAGCCTCCTTAAAAAATACAGAGAGACAGCTTCTTTTATTCTGGAAAAATATTTCAAGCCAGATCAACTACATTCGAGAATCGACAAACTATACGACTTGATCAAAAAGGATTTGGCCAAAGATCCGTATCCAGCGAAACGCATCACCAACCCGAGGGATACTGGCTACGATGATATAATTCTCTCTTTTAAAAGTTTCATCGATAGACGGTACCAATTGGCCCGCCAACAATTGGATAATCCGGGGCCACGACCAAAAACGAACAAACAAAACCACTCGCAACAGCATCAGCGTCCCGAGCCGGGAGATTTGCAAAACGGCCCTACCGATGTGGTGATCATTTCTCGCACAAGAAACTCGATAAAACTGGAGTGGAAGGACAACGCCGATAACGAAGCAGGGCACATCGTGCAAAGGGCCGATATTGAAAGCGCCGGGAAGTTTCGCAACCATATCCCTTGCCCCGGCAGATCGGAGACCAACGCAATTGATGTGCATGTTGGCCCCGGCGAAACCTACCGCTACCGC
>ERZ651768.2531-NODE-2531-length-12629-cov-31.906947_pt1 | contig 12629 bp, 12 predicted proteins | sample MGYA00514754_ERZ651768 | MGnify/ENA metagenome assembly ERZ651768 | reverse complement strand
CCAGTACCTCTCAGCTGACCATATTTATCGTTCCTTACTAATTCATCAAACCAACAGGTCTGGTCATCATCAGAGAAATATATATTTCTTTCCGTCATATGGTAGGTCCAGCCTTTGCCAGTTTCAAAGCGGGCCAGGCCATATTCTTGAAATGCATTCTTATCCCAGCGTTCATCAATATCTGTACCGAAAAAGATCGCGTCCTTTGCAAACAGATCAAAATATTCAGGTCCCCTGGCTTCAGCAGCATATAAATGTAGATTATTTAAGACGCTGGTAACAGCTTGATCAAGGTTGGTATTCTGGCAGAAAATTATTAGAGGTAAAAGTAAAATAAATAAGATTTTTTTCATTTTTGATCCTTTATATAATTAATAGATAAGGTTGAATTAGATTTAGCTGTAAGTGCTTTCACTTTTGGTATTTCAAATTAAATGAAATGTGATCATATTGCTTTTTATATATTCAGTGAAAAAGTAGAATAATGCAATTACCAGAAATACCTGATAAGATCCCCGTAAAAAAGCGAAAAATACTTGGGCCCATGGCCAGGTTTCTACTCAATAAACATAATTGGAGTATTGTTGGCGAAATGCCAAACAGGAAAAAAATGATCCTTATTGGTGTGCCACACACAGCCTATAGAGATGCCTGGTTTGGTTTACTTGCTGTCCTGGCTCTTGATTTAAAAGTAAACTTTTTTGGTGCAAAATGGGTCTTTTCACGGCTGCCTAGTCCTATAACTTTTTCGAGAAACCTGGATCGATTGGGTATGCCCTGGCCGCTGGGTTGGTTACAAAAATATATGCTTGTACGACTTGGAGGCATACCAGTTCTTCGCGAAGAAAACAAAGGTATGATTGAAAGCGCTACAGACATATTGAAAGGATTAGATAGTTTCATATTACTCCTTGCTCCAGAAGGAGGTATTGAACGTGTGGAAAATTTCAGAAGTGGTTTTTATTACTTAGCAAAAAATTTAAACGTACCCTATGTACCAATAGCATTTGATTATAAAAACAGACAGTTTAAGATACACCCTTACAGAATAGTGTCAGATTCTTTCGAAAAAGATAACCAAAAAATAAAATATATTTTTGATGGTGTAGAAGGACATTACAGAACTTTCAGAGCATAACACATCTCAATTATTTCTTAATTTTACAGCAGCATGGATCATGCACCACGCTCTGAACTATTGAAATTTATTAAATATCTAATCTGGTATTTATTATCATGATAAATAGCCATTTTCTATTCTTGCTGCTGATACCGATCTCAACCTTCTCTCAACGTTTGGTTATACAAGATCTACAGACAAAATATCCATTGAAAGGTGTAAATATCTATTCAGCAAATCATGGCACAACAACCGATACAAATGGTGTTTGCAACCTACAGGGATTCCTAATGAAAGATGAAATAACGATCTCCCACATTGGTTATATGGCAATCAAGATCACGAAAAAAGATACTCCTGACACTCTTTATTTGCGGGCAACTAATGTGCCAATCAAGGGTGTAAGTGTTATCAGTTTTAAATCTAAAAAAGAAAGAAGGCGCTATAATAAACTTGAACGCGATGTTATTAGGGTATACCCCTACGCTGTTTTGGTTGGCAGACTACTCCAAGAATATTCAGCAGTGTTAGACAGTATCACCGAACTATCCTTTTTCAAACGCAGGAAAGAAAAGAAAAAAGTATTCACATCCATTGAAGGGCAATTAATTACAACTTACGGGAAACAGGTACGCAGACTTACGAAAAACCAGGGCCGCATACTTATCAAGCTGGTGGACAGGGAAACAAATTTCACTTCGCACCAGATTATAAAAGATTTTAGAGGGTTTTTTATCGCTGGATTCTGGCAGCTTACTGCCCGCTTATTTGGTCATAATCTAAAGTCTAATTATAATCCGGAAATTGGTGAAGATAAATTAATTGAACATATCCTGAATACTATGACAGGGAAATAACTGGAAAAATCTAGGGACTTTGTCCTTGATCAATGACAATTTGATCACACATTGCCTGACACATATCTATTATCTTTTCTTTGATCCCTGCAAACGAATAGTTAATTATTATTCTGCCATCTTCATAGAGAATATTTTCCAGCGGCACACCCAGCCAAAGATCTCCCATAGAATCCCGAATTTGGTATTCAAGAAAATCCGAATTGGTTATTCTATAAATTACAATTCTTAGATAACCCGTGTATTTTTCGCCAGCTATTTCCGGCTCTACAGTCAATACTTCCCAATTAAGATGTAAAGCAACATTCTTTCCAGGATGATATCCGTGATTCGTGCAGTTTTCGATGTAAGCATAACTAATTCCAAAAGGTAATGATTCATCCATAATCAACTTTATCGCATAATTGATGTCATCAATTTCACCAGCGGTTAAATGGTAGGCAATAGGTTCTTGCGGAGCATTTATACAAACAATCTTACTAAAACCTCGGTACAAGAGTGTATCAGCTTGATGATCATTCTGTCCTAGTAATAATCCGCAATAAACTATTAAAGGTGTGAAAATTTTCATTTGATCAATCCATGGTTAATTCGTCAGCTAAAGGCAACACTTCACCTTTCTTTATTTTCTTCTTGGTCTCGTATTCACGAATGAGTAAACCAAAAAGAATCACACCAATGACATATAGAGCTGCCGTTATCAGAAAGATCTCATAATAGCGAAACTCTAATAACCGTAACCACTCAAATACTTTCGCGCTAACAAACCAGGAAGCGCTCCACAAACTGGAACTCAAAGCACTAATGAGTTCCTGGTTCTTTTTACCGACATAATTCATTAATAGCTCATTAGCAGCGGGATGAGCCATATGCATCAGTGGCTGTCGCAGGATAAAGGCGATCACAGCGATTACAATAGCAAAAGAAAATTCAGCATAGAGTTCCATGATGGCCATGAAGACCAGGCAGCATATGGCCAGCGCTTGCACCACAACGATCGTCATCCAGTAACCATATTTCTTTCGCAGAAAGGGTACCAACAAAGAAAAAATAAATACTAGGAATGCAGTAATACTGCCTAGCAGACTGAAATTACTTGATGTCAAACCAAATACAGAATTAAAAAACAAATTTACGAACGGTATGGTTAGACCGGCGCCAATAGAAATCAATATCAGTGGTGATATTGCTTTGAAAATAAGCGACCAATCATAGGATTTACGTATCGAAAATAAATCGTCATTCCGTTCAGTATCTTCTTGTTTACCTTCAGTTATCCTTACTGCAAAAAATATGGACCCGGCGCCTAAAACCGTAATGATCCAGAGAATACTCTGTTCATTAAAGATTAATGTCCAGGATCCCAAACCAATGTAGCCTACCCAATCCAAACCGCTAATTAAAACACCGGAAAATATTGTTGCAAGGGACCAAGTTGCAGCACTCAGAGAGAGTGCCTCAGTACTGTTATTGGCAGTGGTGGTGCGAATAATAAACGGCAGTGAACAAACTCGCATGAGCATCATTCCGAAGCCCCAGGATATAAAAGCCAGCTGGATTAATGGCACCACTTGGCGCTGAACAGATTCAATAATTAAACCGCTAGTAAGTGGTACGATCAGAGCAGCAAGGATAAAAAATGGTCTCAGTTTTTTACCGCGTATATAGATTCCCAGCGGCAGAGCAAAGGCCAATGCACTTATAAACCGTAGCGAGTTAAATGATGCAATTTCAGGATCGCTAAATCCCTGTTTGCGAAGAAATATGTTTAATATTAAGATAAAGGCAACATTGATTAGGTTTAGGGAAAATTCCAACAAAATGAGCAAATGTATCACCCGCGGAAGATCGCGATAACTGCGAAATATCTTACCCAGCATAATTATTTGATTAGTATTTTATTAATGGTCCTGTGCTTAAACTGCTAATATCCCAATCAAAATGTTTCCACTAACACAGTCGTAGTTGAAATCACTTATATTTAATCTTGAGAATTAGAATAATCCCAGCAAAAAGTAACGTTATTGTATTAGCTATAATAATTGGCAGGTCATTTTTCAGAATACCATAGAATAACCATAACACTATCCCTACAGTCATTATTACATACATGATCAATGACAAACTTTTCGTATCCTTAGTCTTAATCGTCTTAACTGCCTGGGGGACATAGGCAAAAGTTGTACAAGCAGCAGCGATTAATCCAATAACAGTAACAGGATCCACGGATCAACTACTATATCACAAGTTAATAATGGGGTTTTAGTTAGCCTGTTAACTTTGAAGCGCAATTACGACAGAATTTTGCATTCTCATTGAGCCCTTCTTCACCGCATACAACACAACGCTGTAGTTTAGTACTTTTAGCAGCAAAAGTGATCTCAGATGTCACTATCCCTGTCGGGACAGCGATTATACTATAACCAAGAACCATGATAAAAGAAGCAAGACCCTGACCCAAACTCGTTTGCGGTACAACATCACCATATCCGACAGTAGTTAAAGTAACTACCGCCCAGTAGATACTGCGAGGAATACTATTAAATCCAGTATTTCCTGATTCAACCAAATACATAACTGAGCCCAGGATTATAACGATATTCATCACTAAAAAAAGCCAAATGAAAACTTTTCTGCGGCTGGCAATCATAGCGGTCATCAACATATCGGCTTCACCCATAAATTGGACAAGTTTCAATACCCGAAAAATTCGCAGGACACGCAAAACACGAATAATGGCAAAAACCTCAGTTCCCGGCATAAACAAACTCAGATAGGTAGGCAGAATTGCTAAGAAGTCAATTATACCAAAAAAACTAAAAATATAACTAAAAGGTCTCCTGATAGAGTAAATGCGAAGTAAATATTCCACAGTAAACATGATTGTGAAGGTCCATTCAGCAATCCTGAAGATGTGGCCGTATTGCTGATTATACTCTACTACACTATCAAGCATAACAGTGATAATACTGAGTACTATTGTGATGATTAGAACAACATCAAAAAGCTTTCCCGCTTTGGTGTCCGTTCCAAAGATTATTATCTTTATCTTTTCTCTAAACGTGCTCATACCAGTTCTAATTTACCGATTGGTCATTTATTCCCATTAGTTCTGATCTGAATATGTTTGGTGATCACTTTTCGATTTTTATGATCCTCATCTTCATTATCAAAATGCAGTTTGATCTTGCCCCCATCCTTTGACCTCCACTGCATTGTTTCTCCTTCCATTTTGAATTCATCGGCATCCACCTCTTTACCATTGACCATAACAGTCATGACCGTATCCCCGTTTATTATATTTTTCTCCACTTCAACATCCATAGCCAAATCTTCATCGCCAAATAACATTACATCATGATCCTTATAATCGTTGCTTGTGAAACGAAATACACCTATAGCAAGCACGAGTAATAATAGGTATTTCCAGAGTAATTCAAGTTTTTCTTTTGTTTTCATGGCTGCTTCCTAATAATACCAATTTTACACTTATCAATTCTAATTATCTATAAACAAAAATTTGCCCTGAGCAGAAAAATAATAACACCTCAGGTAGAATTTAATTCCTTGAAAAACAATTTCGGTTACTGGATGTACTTTTCCAAACCATAATTGGACAGTAATTTGAGCGCCTCAAATATGGCCGCACTGATAAAATATTCTTGAAATAATGAAATCCCGAATCCAGTGGCTAGGTGTTTTAGTAACCTTAACGTGGTCTTTTGCATCTAATCCAGATTATGTAACCACAGCCGGTGTAGTAAATATCGAACCAGTAATTGATGGTCGCGTTATTAATGATCCAGCCTGGGAATCGTTGCCAGGAATTAACACATTCACCCAGAAATCACCGGACGAAGGAGAGGCAGTAACGGAAAGAACTGTAGTAAAGGTAATGTATTCTACAAATAAATTATACATTGCAGCAGTATGCTATGATTCCAATCCGGAAAAAATTGTTATCACTGATACACGCCGTGACGCTCCCTTAAATAATACAGATAGTTTCATGTTTATATTGGACACTTTTCAAGATCAGCAGAATGGCTATGTTTTCGGAACCAATGCTGGCGGGATAGAATATGATGCCCAAGTCAGTAAAGGTGGTGAAGGTATGTCAATAAGCATCAGGCGTCAATCGGTAGGAACAGGTGATGCATTTAATATTAATTGGGATGCTCAATGGGAAGTCAAGACCAATATAGGGGATTATGGCTGGAGTGCAGAATTTGCAATACCATTTAAAACGTTGCGCTATGCGACAGGGAATGAACAAGATTGGGGTATCAATTTTCAGCGGGTTATTGCACACAAGCAAGAGCAGGTGTTCTGGGCACCAATCCCAAGACAGTACAGTCTTAACCGTCTTATGAATGCGGGCACTATTACAGGCATTAAGGTCCCCAACGCCCGCACATTAAAAATTATGCCTTACGGTCTGGGATCAAAAAACGATGTGGTTTCAGAAACAAAATCTTCTTCTACCGCAAGTGATTTTGGATTAGATGTAAAGTTCGGCGTTACATCCAGCTTAATACTTGATCTTACTTACAACACTGACTTTGCCCAAGTGGAAGCTGATGAACAGCAAATTAATTTGGATCGCTTTAGCCTGTTTTTCCCAGAAAAAAGAGGGTTCTTTTTAGAAAACGCAGGTCTTTTTTCAGTTGGTGAAAACACATTTAGTGGACCGGATATCGAAATGTTCTTCAGTCGCAGGATCGGTATTGGACCTAATGGAGAACCTTTGCCAATCTTGGGTGGCGGCCGGTTGACTGGAACGGCAGGCGGATTCAGGATCGGAGCATTAAATATCCAAACAAAGACCGTAGATAATGTAACGAATGGAGATAATTATTCTGTTTTGCGTATTAAAAAAGAACTGCCCAATCGAACGTCATATGGTGTAATGATGACTAATCGCACCGGATTGGGTGCAGATGGAAATTCAAATGGTAGCTATGCCATAGATGGATCTTTAGGTATTGGAGAAGCAATTCAGTTAATTGGATTTGGGGCAAATACAGATCCGGATCCAAACATACAAGGCGACACTGGTACTTACGCTTATTTATTGGAAGCCAATAGAAATACAAAAACATTAACCACCCAGCTTAGATATACAGAAGTCGGTGAAAATTTCAATCCCGAACTGGGCTATATAAAAAGACGGGGCTACCGAAAAGTATTATTTCGAATATTAAATCGAACTCGTCCCAAGGATACTTATGGCCTGCTAGAAATACGTCCCCACATTACCTATTGGGGATATTGGAAACTAGACGGCTTTTTGGAAACTGCCCGCTTGCATGTGGACAATCATTGGGAATTCAGGAATGGTTACCGGATCGATACGGCTATTAACTTTTTAAATGAAGGAGTAGAAGACACATTTGAAATTGCAAATGGTGTTATGGTTCCTTCAGGTCGCTATGATCATAAGGAAATTCACATCCGCACCAATACCAATTTGACAAAACCATTCAATATAATCATGGTAAATAAAATAGGCGGATTTTTTGGTGGTAATCGCCAGAACGCTGATGTGACAATTGGATATCGTTTCGGGGATCGTTTTACCTCTGCAATAATTTCAAAATATAATGACGTTCATTTGCCCGACGGAAATTTTATCACCCACTTAATAAAGACTAGATTAACCTACGCTTTTTCACCAAAATTATATATTCAGTCCTTAATTCAATATAATAATCAGTCGGACGAATGGTCGATGAATTGGCGGTTAATATGGCAAGAATCAGCGGGAACGGGTCTGTACTTAGTGTATAATCAAACGCAGGATTATGACGGCATACCGATGAATTCCAAAACTAAATCTCTCGTTGTAAAATATAGTCATCTGTTTGACGCATTTAAATAAACCACCATTATAAAAGAAAACTTTCACTCCGACCGTGTTTTATGGAAAAAAGTCTCAGTCCTAAAAGTCTATAAACAAAAATTTTCGCTACTTGGTGGGGCTTGATTTAGTTAATATTCTTTGACTTCTTTAATTGTACCGTCTGCGTTGTAGTATGTCCATTTACCATCATAACTCCCCCAAAAATTGGTGTTTCCTTCCGCTTGAATCTGTCCATTTCTGTAAAAGCGATCCATTCTGTGATAGTGGGATATTTTACTTATGTTTTTATCAATGTATGTTTCTTCTTTCCACTTCCAGCCTTTAGTGTAATAAGTCCATAATCCATCTTTTTTTCCATCTTTATAATTTCCTTCCTTCCACTTTTCATCTTCAAAATAATAAGTCCATAATCCATCTTTTTTTCCATCTTTATAATTTCCTACCAATTTCAATATTTTTTCCTTAACAAAAGAATACCATTCTTTGTATGGTCCATTTTTTATACCATTTTTATAAGTTTGATGATTTAATTGGGCAACGCCTCCATACCAGTAGACCACCCCACTATAAGGTTCATCTGAATTAGGTGGATAAACAATTATTTGATCACTATCAGGAAGTTTTTCCTCAATCATAACTTTTTTATTCAACATCTTTTGAGAAGCTCCAACTGAGAGTAGTAGTAATGATATGATTAAATAGTTTTTCATTTCAGCTTTCTTGGTTAATTCTAATCTCCACGGTAGAATGTAATAACTATTGCAGAAAAATGTGGGTGTCACTTTTATTCCGAATCCTACCCGCCCCAATGGTTTGTTGGTGGGTGCGATTTAGGTTGAGTTTTTCGATTTATTTTTTAGCCACTGATTTTTACTTATTTTGACTTTCATTGGTAAGTCTTCATCATCCGGTAAGTCAGAATCCGTTTTCCAATGGTATGGATTATGCGATTTGTATGCCTTAATTGGCTTCGGCTTGATTTCGTCATATTTTTTCCAATGACTCCTTAATCCATTGAATCCTTTCATGCCTTTAAACACTTCATCTGTCTTAGCGCTCCAAAGAAATGGCTCACAAGAATACTTGGGATTGTATACCCACCGGTTGTTGTCTTTAAGCATATATGTATTTAATAGTTCTGTTTGATGATTCCACTTATTCACATCTATAAGCAGAGTGGTAATTTTATTGTACTTCAAGTATTGTTCTTTTGCTTTGCCAAGTTCGTGGGTGACAACTATTTCAATCACTAATTGTTTACCATTAGAAGTGGTACAAATAAGATCAGCTATATATTTTGAGTCATCTATCTGCTTATCAACTTCTACTTTTACGAAATCAACCAAGCTATAAAGGCGCCTTTCCATTATCTTTCCTTGGCAAGTAGGTATATTAAGGTATTTACGCTCTTTTATTTCCGCCTTGGCCATATAATGTTTAAGTGATTCACCGTTACAATCAGAATCAACAGCATGGGCAAAATGATGCTCTTTTATTTTTCCTTTATTCTTGGCTACTAATGGTTCACCGCATTGGGTGCAATTACAACTACAGGCCAAGCCATTATCCACATCATTAATGAAAGCTAACTTTCCATTTTTAGTTGCGTGAGTCATTTGGATTTTAGTCACCACGTTCATCAGACAAAATGGAAAGGTGGATTTCAAACAGAAGCCAAACGTTCCACAATTGCTTCGGCTCGTTGGCGTATACCATCATAGTTTTTGTTACGAATCATTTCCGGATCAAACAGCGGTCTTACAAACCCAGTACCTGCCGCGCCAGCCTGCAGAACATCCAGCATATTATCAAGATTAACTCCAGATGTAGGGAATATTTTTAAATAAGGTAGGGGCGCGAGTATAAAGCGGATATATTCTGCCACATTTGCCGGTGCCGGAAACAACTTCACAAAATCAGCGCCGGCTCGATGTGCAGTTTCCATTTCTGTGGCAGTAAATGTCCCCGGAATACTGACCACATCCAGTTTTTCAGCTTCTTGTATCACATCTACGTTGCAGACCGGTGAAACCAAAAACTGAGCACCGGCTTCCACCGCTTCCTGCACGATGGTCGGTGACATAACGGTACCTGCACCTACTATTAGATCATCATTTTCTCTGAATTGGGTAATCAGGTTTAGCGATCCAGGTGTTGTGAGTGTGAATTCCACAACTCTAAAGCCTCCATCCACTGCTGCCTGCATGGCCTGCTCAGCTACTTTTTGATTATCCGTTCTAATGATGGCGCTGATCTTTCTTTCTAAAAGCTCACTTTTAATATGTTCACGATCGTTCATATTTGGCTGAGTTTACCAATAATTAATATAACATTCTCATTCTGTTACTCTCCGCTAGTAACTCTTCCCTACTTGTAACTAATTATATACTAATTCTTTACGGCACTTCGAGGTACCACCCAATATCTGGCAGGGGAAGGTGTTGGGGTTATTACGCACCGATTTATTCCACAAACAAAAAACCCCGCTTGGTCGGGTAATGACAAAAAGATTAGTGAACCTTAACTGCACCTCAAAAGGCAGTATTTTTTAACTCATATTACGGATTAATTAACCTGAATCCATTTTGATCGAATTTCATCCACCTCTCCCACCTCTGTCCAAGCCAGGAAAATATGCTGGCGATAACGGCTAATGACCGGATGTCCACTTGCTCGCCCGGGGGAAATCTGAGTTGCAATCATTGTACGACTCTTTTTACCGGCTGAATTAACTGTAGAAAACATTACATTGGTACTCTCTGCTCCCATTTCCATCCAACTTACTAGTACTCTATCTATGTCCAGCCAAATACAGTCTACCCGCCCTATGGGCTTACCGCTATCAAGCCTTACCGGATCATTAAAATTATCACCACCATCCTTTGAGATGGAAATGTATATACTTGGCTGCTCGTGGGGAGACGTGTACCAGACTGAGGCAACATTGTTTCCCTGAACCGCGAGTTTCGGCCCATTAACTGGACACCCGGCAATTTTCCAATTGTCGTCATGAAGTGGCTGCGGTTTTTTCCACGCACCACCATCCCAACGCACCAGATTTATATTTCTGATCTCACTCAATGATCGATCGCGATAAGCTACTAGTATCTCATTTCCAATTTCTATTGCTGAAGTTGGGCAACATTCACATACGCGGTCATCCAAAAGAATTTCCTTACCAAGACCTCCATCTTTATCAAGAGTGGTAGAATATAGGGTCATTTGGCCATACCCGACCTCATGACCCTCTGCTAACATATTCCTGCCATCAAGCCAGACCAACCCTATTTTATTATCGTTTATATTAAAAAATGATACAAAACCATGTTCACCCTTTTTTTTGTCTCGATGGGGGATAATTGGGGTAGACCATGATCTGCCTCTGTTATGAGACTGGGCTACTTTTACAACATAATCATAGGGTCCGTTACCATTCTTTTCCAGCCAGTGGACGGCAAAATGGTTTTTTCCATTATAAAAAATTGAAGGAAAGTCGGCCCAATTTATAAAATAATCCTTTCCGGAAGTAATAATTACAGGATTCGACCACATACGGCCATTGAACTCAGACCATTTAAGGGCGTGGCCTTCCTGAATTGGTTCAAACCAGATGATGGCCATTCCACGATCGGTCTCGGTTACATTGGGATATCGGCTACTCGCACCAGTTGGCGGTAAAGGTAAACCTGGTTTTTGGCAAGAAAACATCCAAATAATGAAAAAAACCAGTAAAGGAAATAATATTGCTTTAAATCTAGCTAATGACCTGTTAAAAAAGTATAAATCCATCCTGTCTCAATATTATTGTTTTCACCTTGCAGCTGTAAAGGTGCCGCTATTTGTATTCCTTAAAACGTTGACCAGTTCCAATTTCCATTTAAGCTATCACAGATAAAAAATCCCTTCTAAATTAACATTATCATCCGCTATCATGGAATTCAAATTGATATGATAGTGAATATCGTCCGTAACAATACCATTCAAACTCCCGGATAAGAACTGGCTCCCGGCGTTATCGACATTCCCAATCATGGTCAACTGCCACTCGCCAGAAATATCAGGGTCATTTACGATAATCTTCAACGCACCTGTATTGATTCGGGCACCTAAGGAATCATATCCATTATAGTTGAAAATATTATTATCGTTTTCTGATTCTTCACTCGCGAAAGCAAACCAGATTAAAAGTAATAGTGGTAGGAAGTGCTTCATATAAGCAACATTACATCCTATTAGCCTAAATATCAAAAAATAGCATAAATGTATGTAATTGTGTCTTTTAACAACTACTAGTCCTAAATGTCTATAAACAAAAAAACCCGCTTAGAATCAATAAAGATCCAATCAGGTTATGAGACCGACCTAACTTCACATATATAAACCCAGATTAGGCTCAATAACTCTCCGATTAGGTTATGAGCCTCACGCAGCTTCATCTGTTTTTAATTGGCTGGAAGGCGAAAGAGCGTTGATTTAATCTGTAAATAATTATTTTAGATTAAAGAATAAAAGTGCAATTACTTCGTCCTTTTTCTTTTGTTCCGTTTATTTTTTCTATTTCTTATTTTTGAATTATAGAATTTTCTTCGATTGCTTTTTTTCCTTTTAGTATTTCCATCCTCATAGGCTTCCACGTTAATATCTTTTGAATTTTTGTAATATGATAAATATCTATTGAATTCAGCTGATACAAAGTGTTTAATGAGTTTTTTTCTATCCAGCCAATTGAGTTTCTCATAAATATATGGCAAAAATGGCTCTATTTGCTCTTCATTAACATTGACTTTCT
>ERZ651768.2530-NODE-2530-length-12634-cov-3.241140_pt1 | contig 12634 bp, 9 predicted proteins | sample MGYA00514754_ERZ651768 | MGnify/ENA metagenome assembly ERZ651768 | reverse complement strand
GTACGACCTCTGAGCAGATTTCTGCCTTGCCAAGGTTACTGGCATCAGTCGCAAATGTAATTCGGGAAAATGGCGGCTGGGTTGTCTCTACCCATTTCACCTTAGTTCCAGGTATTGGAGGAGAGCCTATTATATCTGATCACTTGAAAGAGCTTCGTCCATTTCTTTGTAAAGGAGATTTTGCCCCCGGTAGTTTTGGCCACGCCCTTATCGATGAGTTGGCTCCTGCTGATTTTTCGATCGAAAAAGTGGCGTACTCTGCTTTTTACATGAGCCGGTTGGAATGGGTGCTAAATCAGGTGGGTATCAATCGCTTGATCGTTGGCGGTATCGTAACCAACGGCGGAGTGACGTCAACTGTCCGGGATGCACATGTGCGCGGATACGACACGTGGGTTCTATCGGATGGCTGCGCAACATTCGATGCGGACGTCCATGCGGTTTCAATCGAGGCGCTTAAAAGCGTAGCCAGGATCACCACCTGCGCCGAAGCCATTGAAGAATTTAGTAATTAAGAATCCGTATCCCAGTTTAAGTGAGATTATTAACCTGTTTCAGGAAAGATAATTACTTAAGTCAATGTTATGGGCATCCGGTACCCGCGTTCGTTCGAAATTTTTCCGGCGGCTCCACGGTTTGGTTGCATCAATTCCTAACCTCCCCCAATGGTCCCTATCGGGATCCCTATAAAACCCGGGGACCCCCGATATCACAGAAATATCATTCTCAGCACTTGCCCTCATCATACAAGCCCAATAAACATCACTAAAATCATTAATGTTTACGTCGTCGTCTACAACGATACAGCTCTTACTATAATCGTGGTTTACGCCAAAAACTGTCAACATCACTTGACGTGCATGGCCTTCATACTGTTGTTCGATCTGAACTACTGTGCTCATAATATTAGGGACACAAGAGACATCTAATATGCCTGGCAGTGTGTTGGATAACTGCTGAAATATTTGGGTGGCTACGGAGAGTTCAAGCAAACGCATATCTTCGGGTGAGCCGCACAATAAGGCATGGTAATATGGGTTTGCTCGAGCCGTCACTCCAAGCACCTCAATTACATGATTTTCTTCTCTTTCGATATATAGTCCTTTGAATTCACCAAATGGTCCTTCCGGTCGACGAAGGTTTGGCAAGATGCGGCCTTCGATTACGAATTCCGAAGCCGCGGGAACTTCCAGATCTATGAATTTGCACTTACGCATCGGGATTGCTTCCTGAGAGATCTTCATGGCTAGCTCAACTTCGCTATCGGATTTCGGAATGGTTGCCGCCGCGGCTAGGATGTATGGTGTCGGCGGACCAATAAGTATTGCTACTTCTAGAGCCTGATTTTGGCTCTCTGCAGCAAGTTGATACTTAGTCAGGTGGTGCGAAGTGCCAAGCCTTATTCGAAGTTCTTGTTCATTGACGTGCATTGCCCGGTGGAACGAGAGATTAGGAACGCCACTTTCTGGATCGTTAGCGAGGAAAACACCGGAGGTTATGTAAGGGCCTGCATCCCTTTCCTGATATGTGATTTGAGGAAGATTTAATAATGTTACTTGCTCATATTCAATGTTGGTTTCAATATTCTTCTGGTTTGTTTTTTTAACCGGTTCATGTCTCATAAGTTCAGACCAGCGTTTACAGAAAAAACCGCTGTCAGCGCCAATTAATTCACATAATCGATTTCTGCTCCCATAAATATTTGTCACCACATTATGCGATGAACCCTCTACGTTTTTAAACAGCAATGGCATTTCTGATTGGCGTTGAGCAGCTTGGCAGACAGCTGCCAATTCGAATTTGCCGCTAACTTGGCGTGTTATAATTCCCAATTCACCACGATTTCTTAGAGTGTCTATCAATTGCCTCATATGCTACGCTCCTCTTGAAGAAAACAATTCTAGGGAAATTATTATTATCAATGGTTAACTAAATAGATAAACGTAATAGCCGCAAGCACACATGTTTGAATAACGGGAAATGGATAAGTATGACCAACGGTCATAAAAAGGATTGTAAACTGGGTGTAGATATTGGGGGAACTTTTACAGATGTTGCCGTCAAGATAAAGGATAGCCTTTACACTTCAAAAAAATTAACAGTGCCTAATGCGCCAGAAGAAAGCGTTTTGGCTGGCATCAGTGAAGTCTTAGTTCAGGCGGATATATCTCCATCGGATGTATCCCTTATAATCCACGGCACGACACTGGCTACAAATGCCATCATTGAGAGGAAGGGTGCAAAAACTGCATTTATTACAACAGAAGGTTTCCGTGATGTGATCGAAATGAGGACAGAAAGTCGTTTTGATCAATATGATTTAAATCTTAATTTACCTGATCCAATAGTTCCGCGAGACAGCCGCTTTACAATCAAAGAAAGAATGAGTGCAAAAGGGGAAGAACTCATCAAATTGGATGAAAATTCTCTCCTGCATTTAACTTCAGTCTTAGCTGACGAAAAATTTGAAAGTATAGCTATTGGCTTGCTTCACTCCTATACCAATCCATGTCACGAATTACGAGTACGTGACATTTTACAAAATAGTTTGCCACACATCCCTACGAGCATTTCCAGTGAAGTTTCACCTGAGATTAGAGAATATGAAAGATTTACCACAACTTGCGTGAATGCCTATATTCAGCCTCTAATTTCACCTTATCTCAAAAACATGCAAAGCCGATTGAATGATATGGGAATCAATTGTCCTCTATTTTTAATGCTCTCGAATGGAGGTCTTTCAGACTTGGAAACAGCGATAAAATATCCCATCCGCATTGTTGAATCTGGTCCGGCAGGGGGGGCTGTTCTGGCAAGTAAGATTGCTCGCGAATACCATCTTGAAAAAATCGTTTCATTTGACATGGGTGGTACAACGGCAAAGATTTGCCTGCTTGACGACGCTGAGCCAAGTACGGCGCGTGAATTTGAGGTTGCTAGAGAATATCGCTTCAAACCGGGGAGTGGCATTCCGTTACGCATTCCTGTGATCGAAATGGTTGAGGTAGGTGCGGGCGGGGGGTCGATATGCGGAGTAGATGATCTCAGTATGATTTTTGTCGGACCTAAAAGCGCGGGTTCCATACCTGGCCCTTCCTGTTATGGAAAAGGGGGCAAAATGCCAACTGTTACAGACGCCAATCTCATACTTGGGAGGCTTGATCCCAATTGTTTTGCCGATGGTCAAATCACGCTTCGACCTGACGCAGCCAAAGAAAGTATGGAAAAAGTGATATGCGATGAGATGCAGGTTTCGGCAGAGATTGGAGCGATGGGTGTGGTTGAGATGGTCGATGAAAACATGGCTAATGCCGCGAGAGAACATGCCATTGAAAGAGGTAAATCATTAAATGGTCGGACGATAATTGCGTTTGGTGGATCAGCTCCCTTACATGTTGCAAGGCTAGCTGAAAAATTAGGCGTAAAAAAAATTATAGTACCGGCCGGCGCCAGTGTTGGTTCAGCGATAGGCTTTCTTTATGCACCTATAGCCTTCGAAATTACACGTAGCTTCTACCAACGTCTTAGTAACATCGACATGCGTGCGGTTTTTAGACTTTTTGATCGTATTGAAAAAGAAGCGAGAAAAATTGTTAAAGGTGCTGCCCACAGACAAAACCTGAATGTTCAAAGGTCGGCATATATGCGGTTTGTCGGACAGAGGCATGAAATTAAGGTCGTTTTACCTTCCGATTTAAATGACCAAAGCGCGATCGAAGTAATAAGAGAATCATTTTATGAAGCGTATAGGTCTCAATATTCCAGAATCATGCCAAATGTTGATATTGAAAGCGTTGGATGGTCAGTATCCGTAACAGCTTCGAACGAAATTGCCGATAAGCACACAAATACTCCTAAAACAAAAACAATAAAAAGCAATGAAACTATGCGGGTCTGGGATTTTGCGACTGGAATGGCGATAGATAGCTTTATTTTTCACCGAGACAATTTAACCCCCGGTACAAAAATATCCGGTCCCGCAATTATAAGTGAGCCACAGACTACAACTGTGATACCGGTTAATTTCAAAGCAATAATTGACGGTAATGGTTCTATTGTAATCGAGGCAAAATGACCATGAAGAAAACAATAAAAAAATCATCGAGTACGCGTTCTAAAAAACAGAGTATGGATCACATCAAGATGCAAATTATGTGGACGCGACTAATGGGAGTGGTCGAAGGGCAAGCCAAATCCCTTATTCGCACCGCATTTAGCGCAACTGTTAGTGAAGCTGGGGATTTGTCTGCGGCGATATTTGATCGTCGAGGTAATATGATTGCTCAGGCCGTAACGGGAACTCCCGGCCACGTAAATTCTTTAGCTGAAGCTGTTAAGAATTTCGTTAAAAAATTTCCTGTCTCTGTTATGGCAAAAGGTGATCATTTTATTACTAATGATCCTTGGCTAAGTTCTGGGCATCTACACGATATCACTGTGGTAACTCCAACCTTTCGTCATGGGAAGTTGATTGCTTTATTTGCTTGTTGCTGTCACCAGGTTGATATCGGTGGGCTCGGACAAGGCCCTGATGCTACTTCAGTTTTTGAAGAGGGATTGTTTATACCGGTAATGTACCTGGCCCGAAAAGGAGTGTTGAACTCGGACCTTATGGAATTGATAAAAGAAAATGTTCGCCAACCCTATGAAGTTGAGGGGGATATTCATTCCTACATCACTTCTAATGACTCAGGTGGCCGATATTTGAATCAAATGTTGGACGAGTTTCCAGGAATTGAATTTCTGCAACTTGCTGATTTTATTTTAGCAGTTTCGCGAAATTCTATGATCAAGAAGATACGTTCTTTACCAAATGGGACATACTACAACTCGATGACTGTGGATGGATATGACCGGCCGGTCGAACTCTGTGCAAAATTGGTCATTAAAGATGACAATATTTTCGTTGACCTTAACGGTAGTTCTGAAGCGAGCAAATTCGGTATAAATCTAGTGTATAATTATACACTGGCATACAGTGCATACGGTGTGAGGGCTGCAATCGCTCCGCACATTCCTAACAACACCGGGTCCCTTGAACCAATAGTAGTTACTGCGCCCGAAGGTTCAATTTTGAATGTCCGAAAACCGGCACCTGTCTGTGCTCGTCATATCATCGGGCAGTTTTTGCCCGATCTGATGCTTGGTTGTCTTGAAAAGGTTGTTTTAGACGAAATACCAGCTGAGGGTGCTGCAGGTATCTGGGGCGTTCAGATGCGTGGCGGCGGAGAATTAATGGACCCCGCCAGATCAAAAGCTTCAAGCGTACCGACCTATGACCTGCTATTTTTTAATAGCGGCGGAACAGGAGCTAGGCCGGCATCGGATGGATTATCGGCAACGGGATTCCCCAGTGGGGTTCGCTCATTACCAGTAGAAGCCGTAGAAAACTATGCTCCAGTCGTCATTTGGAAAAAGGAATTTCGTATTAATTCTGGTGGACCTGGTAAATGGCGCGGTGGCCTTGGACAAACTGTTGAAGTTGGTACGATAGACGGAAGCCCGTTTGCAGTATTCGCAATGTTTGATCGTGTTGAAAACTCCGCCCGAGGTCGGAACGGCGGTGAAAGCGGGAAGCCTGGAAAAGTTCAAACGGCGAAAGGAAAGAGACTTAAATCCAAAGGAAAGCAAGTAATTTCAGGGGGAGACCATTTGGTAATTCACGTGCCAGGTGGGGGAGGTTACGGGCCACCCAACGAACGACCCTTTCAATTGGTTTGGAAGGATTTTAAACTTGGAAAGATTTTAAGAAAATCGATGCGCGAAGACTACGGCGTAATTATAAACCGGGGTGGTAATATCGATGAACAAAAAAGCCATGAGGAACGGATAGCTCTACGTAGAAAATATAAAAAACAAGCCCTCAACCCCAATGCCTGCACGTCTTAGTAAATTTCCATTGGAACATCCGCAACAAATTCGAAATCTTATTCGAGAAGACAAAGTTAAAGGATCGACAGCTGGGCTTGCACCTGGTTTCATCCAATGCAATTTACTTATTATTTCCGCCCGCTATGCCGAGGAATTTTTTACTTATTGCGAGAAAAACTCCAAGGTCTGTCCAATTATTTCTCGATCAAATCCTGGAGAATTTGTTGTTCCAGACCTTGGAGATGATCTAGATCTTCGAACCGATCTCGGTGGTTATTGTATATTTGAACGAGGTAAGGCCGTTCAAGAGGCTACATCAATTAAGGAAATCTGGCAGGACGATTTTGTTTCATTCGCATATGGCTGTTCATTTTCATTTGAATATGCCTTGCTCAAGGAGGGTGTTGATCTTGCATATCTTCGTCGAGGGCAACGAGAAGCCTTATATATAACTAACATCGATACGACACCCCATGGACGGTTTGCCGGAAAAATAGTCGCTTCAATGCGACCTTTTCATCCGACCGACGCTATCAAGGCGATTGTAGTAACCGAAAAATATCCTCTCGTACATGGAGCTCCAATTCACGTTGCCTTGCCGCACCTTATTGGGGTTGATCTTACCAAACCCTATGAGACCCTGGGACCTGTTGAGTTAGCAGAAAATGAAATCCCGTTATTCTGGGCATGCGGCGTGACACCACAACGAGCTCTAATTAACGCTGACTTGCCAATTTGCATAACACATAAATCGGCAAATATGCTGATTACAGATATTCTTCTATCCGATTTTTCTAAGGGTTACTAAAAATAATTAATTTTTTAGGTCATGAACGGTAGCCAGGTCGCAATTTTAGGAAAAGCTACAATAAGTACTACCAAAAACATCGCGCAAGCCATAAACGGGACTGCCGCCATACAAATTTCACTGAAACGCGTTCCTGGTGGTGCTACTCCCTGCATTACGAACAATAAAAGGCCAAATGGAGGCGTCGTGAAGCTAATTTCCATCGCTAGCAACATGATGATGGCAAACCATATTACTTGGCGTTCAGGCCCCATACCAAAGTCAAATCCTCCCATTATTGGGAAGAATATTGGAACGGTAAGCAACATCATAGCCAGTTGGTCCATGAACATACCTAGTAACAGAAGAATTGCGAACATGGATAACAGCATAACAAGTCCTGACATCTGAAAACTGGTAACCCATTCTATCAATTTTACGCTCGCACCGGATGCGGCGAGAACATTTGAAAAAAGGCTGGAACCAAAGAGGATCATCAAAGCAATTATCGTTACCCGCCCTGCGCCCCACAAGGATTTCCATAACGCGACACGGAAAGACGGCCAAAACGCCATAACCTTCTCGCGGTCACCCCGGATCCATGGCACAATTAGTAAATAAATAAAGGAAAGTATGATGACGCCTAGTGAGCCATATGCGGCAGATTCTGAGGGAGTTGCCACGCCGAACATAATCAACGAGATGACCATAAAAATGATCGAAATCATCGGAACCACGTCTGTTGCGAATGTTTTTAGCCGTAAAGACCAGGAAATCTGTTGAATTTCGTAGACAGGGGCGACAGAAGGATCCAATGTCGCTCGCGCATAAATCAGGATTGTATACATACAAGCTAATATCAAACCGGGAACGATGCCACCGATCAAAAGTTTTCCGATATCAATTTCTGCGAGGGTTCCAAGCAGCACTGCCAAGGCAGAGGGTGGAATTAACATGGCCAGGCCACCGGTCCCTAGAATGGGTCCAATAGACATACTTTTCTTGTATCCCCGCTCAGTCATTTCGGGCACCATAAGGGTGCCGAGGAGGGCGGTTGACCCCATAGAAGAACCAGATAGTGTCGCGAAGGCGGTGCCTCCAGCTACGGTAACATATGATAAACGGGCAGGGGCTTTACCCATCATGTTTTCGATTGCATTAAACATTCGAGTAGCCAGACCCGAATGGAAAAAAAGCTCACCCATCAGCAAAAACATTGGGATCGGTACAATTGCAAAAATCGTCATATTTGCAAACGCATTGTCAGTAAGCTGAGAAATACTCGCTGACATATTGGCATCAAAACTGCCAAATCTACCAAAAAGAATAAATGCCGCGATCGAGTTTACAGTGATAAAGGCTATCCCAACTGGAACGCCGACGAACATCAGAATTAGTATAGAGCCCAGCAATAAAGTAAGGGTCCAATACCACTCCATTCAGTTCTTCTCTCTCAGATCACGCTGAGTATCTTCTAATTCGATACGATCGCTTGCTATTCCTGCCAAGCCTGTATGCATGGGTTGTTTTACGATCGTGAAGCGAAAAAATTCGATAGCCATTAGCGCGAAGCCAATAGGGAAGGGGATTGTGCTGATCCAAAGCGGTATATCGAATTGTGCACGCAACTCGTCGAAGGCCATTATGTCTTCATAGCGTTCAATGAATAGGAGCCACGTATACCAAGCCCAAACGCTGCAAACGATACCAGCTATCAGACAAATAAAGCGGGATAATATTTTCCGATAGAAATCACTAAGCGCCGCAGTTAACAACTCAATATAGACGTGCCCCCGGTTTCGTACGAGCCACGGTGATCCCAAAAACAAAACGAAAATAAAACCATATTCGATGAAGGGGAAGGTATACGGGCTATAATGGAAGCCAAAGAACCTAAACGCGCTTGCATAAACTATAGCAACCATGATTAAGCCGACATAGACAGCGGCCATGCCCATCAATACCCCTAATACCTTCCCCCAAATTTCATCGATAATGTTCAGCATACAAAACCGTCATACCAACATTATTTGTAATAAGTAAGTAAACCTAACGGTTCACTTATTGTCGGAAGGCTGCACGTAGTTTTGAAACGTGTTCCGTGCTTCGACCTGCCTTTTTCAAGCGCTCCATCATTCTCTCATACGCCGAGTCGACGGCAAGTTTGAGATATTTTTTAGGGTTGGGAACTTTGTGGAACTTCATTCCACCTTTAGTCAGTGCTGCTTTTTCTTCATTTTGTAGCTTTTGCAGCATGTTCTTATTAATAACCTCGAACTCTTTCACTGTTGATTGAATGATATCTTTGGCCTTGGAGCTTAGACCATTCCATTTATTTAGGTTAATAATCCAACCGATATCAGTCGAATAAAAATCCGGAACGACTGCATGGCGCAGGAATTTATCCCATTTTAGGCCCCTGAGACCGTAAGTCGCCCACGCGGCGGCATCGACTACTCCTTTTTCTAGTGCAGCATAAACCTGCGTTGCCGGAAGATTGTGAGTTGATGCATTCATCGCACGGAAAAAAGCTCCATAGATCGGATTATCCCGTAATTTAACACCAGAGAAATCAGGCAAACCATTGGAGCCAAATTTGGGAGGATTTTTCATATAAATACGAAATTTATTTCCATCGGTAGTCCAACCTAAATATTTTACCTTCATGTGCTTCTGATGCAGTTTGTCTAGGATAGTAATACCCCCAGCCTTCCGGGCTTGGGCCACCGAAGAACTGGCTGTCGAGATTGCTTCATTCTCGGGAATAGCGCGAGCGTAAAATGCTGCCGGTGTGCAAACCAGATCAACACGACCCTTACTTACCGCAGGCGCCTGCTGGAACATCTTGATTGAATTGAATGGTAAAATTTCAATCTGTACAATACCTTTACCTTTTTCATTAATCTTTCCCACCAAAGCTTTGCAATTTTTTGTGTAAACGAGAAAATCCGGAAACGGATAAACGAGTGTTAATTTTGTTTCCGCGGAAGCGGTACTTTGAAAACCAAATAAAGCCGCTCCCAAAGCAAAAGCTGCAGCGATAGTACTTAGAACTACTGATTTCATAACGATCCTCCTTGATTGGGCAGATACTAAGAAATATCTAAATCTTGAAACCCCATTGGTGTTGTTCAGCATAATTATTATACTATTTCACCAGTCACACTAACGGATTTGGTATTTTTGCACCAGTCCCATCACAAAATGGTAGCTCCCTGCATTATTTACTAGGCATTCTTCGTAATTGCTCTTGTCGATTGGGATAAAAATCCACTGAGGTATCAGGATACAAGTGTGGGAAGGAAAATTATGTCAACAAGCAAGAAAACAAATGTGCAGTTGACATTTATCCCCCGCTTGAACCTAGGCCGGCACTCGCCTAGTCTGATTCCAGATTGAGAACAAGGGAAGACAGAATGGAACCGATCCGCATTGCCTATCAAAGCTATGTTGACGAAAGCCAAGCGGGAACTTATTGGAAAAATTTGCAAGCGCATTTTGATGATATTATCGATGAGGGAACCACTGTAGATATTAAAGGTATAACGCCCCCAGATGCATTTGCTCACTCCGTATCCGAGATGCGCTGCGCACGGGAAATGCTAGTTAATGCTATTACGGCGGAGCGGGAAGGCTATGATGCCTTTGCCGTTGGTCATTTTCAGGACGCCGGACTTTATGAAGCCAGGGCTACCCTGGATATCCCGGTTCACGGTCTTGGAGAGGCCTCCATGCTCTACGCCTGCCAGCTGGGCCAACAAATTGGTATCGTCACAATTAATCCGAGGTATAAATCTTGGTTCCATCATCAGATCGGCAAATACGGCCTGCGTGAACGGGTGACTGGCGTTCATGCCATGAGCTTTCAGCCGGGTTCGATTTTGGCAGCCTTTGACAAGGAGGGTGGGCTTGAGGAGGTCGTAAAGTTGTTCGCCGAGCAGGGAAAGCCATTGGTGGAACAGGGTGTTGATGTTCTGATCCCTGGCGGGGGAATTCCCATGCTGTTGTTCAGTGGTGTTCATAACCACAATGTTGATGGAGCCCCGGTGATCAATGGCATCTCCATCCTTGTGAAAATGACCGAGATGGCGGTAAAATTAAAACGATTGACGGGCCTCTCGGTCAGTCGGACGAACGATTTTGCCATGCCAGAGACAGAACTCATCGAAGAGTTCATGACAAACCCGAAAGGGCTGTAGTTTGCCTTCGAGAAGACAAGGGTATGAAGGCATCGCAGTCTGCGTTCCGGTGACTGTTCCATATTCTCGCTATTCGATTAAGAGCGCCCACTGGTTTTGTGGCCGAGCATTAGCGGATCTAATTCGGGTTTCGGGCGTAAGTAAGCACGATATCGACGGCTATTGTATTTCGAGTTTCACGTTAGCTCCGGATACTGCCGTTGGCCTGACGCAACATTTAGGTGTCTCTCCACGTTGGCTCGACCATATCCCCATGGGTGGGGCTAGCGGTGTGATCGCACTGAGGAGGGCAGCGAGGGCGGTGCAGGCGGGTGATGCTGAGATTGTTGCTTGTATCGGTGCTGATACCAATCATGTGGACACGTTTCGTCAAACCGTAGCAACCTTTAGTCAGTTTGCTAACGACGCGGTCTATCCTTATGGCTCTGGCGGCCCCAATTCGAGTTTCGCGTTTCTAACCGACCATTACATGCGGGAGTTTGGCGCTCAACGGGAGGATTTTGGTAGGCTCTGTATAGCTCAGCGGGAGAATGCATTGCCTGTGCCCCACGCCATGATGAAACGCCCATTGACCATGGAGCAATATCTTGAGGCCCGTGTCATTGCCGAGCCTCTGCGCCTGTTCGATTGTGTCATGCCCTGTGCCGGAGCGGAGGCGTATTTTGTCATGACAGTTGACCGAGCAAAATCCCTTGGTCTCACTTACGCAACCATTCTATCAACCATTGAGCGGCATAACGCTTTTCCTGATGATCCGATCCAGTATCGGGGTGGCTGGGCGATGGATATCGACGAGTTTTATGACGAAGCCGGTGTAGGTCCCGGAGATATCGATTTGGTACAAGCTTATGACGATTATCCGGTGATTTGCTTCATGCAAATCGAGGATTTAGGATTTTGCGCTAAAGGAGAGGCACCAGCTTTTGTACGAGACCACGACCTCACAACCAACGGAGATTTTCCCTTTAATACATCCGGAGGTCAACTTTCCGCCGGTCAGGCAGGCGCTGGTGGCGGATGTATTGGTGTTGTCGAGACACTTCGCCAATTTACCAATCAAACACTCGGTAATGTAGTCGAGGATGCACGTCATGGCTTGGTCTCTTGCTTCGGTATGATCAACTATGATCGTGGCTTATGCACTTCAGCTGCCATGCTGAGAAGAAGCACGTCGTGACCACCCGGCTACCGCCTCCCAAAAGAAAGGATCCGGTAAAACGCACCCGGATGCCAACGTACCCACCGGGGAACCGGTCTCGAGAGGCGCAGGGATTAGCAGCCATGGCAGCGAGTGGCCGATTTGCACTTCAGACTTGCCAGGACTGTAGTAGCGTTCAATATCCACCCCGCCAGATTTGTAATAAATGCCTGGGAGGCGAACTTGAATGGCAGAACGTCCCCAACGGCGGCAAGCTATTAGCTGAGACCACCTTGCAGCATTCAAACGATTTGTTTTTCCGGGATCGCCTTCCCTGGCGGCTTGGCGTCGTTCGGGCTGACATCGGCCTTTCCATTGTCGCTCATTTGAGCGAAGATTGTGTCCAAGGGGAGCGGATACGTTTGTCTCTAAATCTGGACAGAGCGGGAAATGCTGTAGTGACCGCCCGACCGGAAAATCCCACATCCAACGAAGAGGATGATCTACAATTGCGAGAAATGGCTTTTGACCCCAAAAACAGGCGCGTACTGATCGTGGATGGCAAAACCGTACTTGGTCTTGGCTTTGCCAAAGCTTTCGCGGATGCGGGTGCCCGAGATATTTTCGTCGGGCATGCCC
>ERZ651768.2529-NODE-2529-length-12634-cov-3.261289_pt1 | contig 12634 bp, 12 predicted proteins | sample MGYA00514754_ERZ651768 | MGnify/ENA metagenome assembly ERZ651768 | reverse complement strand
CAAGCCTTATGGACTATTTGATGCCATCGGCCGCTGAATTTCCTAGCTTCGAGGTCTCAAATACCGAGACCGCCAGCCCGCGCAACCCGTTGGGTGCCAAGGGAATAGGAGAATCGGGCACAATCGGTTCGACACCAGCGGTCCACAACGCCGTATGTGATGCTCTCGTTCATTTGGGAATTGAACACGTCGATATGCCCTGCAGCCCACAAACGGTGTGGAACGCGCTTCAAAGCGTTTAAACCCTCTCACGGATAACGAAAAGGTTTAGATAGACGCGGTGCGGCACGTTTTATCGCTCTGCCGCAATTCATGCCTCAACGAGCAGGATCAGGGCTATCGCTGTGAGCGATGCGAGAAGCAGCACCAGGGGCACCTGGCCGCTGAGATCCTCTTTTCGACGCAGCGTCGCGAGCGCTCGATCATGACCGACCATCACTCCAGCAACATGGCCTCCGACAATACCTAGCGCCTGAATTACCGCAATGAAGGTCGGGCCGATGAACCGGTAATTGACATATTCATCGGCGGTGCCAAACAGGTTCCATCCTCGATTGAATGGGTCGCTGATTTGAATTAGCAGTTGCTGACCTTCAAAAACACCCATACCTATGTAATGAGCGATGGCATATCCAACAGCAACCGGAACTAGCGACAAGGCAAAACCATCTTCGAAATCGGCATCATCGTTGTCGTCTTTGCGCTGCATCCATCTCACACAACCCAAAAACAACGCCGTAATCAGCGCCATCGAAAAGAGTAAGCCCGCCGTGTTGAACACAGTCGCTTCCCAGCCCTGACGGGCACTGATGATGTCTGCCCACCAACCCGTTCTTGACAAGCCATCGAAAGAGGTGCCACCAAGCACCGCCAGCACAACCGCCGATAGACCCACCTGCGGCGTAACTTTCCCTAGACCCACCAATGGGCGACGAACATAAAGATGTCCGTCTTGAACATGAGTTGGAGAGATCGCGGCAACTAGCCGACAAAACACCGCCAGGGGGTCGTGTGAGCGCAGCCACCCGCGACCTTTCACCAAGGCCCCGATGCCACTCCATGCAGACCAAATTATGAGCATTACTGCTAACGGCGTGCGGCCAGCGGGACGGTGATATGCCAACTCCAACCAGAGGAATCCGCAGAGCAACGCTGCTGCCGGATACAAGGACCAACTAGTGTCTGAATCTTCGGTGAGTCGCAGGCCTCGCACATCGGCAAGGGTCTCGAACGGACTCATCCATCGCCATAAATCACCGAGGAACGCCGATCCGACGGGAATGAAAATCCATAGCGCAACGAAAACGATACGGGGCGCGATATTTATCAAAGTGTCGTCAGCTACAACGAAGCAAGACGCGATTGCTAACCCAACAAGCCCGCTCCCCAAGATTCGTCCAAGGATCAGACCTAGTCGTCCGATCGTAGAACCCAAGTTCAACACCGCGCGACCGGGGCCGGCATCAGGAAAACGCGGTTCTCGCCAACCAGATACAAGTGCCGCAAACGAAACAAGCAGTGCCGCCGCCGCTACCAAGCCCAAAGTATTCACCGACATCGGTAACTCCCCGGGGGGGCCGACCCCATGCCCAAAGAGAGAGGTAACCATTCTTGTGCAGGGTAGACCCACGAAGATGAATGGGCACTACGCCACCGAGTGGATGTAGTGTTTCCGAAGTCGCTAATCCTGCATGAAGGGACTCATATGAGCACCGACGCATCGACCGACCCGGTCATCGTTGCAACTGCCCGCAGCCCAATCGGTCGGGCCTTTAAAGGCTCCATGACCGAAATTCGCCCTGACGATCTGAGCGCTCAGATCGTCACTAAGGTCTTGGAGAAGGTTCCTGAGCTTCCGCCTGAGGAAATAGAAGACCTCATCATGGGTACCGGCTCCCCTGGCGGCGAACAGGGATTCAACATCGGTCGCGCTACAGCAATACTTGCCGGTCTGGGAGATGTTCCGGGAACCACTGTCAATCGATATTGCTCTTCGTCACTTCAGACGATCCGTATGGCAGCGCATGCAATCAAAGCCGGTGAAGGCGACGCTTTCATTTCAGCTGGCGTCGAGTGTGTCTCTCGCTACGGAAAAGGGAACGCCGACAGCCTGCCCGATACAGCGAACCCCACGTTTAAGGCACCGGGTGCGCGGTCAAAGGTACGCGCTGAGGGCGGTCACGGTGACTGGGGCCCAGCCGACGGACTACCTGACCTTTATATAGCTATGGGACAAACAGCCGAGAACGTCGCTGAGTTGAAGGGCGTAAGTCGCGAAGCTATGGATGAGTACGGGGTCATGAGCCAAAACAAGGCAGAAGCAGCGATTGAGCGCGGCTTCTTCGAAATGGACATCACCCCCGTGGTCATGCCCGATGGCACTGTGGTTTCCACCGATGATGGTCCTCGCGCCGGCGTGACATTGGAAGCTGTTTCTCAGTTGAAACCGGTATTTCGCCCCGATGGGCGAGTGACGGCAGCCAATGCGTGTCCTCTGAACGATGGGGCGGCAGCGGTTGTAGTCATGAGTCGAAAGCGAGCCGAAGAGTTAGGGATCACACCTCTTGCTCGGGTTATTGCTAGTTCGGTATCCGCACTCAACCCCGAAATCATGGGGCTTGGACCTATTGAAGCGATCAACCGTGTGATGGCTAGAGCGAATATGACGATGAGCGACATCGATCTGGTTGAGATCAACGAAGCGTTCGCTGCTCAGGTAATTCCCTCCGCTGATGAGCTTGGCATTGACATGGTCAGCCAGCTCAACATCAACGGCGGCGCAATCGCACTTGGTCATCCGTTTGGTCAAACCGGTGCACGAATAATGACGACGCTAATCAACGCACTTCAGGATTCCGACAAAACATTCGGTTTGGAATCCATGTGCGTCGGTGGCGGCCAAGGAATGGCGATGGTCATCGAACGTCTCAGCTGATATCAGTTCAGTTTAAGTTTTACAGTTGAATTGGCGCCTGCAAAAGCGGGCGCCAATTCGCGTTCTAGTTAGATATTTTTGATCCAGCCCGACACCACCTCTACGTGACTGGTTTGTGGGAACATATCGAGAACGTCGACGCGGTCCAGTTCATAACCAGCTGCGGTCATCAGTGCCGCATCTCGACCGAGGGCTCCGGCGTCGCAAGACACCAAGAGCACGTGAGGGGCTTCGGTCTTTCGGATGACCTCCACCCCCTCAGCACGCAACCCCGAACGAGGCGGATCAGCGATCACCACATCCGCTAGTTCGGGCACCCAAAGCTCGACACGGGTGCGGTGAATGGCGACGTGCGAATCAAGATTGTGCGCGGCGTCTGCAACCGCCGAAGCTGAAGATTCGATCGCCGTGACCTTCTGAAACCAGTCGCCGATCGTTCCAGAAAACAGTCCTACCCCGGCGTAGAGGTCGACCATCGCCTGTTCTCCTACGTCATGCAGGGTCAGCCACTCCGCGGCGAGAGCGACCAACATTTCGGCGCCTTCAGGAGAACTTTGGAAAAAAGAACGTGCCGATATTTTCCATTCCATTCCGGCGGCTTCTTCAATGATGTAAGCCTCGTCGCCCTTACGCGCTCGATTCCTACCAATTACGGACACCTGGTCAGGAACCCGGAACCCTTCTGCAGTTGGCTCCCCCATCACCAACCGGTCCCCGGTGCGAGCGCCAACTCTTATCGTCACTTCAGATGCTTCAGCGAAAAATCCTTCTAACAGGATTTCGTCAATGAGGGGATGAGCGATCAAACAGTCGTCAACTTGAACCAATTCGCGTGAGTGAGCACGTCGGTACGCGGCGCGACCATCTTTGACGCCAAGTCGAACGGTTGTCCGATACCTCAAGGTTTCGGGCCCAGCAACATATCCAACGTCTGGCGAGGTGATGGATCCGAGCTTCCTCAGAGCATCCTCCACTAGCGAGATTTTTCCCTCAATCTGGGCTTCTTCACTCAAATGCTGCCAATCGCACCCGCCGCACCCTCTGGGAACGTAGTGGCACAATGGTTTTCGTCGTCCATCGCCGGCCGAAAGGACCTCAATAATCGTCCCTCTGGTGTAGCGACTCTTCTCTTCGGTTAGGTCGACAAGCAGGTCGTCATCTACTGCAGCACCTGCGACAAACACGACGCGCCCGTCCTCTAGTCGACCTACCCCGTCTCCTCCGACGGCAAGATCGTAAATGTTGACCCGTTTCGACATTGATCCCAGGCTACGGTCAGCTACATGAATCGTCCTATCGAGATCGTCCCTTCTGTCTTACCAGCGGACTTTTCTCGACTTGGAGAGGAATGCGTCGCTCTCGAAGCAGCGGGCGTGGACCGCATTCAGTGGGATGTCATGGATGGCAACTTTGTACCCAACCTGACCTTTGGGCCCGATGTCATTGCGTCTTGCCGAGAACACGTAGACGTAATGTTTGAGGCTCATCTCATGGTTGCCAACCCCGACGAACTTCTTCACGCCTATGTTGACGCAGGGTGCCAGATGGCCATCGTTCACGTGGAAACAACTCCACACCTTCACCGCACTCTCGGCCGCATACGTGATCTCGGATGCAGTCCTGCAGCAGCGCTCAATCCCTCCACCCATCTCGATTCCGTAGCTCATGTGCTCGACATGTTGGACATGGTGCTTGTTATGACGGTCAACCCGGGATTCGGAGGACAGGCGTACATCAAGGGCATGGAGTCCAAAGTGTCTGTGCTCCGAGGCCTCATCTCTGAAGGCGGCTACGACGTTGACATCGAAGTCGATGGCGGCATTTCATCTTCAACAATTTCAGGTGCGACAGCTGCTGGCGCCAACGTCTTAGTCTCGGGAAGCGCACTGTATAAATACAGTGAAGGTCTCGAGCAGGGCGTACGAGACCTTCGGCGCATAGCCACCGAAGCTCAATCAGGGTGACGGCAGCGAACCACGGCCTCATAGCGTTGCTCATGACCGCGCTGCTTCTTGGATGTGGAGACGGAGCGGATCCGACAGCAAATTTTTGCGAGGCCGTTGTCGAGTTGAAAGAAATCGATGAATTAAGCAAGGATGTCTCCCCGGCAGATGACCCAGCAGTCCGCGGTGCGTTGGCCCAAACATCTGCTCAAACAGCAAGGGTTGCCCGAGAAGCGCCCATTGAAATTCGGGGCGACGCTGAGGTTGTAGCGGCATTTGTGTTGGCTCTGACTCACGCATTCAATGACACTGAGTTCAGCGATCCATTAGAAAGATCAGCTGCTGTTGGCGCAGCGCAGCAACAGTTCGAGGATCAGCTAGCTGAATCCATCGAGAACCTGAACGCGTTCGTGGCCAGAACCTGCAGTCCCGCCCCCGATTAATAGCTGACAACTGGTCCTTATATGATCTCGCCTCGCTTGACGATGACGTGGTCGCAGAGGCCGTAGTCTTTCGCTTCTTCGGCTGTGAACCAACGGTCCCGCTCGCTATCCGCTTGTATTTGGTCAACGTCTTGCCCGCTATGCAATGCGATCCGCTCAGCCAATACTCGTTTGATGTATGCCATTTGTTCCGCCTGAATAGCAATGTCCGACGCTTGACCTCGAACTCCGCCCGATGGCTGATGCATCATCACCCGAGCGTGAGGTAGGCAATATCTTTTTTCCGCTGCCCCAGCAGTGAGGAGAAACTGACCCATCGAAGCGCCAAGGCCCATGCAGACTGTCGCTACGTCACACGATACGAATTGCATTGTGTCGTATAGCGCCATGCCAGCGGTAACCGAACCACCCGGGCTATTGATGTAAAGCCAAATGTCTTTTTCTCGATCCTGCCCTTCCAAGAACAGCATCTGAGCACAGAGAATGTTGGCAATCTCATCATCGACTTCAGTCCCAAGAAAAACGATTCGGTCGTTGAGTAGGCGGTTGTAGATCTCACCGGGTCCGGCTGGAGTTCCAGTAGACAACGCGCTAGCGGAATGAAGCTCTGGCATGACTTGGAGGTTATCTGTTGTCGGCGATGGCGCCTTGGTCCACCCTAGGCTCATCTCATGCATATTGATGAGCTTCCGACTCCGGCCTTGTGGGCAGATCTCCATGTTCTTGAGTCCAATCTGGCCACGATGGCTAAACATCTGCCTGGTAATCGGCTACGACCCCATGTCAAAGCCCACAAAACTACTGCTCTGGCTCGGCTCCAATACGAAGCCGGTCACACGGGCTTTACGTGCGCGACCGCGCGTGAAGTCTTGGGATTAGCCCACGCCGGCCTAGGCGATGACCTGTTACTGGCCAACGAAACAGTTGACGCAGATCGACTCACTGCCATGGCGAAAAGCGAAGCGAGAGTCACCGTTGCAGTGGATAGCGAGGCCACCGTTGACGCCGCCGCTGCTGCGGGCATAGCCGAGTGCGTCGTCGATGTTCGAGTCGGGTTTCGTTGCGGATGCGAGGTAAGCGAAGCGGGTTATCTGGCCGATCACGCTCGGCGGGCGGGATTGGAGGTTCGCGGAGTGATGGGCTATGAGGGCCACGCTATGGGCGTGGTCGACGTGGACCGTCGACGCGAACTGGTGCGAGCAGCGATGGAGCGACTTCTTCAAGCTCACGAGTTTGTGGGCGGGGATCTTGTTACCGGTGGCGGCACAGGTACTCACGCCATAAACACGTGGGTCAATGAGATCCAAGCCGGGTCGTATGTCCTGATGGACACCGCATATACCGAACAGGTTGACCAACCTTTCAAACAAGGTTTGTTCTTGCAGTCAACTGTGGTGTCCGTTGCCGAAAAGTTCGCGGTATGTGATGCAGGTCTTAAAGCTCAAGGCATGGACCATGGCAACCCGAGCTGTGGGGAAGGAGAAATTCTTTTTTGTTCAGATGAACACACAAATCTGGTTCCCCAGAAATCTCTTTCAGTAGGAGACCGAGTCTGTCTAGTTCCAGCCCACATCGACCCAACAATGGCTAAACATCCGTTGCTTCACCTCGTACGCAATGAGGAAGTGGTCGATCAATGGGAAATTGATCTACGTCACTGGTGAAAATTAAGGCAGCTGGTTGGCCAGGGAACGAAACGCCCGCCCCCGATGACTGATCGCGTTTTTTTCGTCCGCGTCCATTTCCGCAAATGTACGACCATGACCTTCGTTGGGAACAAAGACTGAGTCGTAACCGAAACCTCGTTGTCCACGAGATGTCGTAGAGATGGTTCCCTCGACAACACCGTGGGCAAGAACTTCGCGACCATCAGGGAACACGACTATTGCTACGGTGCGAAAACGCGCCGTGCGTTCAGCCTCTTGGATGTCTTGCATTCTCTCTAAAAGTTTGGACAGATTCGCAGCGTCTGTCGCATGTTCTCCTGCGTATCGAGCGCTCCACACTCCTGGCATGCCCCCCAAAGCGTCAACTTCGAGCCCGGTATCGTCAGCAACCGCGGCTGCGTTTGCTTGTCGACAGACCGCTGCCGCTTTCACTCGAGCGTTCCCTTCGAGAGTCTGTTCACTTTCGAGGATGTCTCCGAGTTCAGGTGGTCTGGGTTCGATGTCGTATTCAGTTAACAGTCGAGCAATCTCTGCCGCCTTATTTGGGTTAGCGGACGCCATGACTAAACGCATGGTGCTTAATTGGAGCCTTGGGATAAAATCATTCGTTGAAGGTCAACGATTTCGGAGATGCCTTTTTCTGCCAGTTTCAAAAGCCCGTCAAGTTGATCGCGATCAAACGGTTCGCCTTCGGCGGTTCCTTGCACTTCGATGAATTTCCCAGAACCGGTCATCACCACGTTCATATCTACCTCAGCCGTCGAGTCTTCGACGTATGGAAGATCGAGGCAAAGGCTGTCCCCGACCACGCCAACAGAAATCGCGGCACAGAAGTCATTAAGGGGATGCTTTTGAAGTGTGCCGTCAGCTATGAGGCGGCTAAATGCGTCGTGAAGAGCAACATATCCTCCGCATATCGACGCCGTTCGTGTTCCCCCGTCCGCTTGTAGGACGTCACAGTCAACCGTTACCTCACGCTCACCTAATGCCTCCATGTCACACACTGCCCTTAAAGCACGACCGATCAGTCGTTCAATTTCTAGAGTCCGCCCTTTTTGTTTACCTTTTTTGGCTTCGCGACCAACGCGCTCTCCGCTGGATCCGGGAAGCATCGCATATTCCGCAGTGACCCAGCCTTCGCCGTTGCCTCGCATCCATCGAGGGACGTCGTCATCAATCGACACGGTGCACAATACTTTGGTACGGCCGAAACTCACGAGGACCGACCCCGGGGTCTGATCAGTGAAATTGCGTTCGAAAAGAATCGGACGCAATTCGTCGTTCGCTCGACCGTCGGCTCGCATAGTTACTCCCGTCGCAGGCTAGGTGGTTGAAAAGGTACGCCCTGTGGCGGCAAGTTCAACATTCCCATCAAATACCGAGGCCGCCTCCTCCAAATGTTTCGACGGATCAGACCCCGGCGGAACATGAGTGACAACCAGGCGTTTTGCTCCAACCTTGTTGGCATCAGCGGCCAGATGAGCACAACTGATGTGAGGTATGGCCGGGTTATCTGTGGCGCCGATCAGTGTGCCTTCCCCTAAGACAATGTCGGGTTCGTGACCGAGTCGGGCGAGCGACCAGCCTCTGCCAGTGTCGGATGTGTAAACGATTGACGCGTCATCACACTGGAAAAGCATGGCCAGGGTTTCAACAGGGTGATCGGTCTGCGAGAAGCTGAGTCGGATATTGCCGATCTGGGCGATATCACCGTCGCTAACTATTTCCCAATCAAACAAATCTCCGCTGTCGCGATTGGGTTGGAAGGCGTCGGTCACTCGCCGAACATCAGCAGTTCCTACCGCCCGTATGCGTTTGACGTCGGTGAAGTATTTGTACGCGTTGTAAATGACTGGTAGTTCAGCGCAGTGATCGGGGTGATGATGAGAGATCACGATCGCGTCAATGTCGTGCAGGCCGACATGGTTCTGCACATTGGCAAGGGTGCCTGGGCCACAGTCGACCCAAAGAGTGGTGGACGAGGATTGAACCAAGTATCCACTGCAGGCTTGGCCTGCCGCTGCATAGCTCCCCGAACAACCAAGCACCGTAAGCGCGAGTCCTACCACAAAGCCAAGGTTACGCTCACACCTGCGGCGCCGTGGTGTACACCTATCCATCGTCGTGTGCTGCACTACAAACGGGCTAGTGACTGCCGGCCGGCGAATAGGATATTCACGCACCGAGAGGTCCCGATACCCTGCACAGTATGAACACCCAGGGTGCTTCGGATCGGCGAACTGTTGCTTCAAATCGTCGCGCCCGCGCAAATTACGACATTCTCGACACCTATGAATGTGGGCTCGTGTTGCAAGGGAGCGAAGTTAAGTCCCTTCGCGACGGCTCCGTTCAATTAGCGGATGCGTTCGCCAGGGTACGAAGCAACGAAATGTGGATTCTGGGGATGCACATTTCGCCTTGGGGTCACGCTTCAGCGCAGAACGGTCATGTTGTTGATCGCCCACGGAAGTTGCTACTTCACCGAGTTGAGATCGACCGGCTTCGTTCGCGCACCGAACAAGAACCATTGCAGTTAATTCCGTTATCGCTGTACTTCCAAGATGGCAGAGCCAAAATGGAATTGGCGCTGGCGAAGGGACGACGACAGTACGACAAGCGGCACGTCATACGAAAACGCGAAAGTGATCTCGAAGCGCGCCGGGCGATGTCCTATCGCAATCGTTGAGTCGACTTTTCGAATAAGCGGTATTTCAGAATCGGCTAGCCGAGTGTCGCCGCTACCCTGAGGTCGAAGGTTCAGGCCCTGTTCTGGACAGATCACGGGGGTGATCGGTTTCGACTTCGACGGTTGATATGAGAGAAGCGAGCCGTGGTCTCCGGAGCCACGTTAAAGAGCCGGAACAATTACAAACGCCAATGTCAAAACTAATGACCTGGCGCTCGCTGCCTGATTTAGGCAACGGGTAACGGCCCCACTGCCCCAGCCTCTCGGGTAGCGGTGGCCCTCATTTGAGGGGCTTGCCTACCATCATCGTCGGTGTGGTGGTGGGGACACTTAGCCGGATACGGCTGAGGGGTCTGGGGTCGCTACCAGCTTTCAGCCCGACAACTACCAAAGCGACTGCGCTCGGAGAAGACTCATTGAAACGCCGGAGGACGCGGGTTCGATTCCCGCCACCTCCACCACCTTTTAGTTTTGTTCGCTGGCGGCCTCAGTTCGACTCAGTCAGATCGGAGTCAGACGTGAAGCTATTCAATATTTATGCCTTCGTAACCCTCTTGCGCGACTCTTTGAAGGCCCGCTGCGTATCGGGGCCCGCCTCCGTTGTAGATGTTGTATCGAGTTTTTCCGTACTCGTGCCCTTCGAGGTTGGAGTTGTAGCCGGTGATCCAACTCTGCGCTGTTCGAAGCAAGAAGGGCTCATACATTTTCACTACGTGGTCGAACCATCCCTGTTCGGCGGCGAGGTCAGTTTCAAAACGTTTCTTACCTGAGTTCCACATCTGCTCAAGCAACGTCGTTGCCCAGTCAACCGAGAGTTCAGCTCCGCGCGGGAAATTGGTTGCTGCGGTTTGCGGCCCCGAAATCATGACCAAATTTGGAAAGCCGTGGACTAAAAGCCCCAGGTAAGTCACGGGACCGTCAGACCATTTCTCCCGTAACGTCACCCCACCTACTCCGCAAATGTTGATTCGGTCGAACGCACCGGTGAATGCGTCAAAACCCGTGGCGTAGACGATCAGATCAAACTCGTAGTGTTGATCACTGGTTTGAATTCCGGTTTCAGTAATTTTTTCGATTGGTGTCTCACTGGAATCCACGAGGTGAACATTGTCGCTGTTGTAAGCCTCGAAATAGTTGGTTTCCAGCGGGACGCGCTGGATTCCAAATCCGTGGTCTTTCGGGATGAGCTTCTCAGCTAGCTCCGGGTCGTTGACACGTTGACGGATTCGCTCGGCTATGTACTCAGAAAATTCTGCGTTGGCGTCCTCATCCATGAAGATTTCGACAAAATTTTGTAACCAAATGCCGAACCCAGGCCCGTCATATAACCGATCCCAAAGTTCGATCCGTTCTTCGCGAGACACGTTGAAGAAACCACGCCGGTCCGGTTCATGTTCAAAACCGCCTGGGGTGCGAGCGCAGGTAGCGAAGATTTCGTCATACCGTTTTCGTATGTCTGCCATTTCCTCCTCGGAAATAATTCGATTGTTCAGTGGCGCCGCCCAGTTCGGTCTGCGTTGGAACACTGTGAGGGTTTTCGCTTCTTTCGCGACCTCGGGAATCAGCTGTATTGCCGTTGCGCCGGTACCGATTACTGCGACTCGCTTACCTTCGAGTTGAACGGGTTCGGCGGGCCAATGGAAGGTGTGGAACGACTCACCTTGGAATCGATCGATCCCTTCGATGCGAGGCATAGTTGGGACCGATAAGGGTCCTACTGCCGTCAACACAAACCGTGCTGTGATTTCACGCCCGTCTCTTAGGTGAATGATCCAAGTGCATGACGACTCTTCGAACATCATTTGTTCGACGTAGCAGTTGAATTGCAAGTGCTCGCGTAATCCGAACTTGTCTGCCACAAAGTTCAGGTATTTGAGAGTCTCGGGTTGCGGCGAGAACATCTCTGTCCAGTCCCACTCTTCTAACAGCTCTTCATCCCATGAGTATCCGTAGGTGAAGCTTTCAGAATCAAAACGAGATCCTGGATATCGATTGCGATACCAGGTGCCGCCTAGGTCATCGTCGCCTTCGAGGACCGTTGCGTTCACTCCTAGGTCAATCAGTCGTTTGATCTGGTAGAGACCACCAACACCGGCTCCGATGACCACGACTTCATAGTCCGGCTCACGAACTGTGGTCGACAAGTTTTCGGGCGACGTCTCCGTAACCATTTGATCAGCCATGAGATGTTCTCCTGGTTGCTCTCTCAATCTCAACTAAACCGCTATTAGCTAAAGGGTACCTATATGAGAGATGCGTCTGCCTGAGTCGGCAAGAAGGTGACCGGAGCCAGAACATTGACCTATCAAGTCGCGAATCAGTGTTGACGAAAACGCTTAGGTAAAAGATCCGAATATTGGTGCCGGAGTGCCTGGTTCATCAAAGTTGTGGGCAAACAAGGCTTTTCCCTTGGGTACTCATTTGGGAATAGTCCTTCATGTGGTCCACGTCCAGGACTGATTCCAAAGAAAGCGTGTCACTGTAGGAACTCGCAAACGTGGTGGTCAATTCTGCTGCTACGCGTCGACGCAACTCGGTACTACGTTCGGCACCGATTTTCGCTAAGAAATTGGGGAGCAGCCAGCCGGCCACGCCCCAAGCCATCCCGTAGTTTCTTCGCAGCAGCGTGGGCCCTCGGTCTAGTCCGCCATATATGTACAACTGCTTATGAGTTGTAGAACCGTAGCGGCTGTATTCGCCGCCGCTTGAACTCGCTGCTATCTCCATTGCGTGGAGGAGTTCTGTCGTTATTTCGCCTCCGCCAACGGCGTCAAATCCGATTGTTGCGCCGGTTTGCGCGATGGCGTCAACCAAATCACTACGAAAATCGGCCGAACTGGAGTCAGCGGCGTACGTGGCCCCTTGCGACCTGAGAAGTTCCACATGTTCCTCGCGTCGCACAATGTTGACCAAAGCGATTCCATCGTCGATGCATATCCGGTTGAGCATCTGACCTAGAT
>ERZ651768.2525-NODE-2525-length-12649-cov-29.147709_pt1 | contig 12649 bp, 8 predicted proteins | sample MGYA00514754_ERZ651768 | MGnify/ENA metagenome assembly ERZ651768 | reverse complement strand
GGTGACCAGCACCCGGTGGCCGGCCACCGACCGGCTGAGGCGGCTCAGACGTCGCCCGCTTGCCCCGTCGTCCATGCCGGGAGTCTCGCGTCCGTCGGCTTCCGACCGCGCTCCCGGCGCCAGGGTTTGCCTGACGGGCCGTCAGATCGGAGGATGGGGCCATGACCACCGGGACGTTCCCCACCGACGTAGCGGCCGTCGACACCATGATGGGCACCCGGGCCGGGCCGAACGCCAAGCTCAACTACGCCAACCTCACCGGGATCAGGGACGCCGACTCGAAGTCCATGAACTTTCCGGCCCAGTACATGTTCAAGGACGTCCCGTTCTCGGACCAGGCACGGGACAGCGACGGTGAACTACAGGACCCACCCCAGGGAGCTGACCTGTGCCTCCCGTTCATGGACCGCAACAACGTGCAGGTGGCCATGATCGGCATCGGGCCTAACAAGAGCGAGGGCCGGGCCATGATTGAGCAGCACCCGGACCGCTTTATTCCCAGCCACGAGCCCGACCCCAACGACGGTCCGGAGTCGATCCGCACTATCCGCCGACTCCATCGGGACGCTGGACTGAGGGCGATTACTGCCTTCCCGGCGGGTCGGGATCCGCAGGTGCCGATCGACGACCCGAAGATGTACGCCATCTACGAGTTGTGCTGCGAGCTGAACCTCCCGGTCTTCTGCTGTGCCGGCATCCCCGGCCCGCGGGTGCCGTTCGCCCCCCAACGGGTGGAGCTGATCGACCAGGTCATGTACGACTTTCCGGACCTGACCTTCGTAACCCGTCACGGTTGCGAGCCATGGGTGGACCTCGTCGTCAAGCTGATGTTGAAGTGGCCCAACCTCTACTACTCGACCTCAGCCTTCGCCCCTAAGCACTACCCGAAGGCCATCATCGACTACGCCAACACCCGGGGCGCCGACAAGATCCTCTACGCCGGCTACTTCCCCATGGGCCTCTCGCTGGATCGGATCTTCACTGAACTGCGTGACGTGCCGTTCAAAGCCGAGGTGTGGCCGAAGTTCCTCCGGGAGAACGCAATCCAGGTCCTCGGGCTCGACGCCTGACACGCCAACCGGGCTCGGGGCGACCGGTGACCTGGTCGGCTAGCCCTCTCGGGGCCCCACCGCTCCCGAGGCCCGTAGTTCGGCGATGCGCTCGGGCGACAGGCCCAGTTCGGCCAGGACCTCGTCGGTCTGCTCCCCCACCCGGGGCGCCATGGTCGGCGTGGGCGGCAGCTCGCCCTCCAGGTAGATGGGCAGGGGCAGTTGCTCGGCGCCGACGTCTTCGATGCCGTAGAAGGGCAAGCGGTGGGAAAACTGGGGGTCGTCCGGCGCTGTGCGGGGCGTGTTAACGGGGGCGATTGGCGTGTTGGCCTCGTTCGAGAAGTCCAGCCACTCGGTGCAGGTGCGGGTGGCGAAGATGGCCTTCAACTCAGTTTGGAGCTCGGTGTTGTGGCGGGCATGGTCGGCGTAGGTGGAGCCGGGCCACCGCTCAAAGAGGTCCATCCGGTTAACACCCTCACAGAAGTTTCGCCAAAACGCCTGTTCAGAGGCCATGAATAGTACGTAGCCGTCGGACGCCTCGTAGATCTGGTAGCGGACGCCTTCCCACATGCCGGCCAGGCCCGGCTCACGGCGCTCGTAGTCATCGGCCGCGTTGCCGGTCACCACGTCGGCTGGCCGGTCGTAGGCCCGGTAGGTCTCGATCCGGTACCAGTCCATGTAGGCCGCGGCATCGGACTGGGCTACTTCCAGCCACGTCCCCTTACCCGTCTCGCGGGCCCGGAGGACGGCAGCCAGGATGCCTAGCGCCCCGATCAGGGGGCCGACGTTGATCCCGATGTTGGGCAGCGTGGGGATCCGGGTGAACCCCTGGTCGTCAACGGCCGGCTCGATGAGGCCAGCCCACGTGTCGTAGGCGATGCCGTGGCTGGGCATGTCTCGGTAGGGGCCGGTGGCGCCGTAGCCGGACACGGAGCAGAAGACCAGTTGGGGGTTTACGGCTACGAGGTCGTCGAATCCGATCCCTAGGCGGGCCAGCGAACCCGGTCGCATGGCCTCCACCACCACGTCGGCCTCTCGCACCAGGTCGCGGTAGATCCCGAGGCCGTCGTCGGTTTTGAGGTCGAGGGCGATGCTGCGCTTGCCCCGGTGGGTGTGGAGGTGGAGCAGTGAGGTGCCGTCCACGATGGGCCACGTCATCTGCCGGATGTAGTCGCCGGACGGCGGCTCCACCTTGACTACGTCGGCGCCCAGGTCGGCCAGGAAGGTGGCCACCAGGCCGGGGCCGAGCAGTGAACTCTCGATCACCTTGAGACCGCCTAGCGGTCGGTTGGCGTCTAGGCCCATGCTTGTAATGCCTCCCAGGTTGGACCCGTCGGGCTTCGGCATACCTGACGGAACGTCAGATTACCCGGACGTACTGGTGCTCCGTAGGCTCGGGCGGTGAGCAACGCTATGCATCTCCTCCATGTGATGTCGTATCAGTCAGATACGCCGTCGCAGGTCGACCGCGAGACCAGGAGACGGGTCTGGGGTTTCGCCCGCCCCTACCGGAAGATGGTTGCCGGCTTCCTCATCGTGGTGACCCTGTCCTCGCTGCTCGGTGTAGTCCCACCCCTCCTCTTTCGGGAGATCATCGATAAGGCCATCGTGGTTGGCGACCGCGACCGCCTCACCGTGCTCGGCCTGCTAGTGGTGGCTGCGGCACTCGCCCAGGCCGTCTTGTCGTTCGTGGAACGGTGGGCCTCATCCACGGTTGGTGAGGGCCTCATCTTCGATCTGCGGGTGGCTTTGTTCGACCACGTCCAGCGCCTCCCTCTGTCGTTCTTCACCCGCACCCAGACCGGTGCTCTGGTCAGCCGCCTCAACAACGACGTGATCGGGGCCCAGCGGGCGCTGACCGGAACGCTCGGCACGGTCGTCTCCAATGGGATTACGGCAGCAACCACCTTGGTCACTCTTTTCTTTCTGGAGTGGCGGATCACCCTTCTGGCCATGGTCCTGCTCCCGCTGTTCATCCTTCCGGCTCGCCGAGTCGGTCGGACCGTGGCCGGCATCACCCGAGAGGGCATGAACCTCAATGCCTCGATGAACGCCACGATGACCGAGCGTTTCAACGTCTCGGGAGCCCAATTGGTCAAGTTGTTCGGACGACCCGACGAGGAGACTGAAGGCTTCCAAGAGCGGGCCGGGCGAGTCCGTGATATTGGGATCCGCGGGGCGCTGTTCAGCCGGGCCTTCGTCATCGCGCTGACCCTTCTGGGGGCCGTTGGCACTGCCGTCGTCTACTGGGTCGGCGGTTCGCTAGCTATAAACGAGACCATCACCATCGGCACGCTGGCTTCCATGGGAGTGCTTGTCGCCCTGCTCTACGGGCCACTAGCCCAGCTAACCAACGCCCGCGTAGATGTCATGTCGGCCTTCGTTTCCTTTGAACGGGTATTCGAGGTGCTTGACGCCCCTAATCCTGTGGCCGATGCACCTGATGCCCGGGCTCTCCCAACCGCCGACGGCCACTTGGTCTTCAGCAAGGTTTCATTCCGGTACCCAACGGTCGACGAAACCTCGGTCGCTTCGCTAGAGACCGACGCCGCGCCTGGTGAGCCCGGCCACACCGTGCTCCACGAAGTCGACCTCGAAGTCCGGCCCGGGCAGATGCTGGCCATAGTCGGACCGTCGGGATCTGGAAAGTCCACCCTGGCCTCCCTCGTGCCTCGGCTCTATGACGTAACCGAGGGGTCAATCACGCTCGATGGACACGACATACGGTCAGTGCGTCAAGACGACCTGCGGGCCCGGATCGGCGTGGTCACCCAGGATCCCCACCTGTTTCACGACACGGTGGGCGCCAACCTCCGGTACGCCCGACCCGACGCCACCGACGCTGAGTTGGATGAGGCCTGTCGGGCATCTCGCATCCTCGATGTGGTGCAACGCCTGCCCGATGGATATGACACGGTGGTTGGCGAGCGTGGTCACCGCATGTCGGGTGGAGAGAAGCAACGCTTGGCTATCGCCCGCCTGCTGCTGAAGGACCCGTCAGTAGTCATACTCGACGAGGCCACCAGTCATCTCGACGCCGAAAATGAAGCCGTCGTACAGCAGGCCCTAGCTGTCGCGCTGGCCGGACGGGCCGCCATCGTCATCGCCCACCGACTTTCCACCATCATCGACGCGGACGAAATCGTGGTGGTCGACGACGGCCGGATCGTCGAACGCGGACGTCATCCGGAACTCCGAGACGCTGGCGGCCTTTACGCCGAACTGTGGGAAACACTGATGCGAGGAGAAACCACGCCCGCCCCCGGAAGCGGATCCAGACATGTCTGACCGGTACCGTCCAGACATGTCTTCATCCTCCTTGAAGGTCGCCGTATGACCACCGATGCAAGCCCGGACGACTACCCGATCACCCTGGTCGATCAGGGAGAACTTCAGGGCCGTCACCGTCGAGGCGTCCAGTTGTTCGCTGGAATTCCGTATGCCGCTCCGCCGGTCGGATCACGACGGTTCAGGGCCCCTGAATCCCCGGAACCGTGGGACGGCGTCCGCGATTCCCGACGATTCGGTCCGGCGTCAGCCCAACTACCGGGTGAGGGTCTCACCAATCGGTTCGAGATTCCGTGGGACGAGGACTGCCTGTACCTGAACGTCGTCACCCCGGCCTGTGACGATGCCCGACGTCCCGTCTACGTGTGGATCCACGGCGGTGCCTACAAGCACGGCCAGGGGGCAACCCCCTGGTACGACGGCACCTCGTTTGCCACCCGGGGCGACATCGTCGTGGTGACCATCAACTACCGGTTGGGAGCCCTCGGGTTCTGTGACCTGGCCGGCCACCTGGGCGACGACTTCGCTACCTGTGGCATCAACGGCACGCTGGACCAGTTGGCGGCCCTGCAGTGGGTCCACGAGAACATCGAAGCGTTCGGCGGTGACCCCGGTCGGGTCACCATCGGAGGAGAGTCAGCTGGGGCGTTCAGCGTCACCAACATGCTGGCCATGTCGGCTGCCGACGGCCTGTTCCACCGGGCTATTGCCCAGAGTGGGGCCGCCCACCACACGTTTGACCCTGATGACGGACGTGAGATTGCCGGAAGTTTCCTGAACCAGCTGGGTGGTCCGTCGGCCGACGACCTGATGTCCATGGACGTGAAACGGATACTTGAAGCCGCCGAGAAGGTTGCCGAGGAGAGTGGCCAGCAGACGGGCCGAAGCCAGGAGCCCTTCTATCCGGTGTGGGGCCACGAGGCCCTTCCCGACGACCCCCGGGACCTGATCGCAAGCGGGGCAGGGTCCGACGTGGCCCTGCTAACCGGCACCAATGAGGACGAGATGGCCCTGTGGGGAGTGTCGGGCATGGACACCGACCAAGCGGCCGAGATGGTGGCAAGGATCGCCGACGACCCAGACGCCCTGGTTGACGTGTACCGGCGACGGCTGGGCGATGCCACGCCCGGATGGGTGGCTTGTGCCATTGCGTCGGACCTGGTGTTCGGCATCCCGGCCGTCCGCCACGCCGAATACCGGAGTGCCCACGGTGCCGATACTTGGATGTACCGGTTCTCCTGGGATTCTCGGGCCTTTGACGGCCTGTTCGGGGCCGCCCACGCCTTGGAGATCCCCTTCACCTTCAACACCATTGACCAGGCGGGAGTGGACGTGTTCCTGGGGCCCGGTGATGTACCGACCGAGCTAGCCGAAACCATGCACGACGCCTGGATCGCTTTCATCCGCGACGGTGACCCGTCCACGTCGGCGCTTGGCGCCTGGCCCCGCTACTCACCGGACGACCGGGTGGTCATGGAACTCGACGAACAGTGCGGTCTGCTTCACGACCCTCGGGCCGACGAGCGCTCTGCCTGGGAGGGTGTAGTCCGCTGATCAGGCGCTCCCAGCGACGCGATCAGGTTGACGGCAGGTGACAGGCCACGAAGTGGTCCTCGCCTAGTTGTCGCATCTGCGGTTCTTCGACAGCGCACCTGTCGAAGGCCAACGGACATCTGGTCCGGAATCGACAGCCGGACGGCGGATCGGTGGGAGACGGAATTTCGTCGCCTAGGACTGCGTCGGCAACGCCGACTGATTGGGCCGGCTCGGGTGCCGAGGCAAGCAGCGCCCTGGTGTACGGGTGGGCCGGGGCCTCGTAGAGGCGGTCAGCGTCGCCCACCTCACAGAGCTTTCCCAGGTACATCACGACGACTCGGTCGCTCACATTGCGAACCACCGACAGGTCGTGGCTGATGAACACGAGGCTCAGGTCGTAGCGGGCCTTCATGTCCTCCAGGAGGTTCAGGATCTTTGCCTGGACCGAGACGTCGAGAGCTGAGACCGGCTCGTCACAGATCAGGATCTCCGGATTCACGGTGAGTGCCCGGGCGATGGAGATCCGCTGGCACTGTCCGCCGGAGAACTGGTGTGGCCGGTGGGAGGCCGCCGCTGCCGGGTCGATGCCTACGGCGTGGAGGACTTCTGCGACTCGTTCCCTCCCTTCGGTCCCGATGTCGCCGTCGGACCAGATTTCGAGACCCTCACTGACGATGTCCTTTACCCGCCGCCGCGGGTTCAGCGACGAGATCGGGTCCTGGAAGATCATTTGGAGTCTCGGCCGTACATCGCGCAGGTCGTTACCTGATAGGGCGGTCAGGTCGATCGCATTGTCGGAGCCGGGGTCGAGAACCACCCGTCCGCTGGTAGGCGGCGGAAGCTGGACCAAGGCTCGAGCTGTCGTGGACTTACCGCAGCCGGATTCGCCGACAATGCCCAGGGTCTCCCCCTTCCGGAGGTCGAAAGAGATGTCGGACACCGCGTGGACCACCCGGTTGCGACCGACGGGGAATTCCTGGACGAGGTTTTCCACCCGGAGGATGACGTCCTTGCCGCCACGGAGTTGGACGGTGCCGCGACCAGCCATCAGGCCCGCTCCCCCGGACCGTCGACTACCGCACCGACGGGCACTCCAGACTGGTGGATTTCCAACCCGGTCGCCGTGTGTCCTCGCGCCGCGTTGGCTGCTAGGGCCGCTGCGGCGGCGGGGGTTCCGACCGGGGTGTGGCACGCAACCTGGTGGTCGTCACCAAGGGGTATCAGGGGTGGTCCTTGTGTCACACACCGGTCAGTCGTGTAGCGGCACCGATCCGCGAACGGGCACCCGGTGGGCGGGCTGGTGGTGACCGGTGGTTGGCCGGGAATCGGCACCAGGCGCGTATGGCTGGCCGAATTGATCTTCGGAATGGTTTCAATCAGCGCCTCGGTGTAGGGGTGGCCCTGCTGGGAGAAGATTTCTTCGGTGGGGGCCTCTTCCATGGTCCGACCGGCGTACATGACCATCACCTCGTCGGTCCGGCCCTTGACGACGCCGAGGTCGTGGGTGACGAGGATCATCGACATCCCCCGCTCGGCACGGAGGTCGTCGAGCAGGTCCAAGATGTGCTTCTGGACGGTGACGTCCAACGACGTGGTGGGTTCATCGGCGATGAGTACCCGTGGCTCGCACGCCAAGGCCGCTGCAATCACCACACGTTGGCGGAGGCCTCCTGATAGTTGGTGGGGGTATTCGTCGAGCCTTCTTCCCGGTTCGGGGATCCCTACTTGTTCGAGTAGGTCGCCTGCTTGGCGGCGAGCCGCCACTCTCGTCTGCCCGAGGTGATAGCGCACTGATTCGGCGATCTGTTCGCCAACCTTCTTGACTGGATTGAGCGATGTCATCGGGTCCTGGAAGACCATGGAGATCTCGACGCCCCAGAGGTGCTTCTCGGTCTTCCGTTGTGCAGCCAGTGAGCGCAGGTCGCGGCCATCGAAGGTGACCGAACCGTCGACCAGGGCATAGGAGGGAAGAAGGTTCATCAGGGTCTTAGCCGTCACTGTCTTTCCGGAACCGGATTCCCCGACGATCCCCATGGACTGTCCGGCTTCAAGGTCGAATGAAACTCTGTCGACGGCATGCACCATCCCGATCGGAGTCGGGAATACCACCTTTAGGTCCCGGACACTCAGCAGGGGCACCTGTCGGCCGGTCAACGTCCGAGACCTGTTTCTCGGACGTTGAAGAAGTCGCGGAGGTAGTCGCCGATGTAGTTGAGCGACGCGAGGGTGAGAAACATCACGGTGATCGGACCGAAGGCAACCCACGGAGAGTCGCTTAGGACCCTGATTCCCGCACCGTTGCGGATGAGCTTTCCCCACGTCGTGCCCTTCTCGAGCGACAGACCGAGAAACGCCAGGCCACCCTCCGCCACGATGGCTGCGGCCACCCCGAGAAGCACAAGGGCTCCCATGGGGATGATCACGTTAGGGAGAAGTTCCCGAAAGAGGATGCGAGAGTTTCGTGCCCCAAGAGTCCTAGCGGCAATTACAAACTCCCTTTCGGCAAAAGCCAGTGTCGCGGCACGGGCCAGCCGCCCGACTGGGGCAATACCTGCAATGGCCAGTGTCACGGAGATGGTGAGGACGCTTCGATCAATCAGCGCAATTATGAGGATTACCAGCACCAGACCTGGGAACGAGAACAAAACGAGGAAGAGGAACGAGGCGAGACGGTCGAACCAGCCCCTTACCAGGCCGGCAACCATCCCCAGAGATCCTCCAACGATGAAACTCATCGCGACGCTCATGAAGCCAACAGCCAGAGAAACCCGAGCTCCGCTGATAATGCGCGAGAACATGTCACGGGCATCTTGGTCGGTTCCGAACCAGTGGTCAGCCGACGGCGGATAGGGCGGGCGTTCTCCGGGTCGGATGAAATGGTCGGTGGGATCCTTGAGGGGAAGCACTGGAGCAAGCAGTGCCACGCCAACTATGAGGACGATCCAGCCCGTTGGGAGCCAGAAGCCCAGTCCGAGCCGACGCGCCTTGACCGGTTCTGGAGGCTCATTCACCTGAAGTTCGGCAGGGATCGTCACTGTCGGACTCTGGGGTCGATAACCGAGTAGAGGACGTCGACGAGGAAGTTCATGACAACGAACGATGCGGTCAGGATCATCACTATCGCGAGTACGACGTTGAAGTCGTCGCGGAAGATCGATTCGACGAGCAGCGACCCGACCCCTGGGATCCCGAAGATCACCTCCACGATGAGGGCTCCGCCGAGCAGAGCTCCGCCGTTGATCCCGAACAGGGTGACCACCGAGAATAGCGACGGTCGGAGGGCGTGCCGGAAGAGGATGTGCCTCCGGGGCAGCCCCTTGGCCCGAGCCATCAAGATGAAGTCCTCCTGAAGGGTGGTGATCATGTCGGTCCGGAGGAGCCGCTGGTAGACGGCGGACCCGGGTAGGGCCAGGGAAATTGCGGGAAGGACCAACTGGTGGATGCGTTGCCAAAACGGGTCACCGGCGTCGAACCTGAGGGGCAGCCAGTTGAGGCGGATACCAACCACGTAGTAGAGGACCACCGCAAGGGCGAAGTTGGGTATCGATACGAAGAAGAACGCCACGCCGGTCGACATTCGGTCGCGAATGGTGTCCGATCTTGAGCCTGACCACACGCCCCACGGGATACCGATGGCCAGAGTGAAAGTCATGGCCATTCCAGAAAGGGCCAACGTTCGGGGAAGGCGCTCCTTGATGACCTCGCTTACCGGTGGCTGCCCCGTGGCCGAGAACCGCACTCCGAAGTCTCCGGTGACGAAGTCCCCGAGCCACCGTCCGTACCGTTCGGGTAGTGAACGATCGAGGTAGAACTGCTCCTTGGCCGCTTGGATCTTGGCGAGGTTTTCCGGATTTTCGGTGTCGCCGGCAACCGGGCCAAGAATGTTGAAGAGCGGATCGCCCAGGAGGTTCATTGCTCCGAAGGTGAGCATGGACACCGCGAGCAAGAGCGCGATGAGCATGCCCACCCGGAAGCCCCAGAATCTCATCTCTCTAGATAAGTCGTTCTTAGAAGCCTTGGGATCGCCCGTCTGTTGTTGGAATCAGTCCTCTGACATCCAGACACCTCGGAATCCAGTTCGTCCGCTATAGGGGCAAATGATCTGGTGCCCCTCCAGGGTCGTTCCCTCACAGACCCCGCGAACACTGTTATCAAAGGAATTCGCCCACTTGGTGTGGGTCAGGAAGACATACAGGTAGTCGTCGTGGAGCATCTGGGCCAACTCCTGGAAGAGTGGTGTGCGGATGGACTCGTCCCGGGTCGCCGTGGCCTCCCACAACAGGGCGTCGCGGTCCTCATCGCAGTACTTCGGCCAGTTCAGAGAGATGAAGCCGATCGTGCGGCACATCAACCAGACGTTGTCTCCTTCTGGTCTCAATGAACTGAACTGGCGCCACGCAACTGCGTTGTAGAAGCCAAGGGCGGCATCTTGGATGTGTCCCTGCTGGGGTTTGAGGTCAAAAGTGACATCAAAGGCGACGCTCCAGCCCTTCTCCAACAACTCGGCAATCCGTTGGTTGAGCACCGAGCCCTCGACGAACTGGTATTCCATCTTGATCTTGCCGTCAGTGCAGTTGGCTGGAACATCCGCGCAGTATTCGGCAGCTAGCGCTGCAGCCTCGTCCGGCATGTCAGCCTCCTGCTTGACGGCCGGGTTGTGGTACGGGTTGTCCGGGTGGAAGAGCTGATCAGCTGGCACGCCTAAACCGGCGGTGATGAGCGCCATGTAGTCCGCCTTCGGGGTCGCATACGCGAGGGCCTTTCGGGCCCGAATGTCGTCGAACGGAGCGACTGACGAGTTCAACATGATGAAGCCCTCGTCGGTCGTAACGTCAATGAAGTTGTAGATGCCTTCCGAATTTTCGAGTATCTCGATGTTCTCGTTGCTCGATGTCTGGAGGGCGTGGACTTCTCCGGCTAGCAGCAGGTCGGTACGGGTATCCGGGTCGGGAACTGGCACGAACTCGATCGCATCGAGCCAAACCTCGCCGCCCCAGTAGCCCTCGTTTCGGACAAAGCGCGTTACCGAGTCCTCGGTCCGACTGTCAAAACGGAACGGTCCGGTTCCGACAGGCTGCTGGTCCAAGGTCGGATCCTCGAGCGCAGCCAAAAGCCAGGCCTTAGAGGGGACCATGGACAGCTGGCTAACCGGGCATGCGTGCGCCCATGGCTCGGTCAGGGTGAACTGGATCGTGTAGCGATCGATGATTTCGAACGCTCCCTCAGCCGGATAGAACGGCTTAACGGCCAGCCCGACCAGAGGGTCGTTCCGCTGGGTTTCAGCGCTGAACTGAACGTCTTCGCTCGTCAACTCGGTGCCGTCATGGAACAAGACGCCTTCGCGAAGTTTGTATGTCCAAACCGTGTTGTCGTCACTTGCAGTCCACGACTCGGCCAAACCTGGGACGCAGTTTCCATCCATGTCCACGGCAGCAAGAGTGTCGAACACAGCCGCTCCCATCATGAGGCCAGGAGATGACAGTGCCGAGGCGGTCGGGTTGAGGCCATCGACATCGGCTTCGATTGCGTAGCGGAGGGTCCCTCCCCTCTGCGGCTTGGGTGCCGGTACGACGAGGCTGCCCTCACCAAGCGACCCGCCACCAGGGGCGTACTGGTAGACGACGTTCGCTAGCGAGCCGTCGACGTCACCGGAGTCGCTGTGGCCGATCACCGTGATCTTCTGAGAACCACAGTCGCCGAACTCGTCGCACGACAACAGGCCGGTGATGCCCTGGTAGTCCCGGACATTGCTCAGGAACTCGCGCACCCCGGCCCGGTCGATGACCAGCGTGCCGTCGTCCTCCTCGTAGCTGGCCGCCTCGATGGCGTCGAGCAGAAGCGTCGTGGCGTCGTAGGCGTGTGCCCAGAACGCCGCCGACGGCTTCTCGCCATAAACCATGACATACCCCGTTATGAATGAGTCCGCGGACGACCCGAGCATCCTCTGATTCCTGTTGCCGCCGTAGCGCAGGTCCGGACCCGAGAAGTACATGCCCTCGGTCTCCGGAATCTCCATGAAATTGGAGACCATCAGTCCATCGGCCGCCATCAGGATCGTGTCCTCCAGGCCGCCAACGTCGCTCACCTGCTGGACGATGAAGTCGCCCTCGGGCTGGAAGATCGGGAAGAACAACAACTCGGGAGAACCAGACGCCACCTCGGTCAACACCGGAACCATGTCGGTGTCGCCCTTGTTGACCGCCGTGAACGTCGTGATCGTGCCCCCAAGGGCCTCAAAGGCATCCGCGAACGCCTGAGCCAAACCCTGGGTGTACGGATCGCCGTCATGGATAGCCGCCGCCGTGGACACGCCCAACGCGTCAACAGCAAAACCAGCTGCCGCAGCGCCCTGGTACAGGTCGTTGTGCGCCGTGCGGTAGTAGCCCGGATAGTTGTTCGAACCCGCCGTACCGGCCAGGTCACTGGTCAACGACGGGCTCGTGTTCGAACCCGAGATCATCACCATGTTGGCCTCGGAGATCAACGGAGCCGCAGCAGCAGCAGCACCCGAACACGACGTGCCGATCACACCGACAACATCCTCGTCGGCCACGATCGTCTGAGCGGCCGCCTGGCCACCGTCAGCTGAGCACAGGTCATCCAGACCGGTACCCATAGACACGTCATGGCCACCAATGGGCCCGTAATCCGCGATCGCCATCTCGACGCCGCGCTGGTTCGGAATACCCAGGAACGCCACATCACCGGAAATGGCATTCAGCGAACGAATCTGGATCTCCTCACCGGAACCCACCTCAATGGTCCCCAACGAACCA
>ERZ651768.2523-NODE-2523-length-12654-cov-14.890594_pt1 | contig 12654 bp, 10 predicted proteins | sample MGYA00514754_ERZ651768 | MGnify/ENA metagenome assembly ERZ651768 | reverse complement strand
GTCCATATACTATCTACAGATATATAGTCTGGCTCCTTTAGAAGGTCAAACTGCACCCCGCCTACTGTACCATTGTTATCCATACTCACCTGTAATGTATCCATTTCAGACACATCACCGCTATCTGAACTCATACTCAAACCCACAACATAGCCGATTGATACCATTCCGTTGCCACTGATGGCACCCAAATCGGAACCACTACTATCGGTTACAACTAGTTCAAACATTTCTAAGTCAATTACGGCAGATGCAATAGCAGACCCATTAAAATGGATAGTAATTACAGTGTCCGAATTAACTGGGATCGAAGTAGCATTACTTGCATTGAAAAGCAAGATTCGGTAGGCGCCAGAAGAAAGTTGGTTCATATCCGCAGTGTATCCTGCAGGGTAATCGCCTGCATTAATTGAAAAAGGTGATATAATATTTGGATCAATCACCATATCGAACTGCATTCCCGATATAGTATTATTTGGGTTATTTACAATAACAGGTACTTCTATATCTGAAGCATATCCTGGATACTCTACGGTTCCTAATGTTACCGTTAATTGCGCGTGCAGGATACCAATAAAAAAAGTAATGTAAAACAATAGATTCTTATGAAACATAAGTGTGCAGTACGTTTTAAAGTTATAAATATCTACCACATTATCATTCTTCGGATGCATTCGGTTCCTTACCTCGATCATATCGGTGATTAGATGCTGAAAGTACATAAATTAGTATGATTATCCACTGGATTTATATATCCTTATGATCTATATCACATTATAATAAATATATACTAAACTGAAGATTAATTATTATCAAATCGTACAACGGAAAGGTTCTATAATTCAACTTTTAGTCGTACCTAATCATTAATCAAATACTATTTGTTTAAAGGAACCAGGCTTAAAGGATATAATACTAAGCTTGAGTATATCCGCGGTTGAGATAATCCTGGAGTTTTTTATACTTTACTGTTTCATGTTTACCGCTTGGGCTTATTACCTCAATTTTTTCATTTCGACCAATTTTTTTATCTGTGGTTATTGGTTTCCTTGTTGCTTGCTGAGGTTGGTTTTGATTTTGGGTAGCCTCTGGTGGTCCGGTAAAACCAAGTCCGGTTGAATCTTGGTGCCTCATTTGCACATCCCGGGCTTGACTAGACCGTACTTGTGGCGCCTGGTCCATGCCTTGAATCTTTGTCCGAAACAACCGCTGCAACGTTATTTGGGTCGTGTCTGCCATCATTTCTTTAAACATATAGAAACCCTCTGATTTATACTCCAGTAGAGGATTTTTTTGACCATATGCTCTGAGGTTAATTCCTTCTCTCAGCTGATCCATTGCATACAAATGGTCTTTCCATTTTTCATCAATGGTTCGCAGTACCACGAAACGCTCAAAACCCCGCATAACATCCTCAGGTAATAATGACTCTCGAGCAAAATATAAATCCATGGCTTCATCAACAATATTTTTCTTGAAATGTTCAGCGTCCGATTCAAAATCAAATTTTTCGCGATCAAGTTCAGTTAACAGAACCGATGAAAAATTTTGTTCCAAACTTTCCCAATCCCATAATTCACGGTTTTCTTCATCTTGACTATCTAATTCATCATCAATAAAATCGGAAATTAATTCGGGAATTGTATCACGTAAATTTTCTCCCCGTAATGCATTATTGCGAATATCGTAGACTACCTGCCGCTGCTGGTTCATCACATCATCATATTCTAATAGATGTTTCCGTATACCAAAATTTCTTCCTTCTACTTTTTTTTGCGCATTTTGTATGGCCCGGGTTACCATCTTGTGCGTGATTACTTCTCCCTCTTCAATTCCCATACGATCCATGATTGATGCAACTTTCTCAGAATTGAATAGACGCATCAAGTCATCTTCAAGACTCAGATAGAATCTTGATGAACCCGAATCTCCTTGCCGTCCAGAGCGGCCCCGTAACTGCAAGTCTATCCGGCGTGATTCATGCCGTTCAGTACCAATAATATGCAAACCGCCTAATTCTTTTATACCCTCTCCAAGTTTAATATCCGTTCCTCTGCCGGCCATATTTGTCGCAATAGTAACAGCCCCCTTTTGGCCAGCACGGGCTACAATTTCTGCCTCACCCTTGTGTTGCTTGGCATTTAGTACATTGTGAGGAATTCCACGTCGCTTTAACATTCGTGATAATAATTCAGAAGAATCAACAGATACAGTTCCAACGAGTGTAGGTTGACCATTCTTATAACATTCGGCAATTTCTTCTATTACAGCAGTATATTTCTCACGTTTTGTTTTATAAATCAAATCATCGCGATCATCTCTCACTATACTGCGATGAGTAGGAATAACTACTACATCCAGATCATAAATACTTCCCAATTCTTCCGCTTCTGTCTCAGCAGTACCAGTCATGCCGGCAAGTTTGTCATACATACGAAAGTAATTTTGGATTGTAATTGTTGCTAGCGTTTGGGTTTCGCGTTCAATCGTAACATTCTCTTTCGCTTCTAAAGCCTGATGAAGACCATCGCTGTAGCGTCGACCCGCCAAGATTCGACCCGTGAACTCATCCACAATTTGTACTTTTCCACCTTGAACAACATATTCAACATCCTTTTCGTACAATGTGTAGGCTCGCAAAATTTGGCTAATGTTATGTATCCGAGCGCTTTGCTCCGCATGCTGCTGATGCGCTTTTTCTTTTTCCTGTTTGATTTCTAAAGTACTGAGGTTTTCTTTTACATCTAATTCATGTAACGTTTCGCCAAGATCTGGTATAACAAACATGTCCGGATCATCGGGCGCTAAAGATCCCCGCCCTTTTTCAGTGATATCAATTACGTGGGTTTTTTCATCAATGCTAAAGTATAGATCCTCATCTACCTCGTGGATTTTTTTGTCACGCATATATTCTGATTCAACATCATGAGCCAATTTTTTTGTACCCTTTTCTTGAAAAACCTTTAGGACCTTTGGATGTTTTGGCATACCACGATTGGCCTGCAATAGTTTTAATCCGGCTTCATCATTATTCTCTTGTTCAATAAAACGTGTGGCTTCAGCCACCATTCCGGTAACTAAACTATTCTGTTTTTTGATAAGATTTTGGACCATTGGCTTGAGCTCTTTGTAGGTCGTGTCAACTGGTGCATCGACAGACCCAGAAATAATTAGTGGTGTTCTGGCTTCATCGATTAAAACACTATCTACTTCATCTACAATGACAAAAGCATGATCCCCTTGAACTTGATCCTCTGGTGCAAGAGACATATTGTCGCGAAGGTAATCAAATCCATATTCGTTGTTCGTTCCATAAGTGATATCACAATTATAAGCAGCTTGTCTTTCCCTGTTATCCATCGTATTCAAAATAAAGCCAACCGATAAGCCAAGGCATTTGTATATCTCACCCATCCATTCTGCGTCGCGCTGGGCCAAATAATCATTGACAGTCACTAGATGGGAACCACGACCAGAAAGAGCATTCAGGTATAATGGCATTGTAGCAACCAAGGTTTTTCCCTCACCCGTTTTCATCTCAGTGACCTTACCGCTATGAAGTACAATCCCCCCTAATATTTGAACATCATATGGTATCATTTCCCAGGCTATTTCCTGACCCATAATGCGCCATGATTTTCCCACATTACGCCTGCATGTTTCTTTGACCATAGCAAAGGCTTCAGGTAAAATTTCATCAAGTTTTTCATGCTCTGCATTTATTACATGTTTATCAGCTTCTTCATCATCAAAAATCTTTTCCTTAGCATGTTTTTGGGCAACTTCACGAGAAGATGCTATCTCTAATTTGAATTCCCTTGTGCGATTGATCAAATCATCGTCTGATTTTGTTTGTAATGTCTCATAGATCGTATTGATTTCACCCACGATAGGAATCAATGCCTTTGTATCGCGATCAGATTTGGTTCCGAATACTTTTGTTAAGATTGTCTGAAGCATTTCAAAGGTTAATGGTTAAGTAGTTTTATCATTATTCAGTTTATGTTTAAAGATCGCATCCAGTACACCATTTACAAAGCTTGCGCTATCTTCGGTACTATACAATTTTGCAATTTCAATCGCCTCACTGATAGACACCTTAGGCGGAATTCCATCATTAAAATAAATTTCATTTACTGCGATGCGCATAATCAATTGATCTAGTGTGGCTACCCGATCAAGTTTCCAGTTATCAAGGTTATCAGAAATTAATTGTTCAGCCCAGATTTTATTATCTACAATATTACCATAAAGTTCAGTAATAAATGCTTTTGTTTCTCCATCGAAACTGTTTCTTTCAAATAAATCATCTAAAACCTTTTCTTTTGTTTCACCAGTGAGTTCCAAAGCATATAGAGCACCTAAAATACCCTCTCTTGCAAAACGACGCGGATGCATGTTACACTACTCTTTTATTGGATATAACCAACCAAATTCGTCAGATACATCCCCACGCTGAATTCCGGTAAGTAATTGTCTTAATTTAGAGGTCAATTGTCCCATTTTTCCATCTGCAATTTTATGTTTACCATCCAAGCCGGTGATACTTCCAACCGGCGTTACGACAACAGCTGTTCCAGTACAAAAAACTTCATCCGCATCATAAAGTTCGGTCAAAGTAACATTTGTTTCTAACACTTCAAGACCTATTGTATCCTTCGCCAGTGTAATGACAGAGTCACGAGTAATACCAGGTAATATACTTCCATCTAATTTTGGTGTTTTAATTGTATTTCCAGTTAATACAAATAAATTAGCAGAACCAACTTCTTCAACAAATTCTTCATCCTTTGCATTCAAATAAATGACCTCATCAAAGCCGCTGTTCTTTGCCTCAATTAAGGGAAGTAGAGATGCAGAATAATTACCGATTGCTTTAGCATTACCAATACCTTTAGGCGCTGCGCGATGATACTTATTACTTACCTTTAGGTTCAAGGGTTGAATATCGCCTTTGAAATAGGGTCCAACGGGAGAAACAAACACCATAAAAGTATATACTTCCACTGGTTTTACACCAAGTGCTGGTGACGTGCCCCAAACGATAGGTCTTATATACAGACTTCCTTTGCCATAGGGAGGTACATAATCAATATTGTCTTTTAATGTTTCTTCTACTGCGTTTAAAAAAAACTCTTGATTCATTTCAGGAATACATAATCGTTTGGTAGACAAGGCCATCCTTTTGGCATTCATTTCTGGTCGAAACAAAACCACCCGATCTTTAACTGTCCGGTAGGCTTTCGTCCCCTCAAAACAACCCTGACCGTAATTTAATACACCGGCAGCAGGCGACAACTCAATTGTCCCGTAAGGTATCAAACCGCCTAATTTCCATTCTTCTCCTATCCTGCAGCTCGCTTTGTACATACTATGTGTTTCCACTACATTAAATCCAAGATTGTCCCAATCTATTTTTTCCATAATTAATTTTCCATTATCTCCCTTGCGATTACCATTTGCTGTATTTCAGTTGTACCCTCATAGATTTGCGTGATTTTTGCATCACGCATTAATCTTTCAACACCATATTCTTGCATGTATCCATAACCGCCAAAAATTTGGACACAATCAATAGATGCGTCCATGGCTGTTTGCGATGCAAAGCTTTTAGCCATAGCAGCCGCTTTGGTATAAGGTTTATGCGCATCTTTTAGAACAGCCGCTTTCTGTATCAATAGCCTTGACGCTTCTACATTTGTACCCATTTTGGCAATTTTTTCCTGCAACGCACCAAAACTGCCAATGGTTTTTCCAAATTGTTTTCTTTCTTTTGAATACTGTACAGATTTATCCAATGCTGCCTGGGCAATTCCTAATGCCTGCGATGCGATGCCAATTCTACCACCATCGAGCGTAGCTAACGCAATGCGAAAACCCTGTCCTTCTTTATCAATAAGATTCTCAATTGGAACGTGGCAATTATCAAAATATAATTCACATGTATCAGAGCCACGAATACCAAGTTTATCTTCCTTTTTGCCGACCGAAAAACCATCTATATCTTTTGGTACTATGAACGTAGATATACCATTATAACCTGCCGATTTATCCGTTAAAGCCATTACAATTACTACATCTGAATTGATACCACTAGTAACCCAGTTTTTCGTGCCATTTAGGATGTAGTATTTTCCACTTTTTTCTGCAATAGTATGCATATTACTTGCATCAGAACCGGACTGCGGTTCACTTAAAGAAAAAGCACCTAATTGCTGACCACTGGCTAACTTTGTTAAATAGGTTTCTTTCTGCCAATCATTTCCATAATTGACAAATATCTGGCAAACAAGGCTATTATTCACTGATACGATAACACCTGCGGATGCGTCAACTCTTGATAATTCTTCAATAATCAGGGCATAACAAATTGTATCCATACCAGCACCATTCCATCTTTCTGGAACCATAATTCCCATAAATCCAAGCTCACCCATCATTTTTACTTGCTCAAATGGAAACTCAGCATTTTCATCGCGTTCAATTACACCAGGTTTTAGGTGTTTTTCAGCAAATTCAGAAGCTGTGTTTCTTACTAATTCTTGCTCTTCAGTAAGAAAGTGCATTATATCCTTTCAACAATCATAGCTGATGCTTCACCACCGCCAATACACAAAGTTACCAAACCTGTAGTTACATCTTGTGATTTCAAAGCATGGATGAGGGTGGTTAAGGTACGAGCACCACTTGCACCAATTGGATGACCGAGGGCAATAGCCCCACCTTTTACATTTACTATACTATGATCCAGGTTAAAGTCATCCATAACAGCCATGGCTACTGGTGCAAATGCCTCATTAATTTCCCACAAATCTATATCAGCAACTCCCATCCCAGCTTTTTCAAGCACCTTATTAATTGCTTTGATGGGGGCTGTTGTGAACCATTCAGGTTCCTGTGCTGCAGAAGCCTGACTATAAATACGCACCATTGGCGTAAATCCCAATTCTGTAACCTTGGTTTCACTCATTAATAATAATCCAGCAGCTCCATCATTGATTTTAGAAGCATTGCCTGCAGTTACCGTACCATCTTCTTCAAATGCTGGGCGCAACTTATCCATTTTATCAAAATTTACTCGACCAGGCTCTTCATCGATATTTATCGTGATCGTATTTTTTTTCCTGTCCGTTACATCTACCGCTATTATTTCATCATTAAAAGATCCAGTTTTCTGAGCATTTAATGCACGCGTATAAGATTCTTTAGCAAAGTCATTTTGGTCTTCCTTGCTATAGTGGCGATCCCGGGCACAAATTTCAGCACAATTACCCATATGAGTATCATTATAGACATCCCACAAACCATCTGTTATCATACTATCTATCAACTCCCCATGGCCTAGCCGATACCCATCCCTGCCTTTGGATAATAAGTATGGTGCTTGACTCATATTTTCAAATCCACCAGCAATAATAATATCTGCATCACTGACCTGAATAGCCTGTGTCGCTAACATAACAGATTTTAATCCAGATCCACACATTTTGTTAATGGTGGTGCATTCTACAGTATTTGGCAAACCAGATCTTAATGCAGCTTGTCTTGATGGCGCCTGACCTAATCCCGCTGCTAATACGTTACCCATTATCACTTCATCCACTGATGATGGATCAAGCAACGTTTCTTCCAAAATCCCACCAATTACTTTAGAGCCTAAGTCAGGCCCACTTACTTTAGAAATCGATCCTTGAAACGACCCTATAGGAGTTCGCTTAGCAGATGCAATAACTACATTTTGAATATTTTCCATGATTAGTAATTACAAATTATAATTTAGAAAAACTTACCCCGGTTATCGAAAAGTTTTCCGCAAATAAAGATCAATTTCTAGTATCCAAAAAGCCATTAAATCTTGATTAGCACCTATTCTACAACTGATGAAATATTAAATGCTAATCAGTAATTATTTCGTTTGTAATATTTGGCAAAATTAGTACCAAAGGACACTGGAATCATAGCATTTAGGACTCCAGGATATTGTTAATTACTTCTTTTTGTTTGTTTTATCATAGGCCCGAATGATATCCTGAACCAATTTATGCCTGACCACATCACTTTCATTCAATTTTACCAAACCTATACCATCGATTCCCTTCAGAATATGCACCACTTGAATTAAACCTGAATCACTGCTCTTTGGTAAATCAATCTGAGTAATATCACCTGTAATAATTGCTTTTGAATTAACACCAAGCCTAGTGAGAAACATTTTCATTTGCATCGGTGTAGCGTTCTGAGCTTCATCTAAGATCATGAACGCATTATTCAAAGTACGACCACGCATATAGGCCAAAGGAATTATTTCAATTGTACCATTAGATAAAACTCTTTTCAACTTTGGTTTTGGCATAATATCACCGAGTGCATCGTATAAAGGCGTAAGATACGGATCAACTTTTTCTTTTAGATCCCCGGGTAAAAACCCAAGATTTTCGCCAGCTTCCACCGCTGGCCGACACAACGCTATCCGATCCACTTCGTGATTTTCAAGTGCAGCAATTGCAAAAGCAACAGCAATATATGTTTTCCCTGTACCTGCAGGCCCTATCGTTAAAACAATGTCATTATTCTGAACAATATTAATGTATTCTTTCTGACCATCTGATCGAGCAATTATTGCTCCTTTTCTGCCATAATGAATAACATTCTTCGGCACTTTATTATTATGGCCATTATCAATTGTTACAACTTCAATCAACTGGCGTACATCCTTCGCTGTCAGAGATCCTTTACGAGCCAACGTTTGTTTCATCTCGTGAATTACTTCTTTAGCCAAATCAAGCTGTAAATCATTACCCTTAAGTTTAATGTTATCGTTACGGATAACAACATTTACCGCAAAAGATCTTTCTATTAATCGTAGATGAGCATCCGCTGTTCCAAAAAGAGCGGCTAGGTCGATGCCTTTAATATCTAGTGTCTTTTCCATCTTAATGATTTTCATTATTAATTTTGTACTATATTTTACATTAATAATCAGGAATTAATCCATTGCATAGCAAATTTTACCTAACCATAGATCACATGCGACTGAAATATATCCATTTAGGAATCTGTTGTTTATTTATTCATATGGGCTGTGGTTACTTAAATACATCAACGAATGCAAATAGGTTAGATTATGAGTATCTTATTAAAGAAGGGGAATTGTATTGGGAAAAGCGGGTCAATCCGAAAAGCGCGAAAATGGCAACATTATATTTCGAAAAAGCGTTTGAATTGAACCCTCAGAACTTTGAATTGACTGTATCATTAAGCAGGGCATACTATTTTCAAGGATATTACATAGAAATTGATCCCGCAAAACGCGATACCCTATATCTGAAGGGTGCAAGCGCAGCACTAACCGGTTTTCAAAATACTGCATTCTTCCAATCATTTGATGATACTGCATCAATAGATAATTTAAAGCTGCAAATTACAGCTATCAGAAAAGCACCTGTAGAAACAATTCCAGCATTATACTGGTGGGCAGCAAATTTTGGGCGTTATTTAACTACCAAGCCAGTACTGAAACGGATTGAATCAAGAGAAATCATTGAGACAGCAATGCACCGGATTGCAACTTTAGATGAAGATTATTATTATGGTGGGCCAACTCGATTTTTTGGTACGTTTTATTCTCGTTTACCTGGTGTTCCTCTAGATAGAGCAAAAAGCAACTTTGATCAATCACTTTCTGACAGTCCTGACTATTTAGGTACAAGAGTATTACGCGCCCGGTATTACCACACGAAATTGGGGAATCAAGATTTATTCGAAGAAGACCTAAATTACGTAATTAATGCAGATCCATCCATACTGCCTGATGCAATGCCTGAGAATCTATTTGAACAGGAAAAAGCTAAGGAACTATTAAAGCATACCTCAATTCTATTTGAATAAATAGCCTCTTTTTCTAGACATATAATTCCATTAATGTGCATATTGAGTCTAATTTTGATTCTATTAATCCACATACATCTAATGAGGACCAATTAGCAATATCCATATGATCGGATACTACTTTTATTACTGATATTTTATCTATATTAAAGTAACTAATAGCTGTTGCAGTAATAATCGCTGCTTCCATATCAACCAACCCCTCATAACCGACATGTCCACCAGTGATTCCTTTTGCTACTGTTGTTAAGGCTATCGTGGTGAATTCATTTTTTGCCGGTATCGTTAGAGAATATTTATCGACGGTTTCATCATTGGTCACCTTATTTACTAGATATACCTCACCAATTTCTGTTTTATCTGGATGCCCACCAGCTATACCAATGTTGAATAATATAACGTTATCAAAATCAGAAATTCTTTTCAAGAATACAGGTAATACACTTTTTACTTGACCACTACCAATCCCTGTTATTAATAAACTGCAGGATTCATTACTGAACACACTTAGATCTGATTGGTTTTCATCGTTCTTTAATTTAAAGCGATCAATAAAGGGCCGGGCCTCATCAGGCAATGCTGTTATAATCAGTCTTTTCAACATTGATTAATTATTTTTTTGCCCTTTAAAATATAGGCCTGCACAGTAACCAAAAAAGTTAAATAAAATATCAACGAGCTTATTGGGTATTGTTTCAATCGCAAATTCATACGGCAACACTAACTCCAACATTTCCCAGCCAAAAGAGATCAATATGAATAATAACCAGCGGATGTTGGTATATCGCCCAAATAAATAATAAATAATAAAATGAATAATCGAATAATGGTTTATGATAGTCATTAATATAAAAAAGCATCCGAGAGGATGCTTTTAATGGCATTCATTTTGTGGTTCGAATCCCTAATTCCTTTAATTGTTCTTTAAATACAGCACTCGGTGCGCCATCCATCAAGGACAGGGCAGAGGTTGTTTTAGGGAAGGCAATGACATCACGAATATTATTGGTACCGGCTAATAGCATAACCAATCTATCAAAACCGAACGCAATACCACCATGGGGCGGAGTACCATATTTGAGTGCATCAATAAAAAATCCGAATCTATCCTGTGCCTCTTTCTTATCGATACCAAGTATTTCAAATACAGAGCGTTGTAATTCTGAATCGTGGATTCGGATCGAACCGCCTGCAACTTCATAACCATTAATAATTAAATCATACTGACGGGAAGGGACAGATTCTGGATCCTTTTTTAGTTCATCCAAGTCATCCGTTTTAGGCTGGGTAAATGGATGCTGTAGAGAATAATAACGCTGGTCTTCTTCGTCAAATTCGAACATGGGGAAATCGGTAATCCATACAGGTTTGTAATCTCCTGAATTAACCAGGTTTTCTATTCGTGCGATTTCACAGCGCAAAGCACCCAATGCAGTTTGAGCTATTTTCTTAGCATCGCCGATTATAAATATTATATCTCCATCCTTGATGCTTAGCTCAGATATCATATCCTGTTGCAAATCATCATTGAAAAACTTTGCAATTCCGCCAATGAGTTTTCCTTTTTCAGCTTTCATCCAAGCCAAGCCCTTGGCCTTGTACCTTTTTACAAAATCAGTGAAGTCATCAATAACTTTACGGGAATATTTTGCACCATCGGATACGACGATTCCCGCCACAGTTTCAGCAGATTTAAACGCATTAAAATCACTTTTATCTGAAAAGGATTTCATGAACTGTAATTTCATATTATACCGTAGATCTGGACAATCAGTACCGTAATTAGACATGGCATCAGAGAAAGTCATACGGGGAAATGGGTCTACTAACTCAATATTTTCAACCTGTTTAAAAACATGTCTAGTTAATTGCTCACAAATATTGAATACATCCTTTTCTTGCACAAAAGACATTTCAATATCAATCTGGGTAAACTCGGGTTGGCGATCGGCCCGGAGATCCTCATCGCGAAAACATTTTACAATCTGGAAATAGCGATCAAACCCGGCAATCATTAGCATCTGTTTATACATCTGCGGTGACTGCGGCAGTGCATAGAATTTCCCCTTGTGAATGCGACTTGGCACCAAATAGTCCCTTGCACCTTCCGGTGTCGATTTCATTAAGACAGGTGTCTCAACTTCAACAAATTGATTATTAGATAAAAAAGAACGCACTTCCCGGTAAGTGTTATGACGTATTAAAATATTTTTCTGCAATTCATCCGTCCGCAATTCCAGGTAACGATATTTTAAACGAAGATCTTCCTCAGCACTATCTCGATCTGTTATGACAAAAGGCAGCGGCGCTGCTTCATTCAATAATATATGATCGGAAACGAAAATTTCAATTTCACCGGTTTCCATATCTGGATTAACCGCATTTTTTTCTCGTGGCTTGACACGGCCATTAATAGAAAGCACATCCTCCATGGATAACTTCTTGATGGTACCAAAATCACCGTTAAAGTTCTCCTGATTATATACGATCTGGGTCTTGCCATAACGATCTCTAAGATCAACAAAAACTACCTGTCCGTGGAATCTTACTGCATTAACCCAGCCATTTAATGAAACTGATTCATCAACATTAGATAATGTCAATTCACCGCATGTATGGGTTCTGGCGTTCATGCTATTTATGGGTAAAAAAACCGCTCAAAGTTACGAGTGGTTTCCAGTTATTTGATTGTCAATTTATTTCTTCGCTACTCGTAAACGAATCAACGCTCTCGATAATGCACTTTCCAATCGCACCTGATCAAGA
>ERZ651768.2522-NODE-2522-length-12655-cov-10.823581_pt1 | contig 12655 bp, 13 predicted proteins | sample MGYA00514754_ERZ651768 | MGnify/ENA metagenome assembly ERZ651768 | reverse complement strand
TCAGGTAAATTTCAAGAGCCTGACCACTCACTTTGACCGGAGAGACACCTGATCCGAGTGTGATCAGACTGATGGCGAATAACAGGGTTTTCTTCATACCCTAATTCTGCCCCCTCACCCCGCAGGACCGCAACGTAGACGGGAGCACCACACCGGACGCGCAAAACAGTGTTGTATAGTCGGGCAGTGCATGCAGGGGGGTGCCGGACACAATGTAAGAGCCCTCACAATCTCTGATATATGAACTCCTCAGTCCGCTTGAGGGCCTGTTCTAGATCCGTAACGAGATCCTCAACATCCTCAATGCCAATCGATAGCCGGAGTAGGCCTTCACCAATCCCTGCCGCGCGCTGAGCGGCTTCATCCATCGATGCGTGGGTCATGGTCGCTGGGTGTGTGATAAGGCTCTCGACACCTCCCAATGACTCAGCGAGAGTGAAGTAGCGGAGTCCACTAACAAACGCGTCTACAGCCTGACGTCCGCCCTCAAGGTCAACACTGACCAAGCTCCCCCATCCAGACTGCTGCTTCATAGCAATCTCATGGCCCGGATGGCCCGGAAGGCTTGGATGATGGACTCTCTCGACTACTGAGTGACCGCAAAGGGTCTCGACCACGCGAATTGCGTTCGCCTCGTGGATGCGGGTTCTAGCCTCAAGCGTACGGATACCCCGGAGCGTCAGATACGCATCGAAAGGTGCACCGGCCACCCCTAGGCAGTTCGACCACCACCCCAGCGTCTCTAGCAGTGCCGGATCTCGAGCCACGACCGCGCCACCCACAACGTCGCTATGACCGTTCAACAACTTTGTCGTCGAGTGAACAACGAGATCTGCACCAAGTTCAAGCGGTAGTTGATTAGCAGGGGATAAGAACGTGTTATCCACAACCGAAACTGCACCAATCTCACGAGCCAACCTCGCCCAAGCATCAATGTCTGTAACACGAAGCAGGGGATTGCTCGGCGTCTCGATCCAGATGATGCGGGGCCGACGCTCTCTCGCTAACTGAACGGTCTCAGGTAAGCGCTGGTCAACGAATTCGACATCGAAGCCAACACGCTCACTCTCCGCTAAGAAAAGCCGGTGACACCCGCCGTAGCAGTCGTGCGGTGCCAGAAGCAGGTCCCCACGCGAGAGTAGCTTCGTGGCCAGCATCACCGCGGCCATCCCAGAAGCCGTGATCACAGCACCCGTCCCATGCTCGAGTCCAGCTATTGCATCAGCGAGTTGATCTCGCGTGGGATTCGCGGTTCTGGAGTAATCGTAGCGTCCAGGTATGCCCGGCGCCGCGAAAGCGTAGTTCGCTGAAAGGTAGATCGGTGGAACCACAGAGCCGTACGCAGTGTCGGTGGCGATGCCGGTTCTCACTGCCCTTGTGATTGTCCCAGTACCCTTTCGTCGAATCGGTTTCACTCCGATACCATTGGAAGAGCGGGCGCTCATTGTAGGACCTCCTTTGGGCTGGCGAGTGCAAGCCTGATTACGTCTGAAACTTGTCGCGACTCCTTAAGGAACGCGTCGTGCCCATAGATGCTGGAGATTCGGATGTGCTCTGACGACGATGGGAGCTGACTCGCCAGATCCTCCACAAGCCACGGCGGTACTAGGGCATCGGTGTCAAACGAGACCAAAGTCGATGGTGTCTTGATCGCTGATGGATTCGAGCAGTGCAGATCGATCGATTCAGATAGCCGCAAGAATCCATCGGTGTCGAAGCAACGGGAAAACGCTCGACCCCGGGCCTCTAAGTAGTTTTCTACCTCAAAGCACGCTGCCTTCTCTTGATTGAAATACGTTGGATTTACGTCAAAGCGGTTCTCAAACTCTTCAGGGCTCCTATAGGTCGTCATCGCCAAACCTCTCGCGAGCGCGAGACCTCGGTTACCATGGCCTACTTCTTCCGCAAAACGCACGAGTGAGCGCTGGAGGCTGCGCCAAGCAGTTGCCATGGGGTGGGTGCGGTGCGCGGCACAGAACAGAAGCAATTCGCGAGCGCGTTCCGGAAAGAGCTCTGCGAAAGCCAGTGCGACCATTCCCCCATATGATGCCCCAACTAGGGAAACGTGCTGAATACCCAGTGCGTCCAGAACCTCCGCAAGCACACGAGCTTGGTCTTTAGTGGTGATCGGGCCGGGTGTCGGAAACGGGCACTGTGTTCCCCCAAGGAATTCAACTCCAATCAGGCGATGCGTTGAAGGATCAAGTGCTCCACCAGCCTTCACGACATCCGCCCACCAGCCAGGGGATGGATTTGCTGCCGTGGGCTGGAGGTGGCGGCCCGCTGAAATACCACCGAGTACCACTATGGGTGAACCGTTCGTTGGGCCGTGAATCTCCCAAAGGAGATCAACATCATGTTTCCCGTGGTAATCGAGCCTGATACTGCTACGGCTAGAACCTTCTTCATGGCCGGGGGACACCCCGGTAGAGCAGTACGCGTTGATGTCCGGGACATCATGCGATAGAAGAGATCGTGTCATGTCGAACCCCCAGGCCGAGCTTAGCTCATCGGACCCCTGGAGATCACCGCCCAAGAAATGGCTACCGAGCAAAAGCTCGACGGACGGCTCATCTGTCGTTGAACCCAAGGGTCCACCGCAGGAGTTGGCACCTTTCGGAATTGCCACATTCCACAGGTTGCCCCGGCGTCTAAGGGCCAGTCCCTCAGCCGGTCTCGATGAGTTATGTAAGTGGCCAGAGTAAGCGCGGCCACTTTAGTAGTCAACCGGACAGGGTTGCCCCTGTAAACTGCCCTTTTGCTTCCTGAATCCGCACGACCGCAACTTAGTCGGGAGCACCACATCAGACGCGCAAAACAGTGTTGCATAGTCCGGCGGGAACTAGGCTCTCCTTCCTCAAGCCCACCACGCCCCTAACCCATCCCGATAAGTCATACTTACTAATCATTATATCAAGTATACTTGACCTTATGAATTGTAAGCACTACTATACGTCAAGCTTACTTTACATTACAACGAAAAAGTTAAACACATGGATAAACTGAAGGCAGATTCCAATAATTACCCCATAAGGATCGCTAAAAGTAGTCTTCACCTGCTCCGCTGGAGCGTTGCTTGGGTAGCGACCACTGCGTTGGCAGGTTTGGGGCCCGGATTGATATGGGATTACGCTACTTTGCCAACGATTCTTGCAATTCTGGTCAATCTAGGAATTGGCTTTAGACTGATTTTGCAGATTAAACGATACGTACAAGCGTTGGACGAACTGGGTCAAAAAATCTTTCTTAATGCCGCATCTATCACACTAGGTGTGGGAATAGTGTGTGGTCCTAGCTATACACTGCTGGCATCCCAAAAGCTTATTTCTTTTCAGCCGGAGATTGGACACCTCATCATGTTGATGGCTCTGACTTTCCTGGCCGCGAACTACGCCGGTACTAGGAAGTACAGATGAAAAATCGCTTTAAGGTACTTCGTGCGGAACGGGATTGGACTCAAGCTCAGTTGGCCGATGAGCTACGGGTTTCTCGACAGACCGTTAACGCCATTGAGACAGGAAAATTCGATCCTAGTTTGAAATTAGCCTTCAGGGCTGCCCGGCTTTTTGAATTGGGGATAGAAGACATTTTTCAAGATGAAGCAGCTTTTTGATCGAGCAGTACCGCAACTCGATCAAAGTCTCCAGGTAGTCGCTTATCCAATTCCTCGAAGTACTGGTCAAGGCACCACTGCACTGCCACGCTTGACGGGCTCACAGCACACACCACTACTCTCTGTCCAGCGGGGACCTGTCATCCATCGCCTATAGCGAGTTCCCAAAGCCCCTCTTAGTAATTCCTGTGACCCTCCACACTAGTCTGCTCATGGTTCCTCATGCGGAGTCGCACCACCCCCGAGATCGCAAGAGGAAAGGCCCGCCCGAAAAGGGGGTGCCCCCGGATACTGGGGTCGCGTCTGTCGGGAAAAGGGACCCCACCTAGCTACCAACTTGCTTGCCCCTCGCCCGCCTTTAACTTGCCTCGGCTTCTCGCGTCTGGGCCATGCGCGCTTCTCGCTCTCGAGTGAGGTGCGGGACAATACCCAGCATCCGCTGGACCAGCATGACTTGGCCGCGGTGATGCATCTCGTGCTCCTTCACCGATAGAATCATCTCTAACCGACTCTTGGGCGGCTGCGAAAATTCTGGTGGAAATGAGACGGTCTCGGATAGGAACTCGTCGGAGACACCATCGAGAAAGGTCGCCCATATCTCGCCCTCGCCCTCGAGCATCGCGATCACCTGGCTCTTCGTTCGGGGTTCCGCTTCTTTCGCCCCAAGCTCGGACATCATCGCTGGGAAGTCGAAGCCCACCATGCTGGACCGCTTCTCGACGGCGTGAACTCGATGCTGAAACCGATAGCTCAGCGCGATATGGGCCAGCAGCTTTTCGACGCTTCGGCAATCCGGTGTCGGGCGAAAGTCGTACTTGTCTTGCGGAATGTCTCGCGCCGCCTCGAGGGTGTTCTTCCGAACGGTGCGAAAGCTCTGCGCGAGTTCCTTGGATCCGTAATGGGCCATGCGTTAACTCCTGTTGACGGGGGGGGGCTAAGTTCCCGCCTTCTAAGTCGGGGGGACAGGGATCGTAGGTCGTGGCTTCACCGTTCAAGGTCCACTCACTGCACTCCTCCTCGTCCTTTAACACCACTCTCTGCATCAATTCCCTCGTCGCCGTCCGAAACGGCAGACTCTTGAAACACGGGCGGCAGAAGCTCTCCATCGAGCGGCCACCCTTGCTCCTCCACAAAGTCGAGCATCTCCTTGATGCGTGTCGTGGATCCTGGATGGGTCCCTGCAAAATCGGCGATGGTCTCGGAAAGGCCTGTCACACCAAGGTCGTGCTCGAAGAAATCCAAGCTTCCCGCCACGGTCGCGTACTGCTCGTACATCAGTCCAAGTCCGAAACGGTCGGCGGCCCGCTCTTGTCTTCGGTTGAAACGCCGCGACGTCAACAAGCCGCTACTCCCAAAGAGGTTGGGCATACTTCCGGCGCCCATGCCGACGGATGCCAAGGCGAGATCGAAGAGAATCCCCCGCCCGAGCGCCTTGAGGTGATCTCGGTTGTGAAAATGGCCGAGTTCATGCCCGAGGACGAACGCCAGCTCGTTCTCGCTCTCGGCTATTCTGATGAGATCCGTAGTCACGATGATAAGCCCACCCGGAAGTGCGAAAGCGTTGGGGTGATCGGCTTCCACGACCGCGACGTGAAAATCGTACTCTCGATCCGGCCAGTGGTTCGCCAACTGAACGACGAGAGTGTCGAGCCTTACGACGATGTCCTCGCCCCCTTCGGGCACGTACTCCTGGACCTCCGCCCAAATCGCTTCCGTGACCTCAGCTTCGATGCGGAGTGGAATGATCGGGGCAAGGAGGTTTACGAGGAGGGCGATTGTTGTGAAAACCCCTACTGCGACGACGACGAGACCCACGGTCAGCGTGGTCGCCTCCCGTAACCAATGGGTCGGCGTGAGGTTTACTGAATCGTCAGGCTCGCGGGGATCAGCCTTCATAATCCTTTGCGCGTAGTCAACGCCGTCCCATAGGCTAGCATTTCCACACCTGCGGTCCCCTTGCCGCCTCGACGAGAGTTCGCGAGTCGGCTTGTCTCCAGTCGAATGTTGACGACCGTGTTGTGCCCATGTGCTAGTGCCTGCTCCTTCATCCGGAGAACGGCCTCGCGCCGTGCACGGTCCAACAACGGCTCGTAAGACTTGATGCGGCCACCCACGATGATACGGAGTTGAGCGAGGAAGCGTTTGAAGTGGTCATGCGACACCACGACACTCCCCATGACCATGTCTGCTCTCTCGACGTCGAAGGGAAACCGTGGGAAGTTGATGACTACCATGTCTTTCGTCGCCGCCTCACGCTCGCGAATACTCTTGTAATGATTCGACTCCAGGTGGCTTCCGATAAAATAGGCCAGAAGGAGGAGAAAGAGCGGGAAGCCGAGGCTGATCAGGTTCTCCATGTTATTCGACCTTCACTGCTGTCCCGTAGGCGAAGAGCTCGGCGGCGCCCTGGGCCACGCTGCTCGTTGCGAACCGAACGTTGATGACGGCGTTCGCTCCCACGGAGCGTGCCTGCTCCATCATCCGGTGGAGCGCCTCTTTGCGGGCTTCCTGGAGCAGTTCCGTGTACCCCTTAAGCTCGCCGCCGACGAAGTTCTTCAAGCTAGCCGCGATGTCGCGGCCGATATGTTTCGCGCGGACCGTACTTCCAGTCACCACGCCGTAGAACTCGACGATCTGCTGACCAGGTATCTCCTCAGTGTTGCTACAGAGCATTGGGATCTCCTGAAAGATAGGACGACTGAACCAACCTGCCCCCGAACCTCTATGTACGGTCGATTCTAGGCAAACCTAAACATTTGACAGGACTGCAACTTAGACGGGAGCACCATACCGGACCGAGCAAGACAGTGTTGTATAGTCCAGCAGTGGGTGCGGTGAAATAGAGGGAGCTGGCTAGTCAAAGCTTTGAACTCCCAGCCAGTTGGACTCTTAATCTCCTCTGATATTGATCTCTATCCGATCTCCTCCCCCACCACCGAACCGAGGGTTCACCACATTATTGAAGATGGACCCGAATTGGTATGAAAACCCAACAACTGTAGCATAGTTGAAGTTGGTCTGAAGTTGGCGTTGACGGAGCAGGACATCTTCCTGACTCGCGCCACCCGTTGGTAGAAAGAGTTGGTCACGAACCCAGGCGTAGAAGCCGCCCACATTGACTGAGAAACCACGGAAAAGTCGAAATGATAGTGAACCGTTTAGGGCAACCCTGTATAGGTCAGCGTCGTGCAGGTACTGCGAACCGGTGAGCGAGAGTTGCATACGACCCCAAGGTTGTACCTGGTTCACCGCTGCGGTGAGCGATGCCGCCAACCGGGTTTCCTCGGTCTCGAAGTAAACTGTCTCTTCCGTATAATCCCAATGTCGGACATTGAGCAGCGCCTGAAGTGTGAACAGCCGCCGAGTCGACTCAGAGTAGGGTACAAGGTTGTACTCGATCCCCGGTGAGATACTCCACCGAAAATCTTCGTTAAGCCTTGTGGACCGACCAGAAATAGTCCGTACTCCTAGTGACCACTTGGGTGTCAAACTCCTGACGAGGATGGAAGAAAGCCTCCAGTCCTCAATCACCGACACGACCTGTGGCAAGTCTGGATTAACAGTGAACTCTGACTTGCTTTTGCTGAATAAACCTGAGATGTCAAATTTCCAGGCGTCGGTTGTACGGTTCGCGCTCAGATTAGCAATTAGATTCGATCCTTTGATCCTCGATTCACCGTTAAGGATACCATTTCCACCCAGACGGAAGACCCAGAAATTCCAGGGATCATCCCCTGGAGAAGCAACCTGATCCTCCCCGGGGATAGCCCGCCCTCCCTGCTCTGCTATTTCCGCCCCAACCCCCTGCGTCCCCAAAACCACCTCGATCTGATCAGCAGCAGCAGTGCCCACAAGATACTGAACAAGTCCGAGTTTGAGTCGACCAAGGATCGCTGTCCGCTGCTCGTCATCCGTAGCGTCTGCCACGGTACTAATACTCAGTTCTTGCTCTTCACCCTCGAATTCACCCCGACCGATAAACGCCAGCGTAAAGAGCCGTCCACCACCGCCTGTAGGTTGATCTGTGACTAGGACATGGAGATCAGAATCCTCCCTGTCCCGAACCCAGTTCACGACTGGAACTTCACTCCGAAAAAAATCCAGGTCCTCGCATCCCGCTCCCTGACAATCCAAGAATAGTTTGAGCACGACGTCTCGGGTGTCCTGCAATTGCTGTGCGGATGACGGTAAGGTACAAAGGCACGTGAGGAGAGTGAGGCAAGCAACTCTACCCGCTTTTCTGATCTCCATTCTTTAGCTTAACACCTCTATTGGATGAAACTGTTCCTTAACTCTGCTGTCATAGTAATAAACGATCCAAACAATCAATACTGGCATTCCGAATACAGCTACTATCCTGATGACGTCCCAAGTCGCATCCATAAAGTCTCCCTTTATTTAGCAAAAAAAGGTGTCCTCTCCATAGGATATACTTGAATTATGGAGAAAGCGTTGCGACCACCCTCTCCCCCGCGCAAAACAGTACTGTATCGTCCAGCGGTGGGTGCGGTGAAATAGGGGGGTGTGCCCCACTGGGGGGTCGCTTTGCTGGCGTGGGTGGATAGTAGCAACAACTATTCGCATCTCGGCAAAGCAAGGAATGAGACAAACGATGATTAAAGAAATTGAAAAACAAGCAGTATCGGGTTACATGGCTTTGACTGTACTCCTCGGGGTTCTGATCAGCGATGTCTACTTCGGATTTTATGCCGGAGCCATGCACATATTGGTTTCCGTGATCCTGCTTATTGCAGTAGTGATCGGGTTAGCTGGACTCTTCATGGTGAGCCCGAACGAGGCGCGCGTCCTCCAGCTATTCGGGGACTATGTGGGTACAGTCAAGCAACCCGGCCTCCGATATGCGAACCCTTTCTATTCTAAGCGAAAAGTCTCGGTGCGTGTCCGTAACTTTGAGACCGGGAAGATGAAGGTTAACGACAAAATCGGTACACCAGTTGAGATCGCAGCAGTCGTCGTCTGGCGCGTGGTCGATACCGCAGAGGTACTGTTCGAAGTCGATGACTTCAAGGAGTATGTCCACGTGCAGAGTGAATCAGCCGTGCGCACACTAGCGACGAACTACCCCTACGACGAGCACGAAGAAGGTGAGGCGTCACTATCTGGCAGTTTGAATGAGATCGCAGATAAACTGAGGAGCCAAATTCAGGAACGCCTAGACAGGGCTGGCGTCGAAGTGACAGAAGCGCGTATAAGCCATCTCGCCTATGCGCCCGAGATCGCTAATGCGATGCTCCAACGGCAACAGGCCAGCGCCATCATCGCTGCTCGTAGAAAACTCGTTGAAGGCGCCGTAGGCATGGTCGAAATGGCGCTGGAAATGCTGGCCAAGCAGAACGTTGTGGAACTTGATGAAGAGAAGAAGGCAGCCCTGGTCAGTAACTTACTAGTTGTGCTCACATCCGATCGTGGGACCCAACCCGTGGTAAGCACAGGTGACTCTGCGCCCTCACCCCGCAGGACCGCAACTTAGACGGGGCACCTCACCGGACGCGCAAAACAGTGTTGGTAGGTGCGCTAGGAGAGTTGATCACTCATTCGACGAATCGGCCTGCGTCAGCGCCAGTACGGCGAACGCTGTGGCCGCGTCGGCCATGAAGCGCCCCCTGTCGGATGTGGGATCTCGCTCTCTGTTGAGTGAGGTAGCGGGCCACTGGCCGCCGGTCGGATCCTGGTTCTGCACCAACCAGGCGAGGGCTCTACTCAGATTCTCCTGGTCAGGCAACACACCGGCCTTTTGCAGAACGAACGTGATCAACCCAGTGGCGTATCCATCACTCCCGGGATGGGGAGAGAATCCATCCTGCCCTTCCCACGGTCCGAGGGAAGTGAGGCTCCAGCCCCCGTCTCTGTTTTGCAGGCGCATGACGTCACCGATGAGGGACTGGTCTTGGTCCGGTGTCAGAAGATCCGAGAGTTCGCTGGAAGCCCAAAGTAGCATGATTCGGTCCAGTGTCCGGCGGCTTTCCAAACCCCGCTGGAGATACGCACTGAGCGACGCCACATGCTCCTGGATTTCCGTCGAAGTAGCGTAGTCGTTCGGCGCCACTCCGACCGCAACAGCCGCGAGGGCAGCTCCGAAGTAAGCCGCCCCTTCCGATTCCCAAGGGGCCAGTCCGAAGTACAGCCAAGCCCAACCACCGGCTCCTTCTCCTCGGGTGAACTGAAGTTTCCACAGATTCTCGAACGCCTGTAGAGTTTCGCTGGCCAGCTGTCCCTCTCGGGCGTCACGGGTGGATAGGATCAGCGCGTTCAGGATGGCTTCCGTTCCCCTCGACTCACTGGTTTTGGGGAGGCCCACTGTCTGATCCGGGTAGTACGGGTCCACTTCGTTCCACAACGCCACTCGCTTGCTGACGTCCGCCAGCAGGTCTGTCTCTGGAATGGTCGGGCCGGTTTCCCCGAGCGGTGAGCGTAGCGCGGAACGAGCCAGCGCATACGGTAGCGTAGTATGGCACGAGACGCAGGACGTATCATGGTCGCGGGCCGCATTGGGCCAAGTCCTCCACCAGACTTGTCGTCCGTCCAGGTAGTCGGCGGCTGCCGCCTGATCCCACTCAGCTGCCAGAGCGGGCCATCTCTGCGATTCGACCGGGGAAGGTCCGAGGGCGAGGCATATTCCCATTACGCATGCCAGGGTGGTCGGCGGCCCCACGACGGACCAGAGGAAGTGCCTCTGCGAATTCTCGGTGAGACTGATCATGGCCTACCCGAAGAGATGAGAGCGTCGCGTGAGTGAACTCATGCGGGGGCGGTAGCGTGTCATGACCTAAACCTGCTCCCTCACCCCGCAGGACCGCAACGTAGACGGTAGCACCACACCGGACTGAGCAGCAGCACCAAATTTTTCAAGTGAGTGATGTCATCGCATCATCCGCCGACCCATCGCTGTTATGGGGTCCAGCACTCCATAGCTGCCCATCCGCATCGGACCTCCTTTGAAGAATATCCTCATCCCCACGGAAACAGTTGAGAAAGCACTTGTTCCCAACAGAGTATGTGGTTCAATGCCTCCGCGTTCGCTACGAGCCCGGTGATACTGGAATTCCACAAAAGGGCGAATGCTCCAGGGATCATCCGTCAACTGATAAGCGTAGGCCACCGTACTGATCAGCCACCGGGTCGCACCAACGGGGTCAGAGTCGTGAGTGTAGCGAAAGAACCCATCGGTACCGGCGTCTCCGGTTCGGGAATACTCCGGACGGGTAGCGTATTCAACACGCAGGTAAGGCTGATGTCCAGCCCGATCCCATCGGACTTCGCCAAGGACACTGAAGTGGCCTTCGTACTCCTCTGGCTCACTTCGTGATGCCTCGGCTAGGCCATAAAACGTCCCGTTACCGACCATCCCGGAATGGCGTACCGCAAGGTTCCATAGGCGGGTCGCGTAGTCTTCACTGTCATGCGATTCCACGACCTGCGCGGACGAGATAGACGCCTCCCATTCGGCCATAGGTCCAAAACCCGAACCCCAGCGTCGGGCCAAGCGAACTGACCATGAGTCACCGAAGCTCTCAATGTTCGAAAGGTCGTAAGGACCTACTGGCTCAGTACCACCGAAGATCCCGGCTTCTGCACTCCAGCCTCCCTTCAACAACACCGCGTTGACTGTCCAACGCTCAAGGATCTGCGAGAGATGGTGGTTTGTGGGGTACTTCAGTCCCGGTCGAGCCATTGGGTCGTCTGTGCCGTACGGGGCGAATCCCCTACCAACCGACAAGGAGAAGTCGGCTCCGCGAACATTCCAACTATTGAAACTGAGCATGAATTCGTGAAGAAGAGTGTGGGGGTGTCGCTTGTCGATGAAGCCCTCACCCCATCCACCGTAAGCCAGTTCTCCGTCTCTCTGGGTAACGCCCTCAAAGTTGAGGGTCGTGCGCAGCGTCAGCAGACCTCCTTCACGTTCCACATTAGCCATCACCGCTGGCTGTGTCAGATACCAACCTGTCAGGCGAACAGGATCACCACCCTTCCCACCCCGTAGTGGAGCTGTGACTACAGGAAAAATCTGACCCATGCCCGATAAGGTCCACTTATCACCGACGGGAATGCGCAGCATCTGAGCGTGGGCATGGCTAGGATATATGTACAGACTCATAGCCCCCAGTAGGACTACTAGAATTCGGAGCACATTCATGACGCTCTCTCTGTTTGGACTTTGTCTGAAGAAGGCACCCAGAACGGGTGCAGAAACCCTCAGATAAGAGAGCGCGGTGGTGGGCTTTTAATGTCTGGGGCAGGAGCCGAAATACCCTTGATGTAGGACTTTTCGACTGCTAGTACAGAAGGGGGTAATCCTACCCACGTCACTGAAGGGGTTGTGATCGCCGACGTACTGCACCCTATGAACGTTGGGCAAGTAGGGCTCTGCGAATGGGGCGAGTCATCACTCTGATGATGGCTCTCAGCAACCTTATCTGGTGATTCGGACGAACCACCCTCCATGGTACAGAAGGGACTACCTAATTGCCCAAATACAATAAGGGCTGAGGTGAGTACCAAAGATATACGCCGCATACTTAACAATCACGTGATCCGGCCGAAGCACAAGGAGCACCAGCAGGAGCTTCGCTGGAGTGGTTGTATAGTCCAGTGAAGGGTGCGGTGAAATAGGGGTGTGACTGAAAGGCTAGACCAATCCGGGTTCCTGTCACCCCATAGCTAGTGAGTAGTCCTGCCTAGTGAGGATCCCCACCCTCCTCAATGTAACCGAGGTCGAGTACGAGGAGTCGGATCACCGTATTCGGTGTGGCCTCGTAGAGGAGCGCCACAGTCCCGTCTTTCAAGCGCTGGAGCACCGAATACGCACTATAGCCTTCACCTACCACCTTCGGAAGTGTGAACGTTTTCCCTTCGTCATAGCTAATCCAAATGGCTAGATTCTGGCGCCCCTGACCGGAACCGGGTGGGTCCCCTACTGGGCCAGAGAACAGCAACCGATCGCGAGCATCACCGTCTTGGACTGCGGAATATCGGACGAGTGAGGCATCTACTGTGGTGATCACGGCGTCGCCGATGACATCG
>ERZ651768.2511-NODE-2511-length-12692-cov-19.710424_pt1 | contig 12692 bp, 11 predicted proteins | sample MGYA00514754_ERZ651768 | MGnify/ENA metagenome assembly ERZ651768 | reverse complement strand
TATCCTCGTATGGTTGAACTTTTAGGTCAGAAAGATGCCGATCATTTTGTTGAGAATTGGCGAGCAATGTTGGTGGTTTGTGAGAAGGGAGAGATGCGTCAGGGATACTGTCGAGGGCGACGTCCCCACTAAACCCTATGAACTCGGTACAGTCAACGTTGCCAGTCAGTCACGAAGACCTGCGGCGATCCCCTTTAGAGTGGTGTGTAATTTTTCAAGTCGATGCCGCGTCAAGGCGTCAACGTTCGATCCTTTAGCCGATATCCTATAGCTATTGATCTGTCGGGCGAGTCTATTGTCACCACCGTTGTCCATTGCCTGCGTGACTTGGTCGAGCATGTCACCGATGCGTTCTGCCACATCCTCAGCTATGGCGTTGTCTCTCAGTAGCTGATCGATGTAGGCCCGCGCTACCTTCGGTGCCGCAGGCCACGTCATAGGTATCTGTTGTTGCGGGTTAAACCGACGAGGTCCAATAACTGGGTAAGCCATTGCAGCAGCGGCGATCTCATTCTCACTCAAATACTCGCTGGGTATCAGTTTTAGTATGTCTAGGCCACGGGTGATCTCTGTTCCATAAATAGTGCCCTCGTAATAATAAACGGACCAATAACCTCCCGTGATTAATTCATCCTCTAGTATGGGGCCACGGTCAAAGTAGGCGATCTCCAAGGGATTGGAGGAATCGGTAAAATCGATCACCGAGATTCCACCTTGGTACCACGCCTGCACGAAGATGTCACGGCCAGGTACAGGGACGATGGAGCCGTTGTGAGCTACGCAGTTTTCCGTTTCCAACTGCGGAGCCGGCATCTTGTAGTGGCTTCGGAATTCGAGTTTCTCATCAACGATGTCATAAATGGCGTCGGCACCCCAGTTCAAAGGGTCCCAAGCCCGACAGCGTGCACGTCCACCCCCACCCCATTCGTCTGTGAACAATACCTTGGTACCTTCATTATTGAAGGTAGCCGAGTGCCAGTAGGCAAATCCGGTATCAGTTACCACATCGATACGTTCGGGTTTACTTGGATCACTGATATTAAAGAGGATGCCATTTCCTGAACACGCGCCAGCAGCTAAGTTGGCTGACGGGAATACCGTTATATCATGACACTGGTCCGTGCGGTTGGTCTCCTGCGTGTCATCCCCGTGGTCGCCGCCACGCCAAAGACCAGCCAGTACGCCAGTTTCCGGGTCAGCAAATACGGCGGGGCTGTCGATGATGCTCGACTGAGAGGGATCATCCACTGGAATTTCGATCACATCGATGCGGAACAGGGCAGTGCGGTCATCACCGGGAATGTCTTCGATGCATTGATCCAGTTCTTCTTCTTCACGAACCCTTCCAGTGCCTGAGTTATAGACCAGGATCTTGCCATCTGGAGTAGGACCTGCCACCACCGAGTGGGTGTGAGAACCGCGGCAAGTTTGTACTGCGCCCACTTGCATCGGACGGCTCAAATCTGAGATGTCGAAGATGCGCAATCCCCGGAAACGGTCCAGACTGGCATCTACAGTTACACCTTCCAGGCCACAGTCAAGGCGGCCACGCGTCTGCTCGACTGAATAAATCAGTAGGTCTCCAACGATGGAAACATCACCTTGGCCTCCTGGGCAGACAACGGAAGTTATGAGTTTTGGTAGACCCTCCTCGTCGATGCGATAAATGTTGAAGCCATGGTAGCTACCAGTCACCAGTAGGTCGTCACGGAAGGCCATGTCTGATTGGGAAAAACTGAGCATTGGATAACGCAGATCTTCGGCAGCCTTTTCGATAGTCTGTTCCTTGTCTTCATCTTCAGCTTCTTCGTCCTGTTCATCCTTGGGATTGGCCGCACCTCGTTCTTCGAGATTTGCAGGGTCGTAGAATCCCAAGGGCTTGTGTTGTGATACCAGTAGTTGCATATTCAAGATTGCTTCGCCAGCATCGTAGAGCCCCGCTTTCAGTCCAGCCCGGGGGTCACTTGAAAGGCCTATCAGTAGGGCGTTCATTCGTTCAATTTCCACTGCCTGATCATTGGTTACATCCGATGCAAATTCATTGAGAAGGGGGTCGTAGGTGGAGCCGGGTTGTTCTCTGAGTTCCTTGACCATTTTTATCGCGCCGTCGTGATGAGTAATCATCAGTTGCAGGAAAAGTCGGTCAAAATCCGTGCTTTTTGACTCAGCGAGCTGAGTCATTTGTTCTGGAGTCGCCATACCCATCATGTTGTGGTGAGTATGCTCTGAGTGTTCTGCTGTGGGATCAGGCACCTGTTCTTCGCGTTCGCCTAGCCAGTCTTGCATAAAGCTGATTTCATCTGCCTGTGAAACATCGATGCGCCCAGCCAGATCCAGAATTGCCTGGTTATTGGTACTTGGCGCTGCCAGTATTGCCATCAACAGAGCCTGGTGATGATGGATAATCATGTCCTGCATGAAATCGACATCGGCGACCGTGTATGAAGAATTAGCGATGGCCACTGCGGTTTCGGCATCAATTTCACGAGTGGCATTGCCCGGAGCGCCGGGCTGGAGAATCGGAACATCTGATATGTCTGACATGCTAACAGACGGCATTAACAGACCACCCAACAGGGTGATGAGAGTGACTATGGAAAAAGTTCTAGAAAGATAGATGTAAATTGTCATTGTCGAGACTGCTCCAGCTTAAAAAGTATATTAATTACTATCACTATAACAATTTTTGATATAACAGAAGTTTAATATCCTGCTAATTGAATTGGTGAAAACAGTTCTCAAAAAAAGAAAATAACTATCGAATAATTAAAATGTTTGAGATGAAAAAAATGAAAACACTGTATTTTTTTTTAATGTGGGTTTTTGGATTCTTTGTTTTACTTTCCTTTGATTTATTCATGGAGGGTTTTGTGTTCGAATGGTTAGAGTGGAATGGAACCACAAAAAACGATTGGTTTTTTGCTCTATGGTGGGGGTTTGTAGTTGTTTGGTTTATATATGGAATAGTAATTTTATATAGAAAAATAAAATTGGCTTGAGAAATTATTATGGAAAAAGAAAAATTTGTTTATAGCAATGAAATAAAAAAGAGAATTACTCACACAGTGGCTGGATTTATAGTTCTGTTTTCTACCTCAATAATGGCCGAGCAGCCAGTTTTTTCGCAACCAGAGTCAGCTTATTTTTACACCTCGGGCAGCACAGATCCAGGCGTATACTTTATTTCAAGTACCAACGGCGATGACGTAGGTTGGGTGAGCAAACTGGCGGCAGACGGTAGCATGATCAATTCACGCTGGGCGACGGATCTTCGGCACCCCATGGGAATGAGGGTTTCTGGAAAACGCCTGTGGATCAATAATACTACCGAGATTGTTGGCCTCAATTTGGATAACCCCGATGATCGAATTGTTCACCCGATAGACGGTGCAATCAGTTTGAATGATCTGGCCACTGACTCTTCAGGACATGCCTACGTTTCAGATTCGATGAATAGCCGGGTGGTTAGAGTGGATTTGGCGACTGGAGAAAACAGCACTTATATATCCACCTTACCCTCTTCTCCTAACGGAGTACTGATCCAAGGAGACAGGCTTTATATTGCCAGTTGGGGAGTCATGTCCGACCGACCGGAGGAACGTGCAGAGTGGATAACGAAGACAGCAGGCGATTTGTATTGGGTTTCCTTGAAGGATTCAAAAAAAAGCAGGCATATTATTGTCCCGGAACTTGGCAACCTGGATGGTGTAGAAATTGACCAAAAAGGAAATATCTATGTTTCTGATTGGGAAAGCGGCAAGCTCTACAAAATTTCTAGCGGGGCTAAAATGGTCGTCGACCTTGGTCAATATGGCCAAGGTTTGGCTGATATAGGCCTGAATTCGCTTACGGGAGAATTGGTTTTACCCGTTATGCTCAGCAGCGAAGTCTTATTTTTCACTCCCAGTCCTGAATGAGTTGGATGATTGTTCATTTACATTATCATGTGCCAGTTGAGCCAATAGAGTAGGTTTGTCCGTGTATCGACTGTTGATATTACTGCTGGCCTTGGGAACAAGTCATGCTTATTCCCAAAACAGCTACGACATTATCATCAGCAATGGCAGGGTCATTGATGGTTCGGGAAATCCTTGGTATGAGGCAGATGTCGCCATCAATGGTGAACGCATTGTCCGAATTGGTGACTTGTCATTAGATACCGCCAACCAGTTCATCGATGCCGAAGGGCTTATTGTCGCTCCAGGCTTTATCGATCCACATACCCATGCTCTGCGAGGGATTTTAGATGTGCCCAATGTTGAGAGTTCCCTACTGCAGGGAGTGACTACGCTCACCGAAGGCAATGACGGCACTTCACCTTTTCCCGTCGACGAACATTACCAGGCCATACTCGATAAGCAGATAAGCCCGAACTGGGGGATCTTTGTAGGACATGGGACTATCCGATCCCGGGTTATCGGCGCGGAAGATCGCGATCCAACTCCGGGTGAATTGGAACAGATGAAGGATATGGTTCAACAAGCCATGCAACACGGTGCCTTGGGGCTTTCTACCGGATTGTTTTACGTGCCCGGCAGTTTCGCTTCCACTGAAGAAGTTATCGAGTTATCCAAAGTTGCTGCTAAATACGGCGGCATCTATATTTCACATATGCGGGAAGAAGCTGCTCAGCTAATCGACTCCGTTAATGAAACCATCCGCATCGGTGAAGAGGGCGGCATCCCGGTACAAATGACTCACCATAAAGTCATCGGTGTCAATAATTGGGGATCGTCGGTCGAGAGTTTACGCCTGGTTGACGAAGCTCGCGCCCGCGGTGTCGATATCACGATCGATCAATATCCTTACACGGCTTCTCAAACAGGCATCAACGCTTTGATTCCACAATGGGCACAGGAGGGAGGTCGTGGCCGCATGCTGGAACGTATTGAAAGCCCGGAAATACGTGCCACTATCAAGAGGGAAGTTGTTCTGAAGATTCTCTACGATCGTGGAGGCGGTGATCCTAAGAATATATTTATTTCCCGCAACGCCTGGGATCCATCCATGGCTGGTAAGAACCTGGCGGAACTCACCATCGAGACGGGCATGGACCCGACCCCGGAGAACGCCGCCGAAGTAGTCTTTGAAATTCTGAAAGGTGGTGGTGCAACGGCCGTGTATCACGCTATTAGCACGGACGATGTAGATCGCATCATGCAACACCCAGTTACCGCGATTGGTTCCGATGGTCCGGTAGGTATATTTGGAGAGGGAGCTCCGCATCCCCGTCAATACGGCACATTTGCAAGGGTATTGGGACATTACGTTCGGGAACGTGGCGTACTGACACTGGAAGAGGCAGTACGCAAAATGAGCAGCCAGACCGCACTTCGGCTGGGCATTCATAACCGCGGATTGCTCACCGAGGGATATTTCGCCGACATCACCGTATTCGACGCTGATGAGATTATCGACAAGGCAACTTTCGAAGATCCGCATCAATATGCGGTTGGCGTAAAGTTTGTATTGGTCAATGGAGAAATCGTCGTGGAAAACGGCCAGCACACTGGCAGACGTCCAGGAAAAATCATATACGGACCGGGCTATTATGATAATAATTAATACAAAGTAAAATAATAGTAAATGAAATCAATAACTTACAAAGATGTTATCATTGAGTTGGAGTGTTCGTATTAAAGGGGGAATGACTGATGGCAGAAATACTTCATTTAGATTCTGAAACTTCAGTAGAAGAAATTTTAAATGCTTTAGATCAAGATGCTGTAGTAATTATTGATAATGTTATTTCTTTAGATACCGTTGAGGCATTGAAAGGTGAGTTAGCTCCATATCTTTCAAAAGAAATATTTGGTAGAGATGAATTTACTGGTTTTAGTACTAAGAGAATTGGAGCTTTAATTGCAAGATCAAAAGTATGCAGAGATCTTGCTTTGAATCCTTTAGTAAATAATGTTGCTAAGCAATATTTAAAACCTTTTGCTGATGGTTATCAGTTACATTTCACATCTGCTGTAAGTATCGGTCCTGGTGAAACCAAGCAGATTGTACATAGAGATAGAGGCATATGGGGGGGTTATCTTCCAAGAAAGATAGAACCTCTTATGAGTACAGTTTGGGCTGTAACCGAATTCACCAGAGAAAATGGCGCGACTCAGATAGTGCCGGGCTCTCACAAATGGGACAAAGAAAGAGAGCCTAATGACGCAGAAATTGCTTATGCTGAAATGAATCCGGGTTCTGTTTTACTATACACCGGCACTGTTATGCACGGGGGAGGTGAAAATAAAACCGCATCGGAAATTCGTACTGGAGTTTTCTTACATTATGCTCTTAATTGGTTAAGACAAGAGGAAAATCAATACCTGTCTTGTCCTCCAGAAATTGCCAAAGAGCTAAGCCCTAAATTAAGATCTTTAATTGGTTATTCTAAGGGGGGGTATGTTTTAGGTTTTTACTCAGATCCCTATGACGAAGAAGCTAAGTTTGAATCAGTATCTCCTGAGAACATATTCAATAAAGCCAAGGATAAATTTGAAAGCCTGCCTAACCCGGAGGAATTAATTGATGAAACTTCTTAATATTAAAATAGGTTTTTATGAAAAATAAAAGATTTATGGAGAATTGAATATGCCTGGAGAGGCCATCAATAAAAATGACGAAAATAAAATAATTCCGTCTTCTACCGTATTAATAATTCGTGATGGTGTATCCGGGTTAGAAGTTTTCATGGTTGTTAGACATCACCAAATAGATTTTGCTGCTGGCGCCCTTGTTTTTCCAGGAGGAAAAGTAGATAAATCTGACTACGATAAAAAACTTAATCAGCATTTATGTGAAGAAGAAACTTTCGATAGGGAGAATGTTCCTTTTAAGATTGCAGCTATTCGGGAATGCTTTGAGGAAGCAAATGTTTTATTTGCCAAAAATAAAGATAAAAAAGAAATTATTAATTCAGTCGAGTTATTCAAACTCAAAAAATGGCGAGATAAACTTACTGATAAATCAACGTCAATGTATGAATTTGCCAGTTCGGAAAATATGTTTTTTTCTATTGATGTTCTTATTCCTTTTGCACATTGGGTAACTCCAGAAAAGATGCCTAAGAGATTTGATACGCGTTTTTATATTGCTGCAGCACCAGAAGGACATGTTGGGAAACATGATGGAAATGAATCAGTTGATTCTATATGGATAAATCCTCAGCAAGCATTAGATGATTGTTTTTCAGAAAAAAGAAATATTATTTTTCCCACAAGGCTTAATTTGGAAAAACTTAATCAATCTAAAACCGTTGCAGAGGCTATAAATAATGCTAAGAATTCTAATATTGTTACAGTGACTCCATTAATTGAAAAACTTGATGAAGGAATATTTTTAACTATTCCTAAAGATGCTGGCTATGGTGAAATTAAGGAAACTATTAATTATAAGCGAACAATCAATTGAAGATGAGTGGATATCACCATCACTGCATGTTGAGCAATTTTTTCAACAAGAAATAATCTAAACATCTACAAAAAGTGCCCCATCTATTTATTATATTTTTATTAGCAATTGCTCTTTTCATTGGCAATGCTGCTATTAGTCTTTTGTTGGGTATCCTTTTTTCTTTCTTCAATAAAAAAGACCAAATCTTAATTCCAAACAAGATAGGATCAAAATTTTTAAAAATTGGGATTATATTTTTAGGAGGTAGTATCAGCTATAAATCTTTGACCAATATCAGTATTGATTATTTTCCTTTAATTTCTCTATACGTGATTACTGTGATGATTCTCGGTTTTTTACTAGGATCATTAATGAAGATTGATAAAAAGCATTTACTTCTTCTAATTTCAGGGACTGCAATATGCGGCGGTACAGCAATGGCTGCTTTGGCCCCAATCATAAAATCAAAAAATGAAGAGCTTGCATCATCGATAACAATTGTTTTCTTGCTTAATTTATTGGCAATCATTGCATTTCCACTTATTGGCGAAATAATTGGGTTATCGCAACAACAATTTGGTATTTTTGCTGCACTTACAATTCACGATACTGCTTCAGTTATTGGTGCTGCCTCTATATTTGGTAATGAAGCACTGGAAATTGCTACCATCATGAAGCTAGGTAGAACTTTATGGATTATTCCATTGGTCTTGCTTGCATCTTGGTATTTCAATAGACGAGAAGAAAGCATTAATTACCCATATTTTATTTTATTGTTTATATTTTTTATTCTCGCAGGTTCTTTTTTTTCTTTTGAAGACTCATGGATTTTATTTTTTAAAAATACCAGCAAAATTTTTCTTTCATTGGGTTTATTTTTTATTGGCACGGAAATAAGTTTCAATGCCATAAAACAGATTTCTTTAAAACCTGTCAGTTTTGCTGTTCTACTCTGGTCATTGGTAATTGGTGTTACTTCACTATTGTATTTCTTTTAAAATAACTAAAGTAATCTATGAGTAAAGAAAGGATATTAATAACTGGTGGTTCGGGATTTCTAGGCATTAATCTCGTTCGCTACCTAATAAAAAAAGGATATAGAAATATACTTGTCCTAGATATTTTAGACTTTGATTATCCCGATGTTGTTTCTCAAATTGAATTCATAAATGTAGATATTAGAGACAGGAAAAAAGTCTCAGAAGTAATGGACAAAATAGATATTGTTATTCACACAGCTGCGGCTCTTCCCTTGTATACAGAACAGGAAATCTTTACCACTGATGTTGATGGAACTTCAAATCTTCTTGAATCAGCTTTTGATTCTAAGGTTAAGAGATTTATCCATATATCATCAACTGCAGTTTATGGAATTCCAGATCATCATCCTCTCTTAGAAGAAGATAATCTAATTGGCGTTGGACCTTATGGCAAAGCTAAGATTAAAGCTGAAAAAATCTCTCTCCTATATAGAAAAAAGGGAATGTGTGTGCCTATATTGAGGCCAAAATCATTTGTTGGGCCTGAGAGGTTAGGGGTTTTTGCTTTATTATTTGATTGGGCAAAAGACGGCCATAATTTTCCTATGATCGGAAATGGTAATAACCGCTATCAACTTTTGGATGTAGAAGATTTATGTCAGGCAATTTATTTATGTATGCAATTAAATACAGATAAAGTGAATGACACTTTCAATATAGGAGCTAAAGAATTCAAAACAATGAAAGAAGATTACCAAGTGGTGTTGGATAGAGCAGGTTTTAATAAGAAAATATTAACTTTTCCTGCTACCCCAGTAATTTATTTTCTAAGAATTTTGGAAGCTATGAAGCTTTCTCCATTATATAAATGGGTGTATGAAACTGCTTCTGAGGATTCTTTTGTATCAATCGAAAAGGCGGAAAAGAATCTTGGTTTTTCCCCTAAATATTCCAACCAAGAAGCTTTAATTCGTAATTTTGAATGGTATTTAGAAAATGTAAATAACATTCAAGGAAAGTCCGGAGTCTCACATCGTGTTCCGTGGAAACAGGGTATTTTAGGCTTGATAAAAAAGATCTTTTGATTGCATATCAATGTCCGAAGCTTGCCCTTGAAAACCTGAAACTATTAGTTATTGATTAAAATTGAGGACTTATTATCTGGTGGGTAAGAGTTTTTCGAGATTGTTATGGCGTATAAGATGATTACCCAAAAGAAGAGGGAATTGATTGCATCCCACACAAACGTCTCTGTGATTATGGAAATTAATCCACAAAAATAATAATTTGGATATCTTTCCTGGATGATTCTAAAGTTTTTATAAATGCCTTTGCCTAAAAAAACCAAAACTGAGAGCGCTAATGGAAAACCTCCTAAATAAATTAACGTATAAATTAAAAAATGTGGGTCGCTAATTGGACCTAAAGTTTGCTGAAATTCTCTTAAATCAACTGGCAAGAAAAAGTTGTTTTTGAGTTCAATAAAATAAGCTGCCTTCAAATATCCATAGCTACCGAGAACAAAATCAATATCACCAATGGAGAATAGCAATTCCCTGTAATGAACCGACCCAAGCTCGTAACTATCGTGAAATGCAATTACAATATGGGAAGCGAGTAAATACAATGCAATCAGGATAATATTCAGTAAATTCTTTTTAATTTTATCCTTTATAAAGTAGTTACAAACAACTAAGGAAATAAATAAAACAACTATCTTGGCTCCTGTAACCAGCAAAGCTAACAGAAATAATACCGTTAAGACCGTTCTTAGATTCTTCATAAAGACGGATGTGCTTAGGAACAAAAAACTTTGAGCAACAATAATAATGTAGGCCGAAAAATTGTAGATAAATTCAAATCCAGAAAAATTAACTCTCTGATCTATATAGGGATAATTGCCAGCATAACCCGAGGTCGCACCCATATCATAAAAAAGATTTGAAGAAAGAAACAAATACTCAAATAAGCCAATCAAAACCCCAATTGACATAAAAACACCCGAACAAATCATCAAATTAGCTATGAAGTTATTTAAGTTAGTGTCCTGATTCCTTAATATCAAATAGATAGAAAAAAATAAAAAACCGAATAATCCGATCTCCTTCCAAGTGTTTTCAAGATGAAAAATGATGCCAGCAAAACTAAAGAACAAAATACAAAGAATTAAGAAATTTTTTCTTGGCTCTGCTAGGGAATCCAACACAAAAGTCTTTGCTTCTTTCGCCAAAGATAAAAAGACGATTAATGCTGTCAGAACCCTTAAATCCATTGGGTTAAAGCCGAGCCTAATAAGGAAGCTATGGGAACAAGTTAATAATACAAGCAGAGCAAGAGAGCCAACCAGAATGGGCCTTGATTTGAAAATGTTTTCTTTTTCAAACATATCACTGGGTAGATAATTGGTTGTTAAGAGATGGCTTCAAGGCAGCCAAAATCATGTTGGAGTCTGAGGATTGTAATCATGATAAAAGTTAGGAGCTTCAATAAGTTCCAATATGTAGCCAAATTCTTTGGAGTAAAAAAACTGTACCCTCTGTAAACTGTAAGCTACAGCTTTATTTGGTTTTCCCAAAGGTACAAATTTATTACTTAACAGCTCCTCAGAACAAACAGCAATTGCATCTACAATATAAGCTATGTGATTTAAGATATTTTTCTTTTTTGAAAGAACATTATATACCGGACTCTTGTTATCAATAGGTGCAATCAACTCATAACAGAATTTGTCTTTACTTTGCCCAAACTGAACATATACACCATTCAATTCATCAAAGAATTCATCAGTCCAGCTATTAATTCCATATATTTTAAAAAAATGATCTCTTCCTATCTGTAAATTTGGAACTACGATACCTAAGTGATCAAATCTCATACTATCACTGATCATATGAATAGATTCCCACTAAATATTAACCTAAACCTGATTGACTCGTTGTCAGTTTCCGGTTCAATGAACTCCATTTGCATCGCCTTTTTATTAAATAGAAAGAACTTCATTATATAATGAAAATTGGTGTTGAAACTATTGGTTATAGCGAGCTAGGGAAATTAAAGACATCATAAATACTACTAAAGATACAAAAAGAAAGCCAAAAGGAATTACATTAGTTAACTTAGTGGAAAACTTGAGAACCTAGTACAAACTGTCTATCTGAGAAGCAAATTCTAGTGAAAATATCTCAGCCCCCTTTCGGGATAAATGAATATCATCCTGAAAATTTGAAACATCATCTGTGTATTTTGAGTACAACGGTAGATTAAAATTAATAATTCTTTCATCCGGAAGAAATAATTCCGACATCAGTTTAAAGTAATTATCATAATAGTCTTTATGTGGTATATAGGCTTCAGAATAAATTGGGGTTATGAGACCAACTAACTTTGCTCCATGAGACCTGGCTGCATGAACAAGTTGCTTGTACTCATCCAGTGCCCTTTCATCAACTATATAGGACGGTTCTTCATCAAAAGGACCTGGGTTTGATTGAAATTTGGACATGACAGAGAAAGGGTACTCATAATCAAAAACTCCATTTTCATCTACCTTATAAGAGTTATGATAAAAATCTAAACGTGCTGCCGCCCAGTGAAAATACTCTTTGAGTAATTGAATATTTCCAAGGGCCCCATAATATTCACGAGGAGTCATATATGGAGTTTTAGGCCCAAAATCTCGGATCATGTAAGGATGGATAGTGAACACAACAAGTCTGAATTGTCCTTTAGACAACGCCATATCTGCAATCAGCTTCTGTTCGCTAATGTTGCCACCATCAACAGAAAGATTATAAACATTTCTATTTACAATCTTTGAGCTATCCAAATTCATTGAAGCTGATGAGCCAATCAATAGTCCGTCATAGTTGACTGGAATATAGTTATAGCTGTAGAGATATTTAGCTAGTCTAAAGTTATCATAAGGCATCAATTTTTTTCCTTCAACATCACGGAATAGACCGTAATAATCAATAAAATAATTAGCTGTAACCAGGGAAGCTGTAGCACTTATAAGAATTACTGAAAAAAGAACAAGCCATTTCTTGGAACTAATACTAGAAGTCATTGTATATATACTCCTGAGTAAAATTAGAGTTTAGGTAAATCATTGAAATGATTGCAAGGATCAAGAAACCGATTAGATTAATTAGGGTAGGATTAAATTCTTTTACAATTTGATTTGAGTTTCTTTTAGCAAAGATAAGTAAAGCACCTATTATCATAGGCGGTATTGCAACTATATTTGCCGTTACTTGAACAAATTCTGGGTAGTGAAGCGGCATGAGCCCGTCCGATAAAAGAAGGTTGAAACTAAACATT
>ERZ651768.2510-NODE-2510-length-12693-cov-10.746829_pt1 | contig 12693 bp, 5 predicted proteins | sample MGYA00514754_ERZ651768 | MGnify/ENA metagenome assembly ERZ651768 | reverse complement strand
GTTCACGCCGAACCGGCGGGAGTTGTCCATGCTGCCATCGACAAGCCCAACCAGGTGGCCCGACACGCCGGCCTGATTATGGTTGATTAACGGGCAGATGCTGATGATGCGCGTCAACTCCCCGGTGAGCAACCGGGACAGGTGCGACTTGCGGCTGGAGTTCTCCCCCTCACGCTCGAAGCCAAGGTCGCCCGCGACCAGCGTGCCTACAATCGACGACTCGTAGGTGACTGACTCATCCCAGCCAGCGTCCCGGCTCCCGGCCAGCCGCACACCGTGCCGCTTGGCCAAACCGCCGAACCCCGCTGCCCGAAGGCTGGCCAGCGATTGATCCCATATAATGATCCGGTCCGGCGGCAGCCGCGCCTCGAGCAATCCTCGTACAACCGCATCGACCACCGCCTTGCGCGTGCCTCCAATCGGCCCGGGCACCGAGTTGACCTTGATGGCGACCATGTCCGCTGGGGTGAGCAGCGACAGCCAGGCGGTTGCCACACTTGGACTGCCGGTGAGCTGCTTCAGCCCTTCGGAGACCATTTCCGCGACCTTGGCGGCATCGACCTCAAACTCGCGCAAAGCGGACTTGTCCTCCACCAACAGGATGCGGGGCTTGGGCGGCGGAGTAGCCTCCTCCGCTTGGCCAAGCGGGACCAATACCAGGACTCCTGCAAGCAGCAGGCGAAAAAAACGTGTGCCCAGCCGGGAATCGGCCTGGCCCGGCCGAGCTTGGCGGCGGTTGGGTCTTCCTGGGTGCACGATGAAGCGGACTTGAAGAGAGTGTGCCTCCCTTGACTCGCCCGTGCCGCGATGCTACCACCAGCAGCCATGCGGACCACGCAAAAACCCACCGACTTGACCAGCCGGCTTTTGGCTGCGGTTTGTCTGGTGGCAACCCTCACCGGGTGCACTCCGCCGGAGCAAAATGCCCTCGAGGAGGGCAGCCGCCTGCTCGCCGACGGCAAAACCGCCGAGGCGCTCAAGCAGTTGGAGGACGCCCGGAAACGCATCGAGGATCACCCCAACCTCAAGACCAATCTCGTCGTCGTCGGCAAACTCTACAACCAGCTAGGCCTCTCGCACCAAAAACTCTCCAAGAACAAAACCGCGGACGCCAAAATCGGGGAATTGAGAGAGGCAAAAAAATGCTTCGTTCTCGCCATAGAAAAAGGCGGGCAGAAGAGCAGGATTCAAGCGTACCAAAACCTCGCCTGGCTCCACCTCGAGGCGGAGGATTGGGAGGAAGCCGCCAAAGTCTTCCGTTCACTGCTCATCACGAACACCAACTCGAAATCAACCAATAATGTTTTTCAATACTGGCTGGAGAAGGGAACCGCTGAGTTAAGAGCCGAACGCACTAGTGATGCGGTGCAAAGTTTCAGTAAAATACCGGACAACACCCATGCGCAAAACGGACTCGGTACCGTTGCCTGGAAGCAAAAGAATATTGCTTCGGCTGCCAAGCATTTCAAAAAAGCAGTCGACCTGGACGGAAACAACGCGACAGCATTGCTTAATCTGGCGGTTGTCCAACAGGAACTGAAGCAATACCCAGAAGCCCTGGAGACTTACCGCAGTTATCTCGCCATCGTGCCGGATGCGGATTCTGAGATCAAACAACTCGTCAACAGCCTCAAGGAATATCTCAAGCCAGAACCGGAACCGGTCGCCGAGGTTGAGCCGGAGCCAAAAGAGGAGGTGAAACCGGAGCCGACGGTCGCCGAGGTCGAGCCGGAGCCAACCCCCGAGCCGGAGCCAACCCCCGAGCCGGAGCCTGCCAACGTCGTGATCGTTGAGCCGCCCACTGAAGAGCCCAAGCCGGAACCGGCCGCACCAGAACCGGAAATCGTGACCGTGAACGAGCCCGCGCCGCTACCGGTCCCGGTGTCCAAGCCGGAACCGGCCGCAACCCAGGTGGAACCGGCCGAGCCGAGCGAACACACACCAGAACCGGAAGTCGGCCAAGCGGACACCACCGCCGAGCCGGAGCCGGCCAAGGACTGGAAGCGGCGGCTCAACCCGATGAACTGGTTCGGCGGTGACAACGAAAAAACAACAGCCGAGCCGGAGGAGGCCGCAACCCAAGTGGAACCGGTCAAGCCGAGCGAACCCGCGCCGGAACCGGAGCCGGCCAAGAACTGGAAGCAGCGGGTGAACCCGCTGAACTGGTTCGGGGGCGACAACGAAAAAACAACGGCCGAGCCGAACAAGAAAACCAAATCGCAAGTTTCCTGGCGCTCGCGCACCGCCATCCCGACCACGCCGCTGCCCAGCCCCAGGCTGTTGGCCAAGGCCTCCACGAACACCGTGAAGGTGGCCAACGTCCTGCCCAGCGCGGTTGCTTTCCCACGCTACAAATACCTGAGCCCGACCCTGCCCAATAGCGGTGACCGGCAGGTGGCCAAGGCTTATTTCGACGACGGCGCAACAGCCCAGAAAACCGAGGAATGGCAGCGGTCCAAGGCCGCGTACATCGAGGCAGCCAAGGCCGACCCGGCCTGGTTCGACGCCCGGTTCGAGCTTGGCCAGGCGGCCTTTTACACCGGGGATACCGACCTCGCGTTGCAGTCGTTCGAGCACGCCCTGGCCATCGATCCGAACGACGGACCGGCGCGGTTCAACTTCGCCATGTCGCTCGCGCAGGGGAACTACTACGCCGACGCCGCAAGCGAGTTTGAAACCTACCTGCAGTTCGATCCGGACAACGTGCAGGCCCACTTCGAGGCCGGCAAACTGTACGCCGGGAAGCTCAATGACGTGGCCCGAGCCAGCGTCCATTACAAGCGCGTGATCGGCCTCCAGCCAGGCCACCCACAGGCGGTCACCATCCGTTACTGGCTCATTCGCAACAAGGCCAACTAACTCAACCGCCGGAGTTGCCTTGCCCGTCATCCCACAGACCACGATCGAGCAGGTCCGCAACGCAAGCGACATCGTTGATGTCATCGGCTCGTACCTCAAGCTCAAGCGTGCCGGCACGAACTTCGTCGGCCTCTGCCCGTTTCACAAAGAGAAAACGCCCAGCTTTAACGTCTCGTCGTCCAAGCAGATTTTCCACTGTTTCGGCTGCCACAAGGGCGGCGACGTGTTCACGTTTCTGCGCGAGTTCGAGAATCTCTCCTTCGTCGAGTCGGTGCAGCGCCTGGCTGAGCGGGCGCGCATCCCGATCGAGTTCGAGATGACGCCCGGCCAGCGCGAGGAAGGCTCACTCCGTGAAAAACTCCGCACCCTGCATGAGCAGGTGGCCGAGCGCTGGGAAACCACGCTGGCTAACGACGCACGCGCCGGGGCCGCCCGCGACTATCTGGCCAAGCGCGGCATCAGCGACGAGGCGGTCAGGCGCTTCCGCATCGGCTTCGCGCCGAACGAGTGGGACGACACCATCAACTGGGCCAAGTCGAAAAAACATGACATTGGGCTCCTCGAGAAGGGCGGCCTCGCCATCGCCGGCGACAAGGGCCACTACGACCGGTTTCGCGGACGGCTCATTTTCCCGATCTGCGACGAGCAGGGCCGCGTGATCGGTTTCAGCGGCCGCGTGCTCTCCGAGGAGCAGAAGGGCGGCAAATACATCAACTCCCCAGAGACGCCGATTTTCAGCAAAAGCCGCGTGCTCTACGGGCTCGACAAGGCCAAACGGCCGATCCTCGACGCCAAGTCGGTCATCGTCTGCGAGGGTCAGCTCGACACCATCGCCTGCCATCTGGCCGACATCGAGAACACCGTCGCGCCACAGGGCACCGCGCTCACCGCCGATCATGCCCGCATCCTCAAGCGCTACGCAGAGGAGGTAGTCCTCTGTTTCGACTCCGACACCGCAGGACAACAGGCTATGCTGCGCTCGCTCGATGACCTAATCGCCAGCGGCCTGGCCGTCCGTGTCGCCGACTTACAAAAGCCGCATGATCCCGACAGCTTCATCCGCGAAAACGGCGTCGATGCCTTCCGAGGGTTGATCGCCGACGCGCCCGGCTGCTTCGACTTCCTGCTCGACTACCACTGCCGAGTGCACGATGCCAGTTCCGACCGCGGCCGGGTCAACATCGTGCAGGAAATGCGCGATGCCGTACAAAAGACCGCCAACCAGGTGCTGATCGACACCTACGCGCAAAAAGTCAGCCGCCGGCTCGACGTTGATGCCGATGCCGTGCGTGCCGAGTTCAAGAAAAAGAAGCGCGGCTTCCAACGACTGGAACCGAAGCACGACGAGCCGCCGCCCGGGGAGGCCGAACAACCGATGGCCAAGCCGACCCCGTTGGAGTTCTGGCTGCTCAAGCTGGCACTCATCGACCAGGACTCCACCGAGTGGCTTGAGGCGCACCTCGACCTAGATTGGGTGGCGCATCCCGCCGTGCGTGAAATCGTGCAGCAAAGCTTTGCTCTGCACGTCGAGAAGCCCGATGCCGGCATGCCGGAGCTGCTCGGCACTTTGCAGTCCGACCCATTCAAGCGTCTAGCCACTGAGGCCGTGGCCGACGGCCGCACCATCCCCGACCCTGCCAGACAGTTGAATGACATCGTGCTGCGGCTGCGCAACCAATTCATCGAGAGCCGACTGGCCGGGATCAAGCGCGAATTCGCCGGCGCGAGCGACGACCAATTGGCCAAGCTCATCTCCGAGCGAACGCAGTTAAAAGAACTCACCCTCCACCCCCTCGAACCCCTCGCCGGCTCCTGAGCGCGCCTGGCCAAACGCTCACTCCAGGCCCAGCTGGCGGGAAAAATAGACGTACTCCAGCGCATAGCGCCGGGCGTGTTGCTTTAGGTTCGCGCCGGCGGCGTGGCCGCCCTCCGTGTTTTCAAAATACAGGACCGGATGCCCCTGCTCGCGCATTCGGGCAACCATCTTTCGCGCGTGGCCAGGGTGGACCCGGTCATCCTTTGTTGAGGTCTCGATGAACACTCTCGGATATTTGCGGTCGGGAAACACGTTTTGATACGGCGAATACTTGAGGAGTGCCTCGCGCATTTTTGGATCGCCGGGATCGCCGTACTCGGCCGCCCAACTCGCACCAGCCAGCAGCTTGGTGTAGCGCAGCATGTCCAGTAAGGGCACGCGACAGACGACCGCATTGAGCAGATCCGGCCGCTGCGTGAAAATGGCGCCAACCAGCAGTCCCCCGTTGCTGCCGCCGGAAATACCCAAACGCCTGGGCGAGGTGATGCCGCGTCTGGCCAAGTCCTCCGCCACGGCGATGAAATCGTCGTAGGCCCGCTGGCGATTGGTTTTCAGTGCCGCCTTGTGCCAGCGCGGCCCAAACTCGCCGCCGCCACGGATGTTCGCCACCGCGTAGGCGCCGCCGCGCTCAAGCCAGAGTTTGCCGATGGTCGCCGAGTAACTTGGCTTGAGCGAAATCTCGAATCCGCCATAGCCGTAAAGGATTGTCGGTGTCGAGCCGTTGAGCTTCAGCCCTTTACGATGAATCACAAAGTACGGCACCGCCTCGCCATCCGCGCTCTTCACCATGTGCTGGCCAACCTGCAATTCATCGGACCGAAAACGCGGTGGCAACGACTTGAGCAGCGTCAGCGCATTCGCCCCGGCATCGTACTCGCTCAACCGATCTGGCGTGATGTGGTCCTCGTAATTGACCAGCACCGTGCTGGAATGTGGGTTCGCCGCCGAGACTGACACCGTGCCGTTAGCCGGCAACGGCAATGGCGCTGAACTCCACCTGCCGGTATCATGGTCCGCCCGAAAGCGCAGGATGCGGCCCTTCACGTTTTGCAACAGGGCCACGTATAGACCGCTACGCGAGACGGCGACGCCCGAGATGCTCGTCCGGTCGTCCGGCGTGTAAACGGTCTCGACACGTGGCAGCTTTTCGCTCGCCTGAAACGCCGAGACGCTGATCGCCAGCAGCGCGCCCTGCGGAAATGTCAGCCCCTGCACATCCCACGCTTCGCGCAAGGTAAACAGGATTCGCCCGGCGTAAAACCCGGCTAGGTCGGCCGAATCCTGCAACGGCAACCGCCGGAGTTTCCCGTCGTCGCCGATGAGGTGATACGCGCCGGTGTAAAACGTCAGCGACTGGTCAATCATCGGCAGGGTCTCCTCGCCTGAATCCATTACGCGCGGCCAAATGCCGATGTCCTCCCGGCGTCCCTCGAACACCGGCTCGGCCCTGGCCAGAGGCGTACCGCGTTTCCAGCGTTTGACGATGCGCGGATAGCCGGACTCGGTCAGCGTGCCATCGCCCCAGTCAGTGCCGACAAGCAGCGTGTCGCGATCCAACCACGCTACGCCGGACTTGGCCTGCGGCAATGCGAAGCCATCCTCGACGAAGCTCTTGGCCAATGCGTCGAATTCGCGATGTACTGACGCGTCGGTTCCGCCTCGCGAGAGCTTAACAAGGCAGCGTTCATAGCCGGGAGCGAGCCACGCGATGCCCTTGTAAACCCAGTTTTCATTCTCGGCCTTGGCCAGAGCATCGACATCAAGCACCGTCTCCCACTCAGGCTCGGCGGCGCGGTATGAGGCCAGCGTGGTGCGTCGCAGGATGCCCCGCACATGCTCCGTATCCTGCCAGAAATTGTAGATGTGCCTCCCGCGAATCGAGCCGTACGGGATACGATCCTTGGCATTCAGCAACTCGCCGGCCTGTTCAAGGAAGCGATCGTAACGCTCGTCGGATCGGAGTTCGGCCATGGTTTCGCGGTTGCGCTCCTCGACCCACTCGAGAGAGAGCCTGCCTTCCACCTCCTCCAGCCAAAGGTAGGGATCGTCGAGGATCGGAGCCGGCTTGGTTTCGCTTTCAGCCAAGGTCGCGCCTGCCATGATTAGTCCACAAAAAAACCAAGTTGCTCTCCTCATTATTTGCCCGAAACTCTAACTCGCCAAGCCGCGTGACACAACTAGGCGCTTAGCCAAGCCTACTTCTTCTCAAGGTCCTTGCGCGGGAAAAGGGGGATCGGCTTGTTGCAGATGTGGCCGCTGGACAGGCCGCCCCACTTGGCTAGGTCGAAGTTCGCCGGCGAGTCGTCGATGCCAAGCTGCCCGAAGATTTTCTCGGCTGTCTCCGGCACAACCGGCCAGATCAGCACCGCCAAGACACGACACGCCTCGGCTAGATTGTAGAGCACCTCGTTGAGCCTATCGGCTTGATCCTCCTGCTTGGCCAGCTTGAACGGCGCCGTCTGCTCGACATATTGGTTGGCGCGATCGACCAGTCCCCAGACGCTCACGAGCGCCGCTTGAATCTGGTGCGACTCGTAATTTTTCCGGGCTTTAGCAATCCATTTTTCGGCGTCGACCGAGAGTTCGTCGGAGGTCGTCTCAAGCGTGCCGTTTCGATAACGGTTGAGCATCGAGAGCGATCTGTTGACGAGGTTGCCCAGGCCGTTGGCCAACTCCGCGGAGTAGCGGGCCTGAAAACTTTCGTCGGTCCAGTTGCCGTCCGGACCGATGTCCAGTTCGCGCACGACGTAGTAGCGAAACGCATCGACGCCCCACTCGTCGATGACCGCGACGGGATCGACGACGTTGCCGGTGGTCTTGCTCATCTTCTGGCCGTCCTTCTGCCACCAACCATGCACAAGCACCTGCTTGGGCAAAGGCAACTCCATGGCCTTGAGCATGATCGGCCAATAGACGGCGTGAAACTTGAGAATATCCTTGCCGATGACGTGAATGTCCGCCGGCCAAAGCGTTGGCGCATCCGGCTTGGTCTCGAGACCGATCGGCCCGGCCGCCGCCTCGTCGCCCAGTGAAGCCGGGATGCTGGCGTAGTTACTCAACGCATCAAACCAAACATAGGTGACGTATTCCTCGTCGAACGGAAGCGGAATCCCCCACTCGAGCCGCTCTTTAGGACGGGTGATGCAGAGATCCTCGAGTGTGTTGTTTTTGAGAAAGCCAAGCACCTCGTTTCGTCGCGTCTCCGGCTGGACGAAGTCCGGGTTCGCCTCGATGTGGTCGATCAGCCACTGCTGCTGTTCGCCCAGTTTGAAGTAGTAGTTGTGCTCCACCAACTCAGCGACCTCGCCGTAGATAGGATCGAATGTGCCATCTTCGCGCCGGTCTTTCTCGGTCAAAAAGGTCTCCTGCTGGGCGGAGTAAAATCCACGATACTCGGCCTGGTAGAAGTGGCCGGTGTCGTACAGTTTCTGCAGCGCCGCCCCGACAAACACTTTGTGGCGTTGCGACGATGTGCGAACGAAGTCGGCATTTGTAAGGTTCAGCCGGTCGGCAAACCTCTCCCAGACTACCGCAAAATCATCGCAGTACGCCTGCGGATCTTTGCCATCGGCCTTGGCTGCGGTCTGAACCTTTTGGCCGTGCTCATCGAGGCCGGTCAGGTAAAACACCTCCTGCCCCAGGCTGCGATGCGTCCGGGCGATGATGTCGGTGATGATTTTCTCGTAGGCGTGTCCGAGGTGGGGTTCCCCGTTGACATAGTCGATGGCGGTGGTCAGGTAAAACCGTTTACTCATCCGAGGCGCAGTATGGGCCCTTGGCCAAGCGCTTGGCAATCACGGGGTGCCCGCTTGGCCAAGCGGGATCAATTTTCTTTCGGCTTGGGGTTGAAGTTGAGTTTGCCGAACGGATTGCAGGACGCCTCAAAATATCCAGCAACCGTCTCTCCCTCATTGCGACTCGCTGCAGTCAATTTGAGTTCACCCTTGGCCCAGCCGATTCGTTTGAATTTGACTGATCCCTGTCTGCCCATCCGGACAAAACCCCAAATGGTAAAGCCGTCGATCGGGATACTGTCGGACACCTTGTAAAAGCCGGGATCGACCATCAGGTTGACCATCACTTCCTGCTGGGAGTCATTGAGTCTACCGACTGCTGAAATCACGGGGAACCCATATCGCGATGTGCCCTGGGTTGACGCGGCATGCGCTCGCATGTCGGTGATCTCAATCGGCTCACCGCCATGGATCAATTCAATGATGCATTGACCGATCTTGTTTTCAAAAGAGAAATCGCCCGCCTCTGCCCACTTGGTGTTGAACGTGCACTTCATTGTCAGTGACTTCGACTTCGCGGAGGTCGGACCACTGCGCATCTTTTTAGGCCAAAGCGGAATGGGCCCGGTTAACTCCACGCCCAGCATGTTTCGTCTCTTGGAAATAAAACGACGCACCGAATCAACGGCTGGATCATACAGTCTCGGCGGCAAATGGGTGTGGGACCGCAGCATTCTTGTAAGTTTGTCTAGTTTCGCCTGCAGAGCCTGCTCGTCCCATACCTCGTCTAGCACCTTGAGTAACTCGGATCGGTAACGCTCTCGACCTTTCTCGGTTTTGTAGAGTCGATGCGCGACAACCCCCTCTGCCATGACGGACATTGGTGTGCCGGCCTGGCTGGCTTTGCCACTGCGCGCCCGAAACACACCGTCGGCGCCCCATGGAATGAACTTGAACCGGCCGGACTCTGGGTCGTGGTAGATGAAAAAGTTATTCTGGTTGCCAGAGTACCCGTCGTTGAAGCCAATCAGGCCTTCCATCGCCCAGTAGCGGTAAAAATCATCGAGATTGACCAGTTTGCCGACAGCGTCAAAAAGTTGTTCATCCGGCACCGCCAGCGCCTTGGTCGCCTTGAGCAAGTCGTTGCGATCGTTTGTTTTGGCGTTTGTCTTGGCGTCAAACGTGCCGACTGCCTTCTCGGTGAAGTCGCTAATCTGCCCCTCGTAAAGGTTCCCACTTGCCTTGGTAAAATGACGCTTGAGAAAATCCTTTCGCACCGATTCAACGTGACTGTAAACCCCTAGATATTCGCCATTGACCGTGACGCGCGCGAAGCTGCATTGCGGTGCCGGTATGCCCGCTTTGCGGAACAACTCGTACGCCATATGCTGTTTCACCAGCGATGCGTCGGTGTCGTTGTTGTTCAGTGTCATCAATGAGACACCCTCGAATTCCTGCTCTGTCCCAAACTTGTCGAAGTTGATTTTGATCGATGGACGTTGGGCATTCACGGAACCGAGTAATCCCTTCTTGCGCAGTCCCACATTCTTGAACAGCTTGCCCCCTATGGTGACATTGCCTTTGAAATAGTGGTACGGATTGGGTCGCGGCTTGCCTGGTTTGCGGGGGGTGATCAACCCGAAAAGATCGTGATGCTCATACCTCATCTTTTTCCAGTCCGCAGCCGGCATCGCAACCTTCACATCAAGCAACCGGTCAACCTCAAACGGATCCGCCTGAACCGGGATATTGGCACAAGGCAGCAGGAGGAAAGGCACAATCGCAATCTGAACGAAACTCAATCGTGACATTTGTCAGCTGCGGCGAGGGTGAGGAAACATGGTAACTCTACAAGTACATTTCAGAGGGAATAAGCCTTAATTCCGGATCGGCTGGCCAATGCGCAGGTAGGCGAAGAAGTCACGGAGCTGCTGGTCAGTCAAGCCGGCGAGCAACCCCTCCGGCATCAGGCTTCGCGGACTCACATACGTCGACTCGACTTGGGACTGCTCGACCACCGTATCGCTGCCGTCGATGCCGCGCAGGATCAGCAGCTTGTCGGTGCGATCGGTCAGGAAACCGCTGAGCAGCCGACCGTCACGGGTTTGCACGTGCATTTGCTCGAAGCCTTCACGGATTTCTCGGCTCGGGTCGAGGATACCCGGCAGAAGCGTGTCGAGATCGTTCCGCTGATAATGGGTGAGGTTCGGGCCAATCTGTCCCCCTTTGTGGAACAACTTGTGGCAGGCCGCGCAGCGCTGCATGTACAACTCGCGTCCGCGATACGGACTGCCGGGCCGCCCCTCCACCACCGAACGCACCCGGGCAATCTCCGCTGCCTGGGTGGTCGGCTTGGCTTCGCCTGCGCTTGGCCAAAGATTTCTCGCTTGGGCGGCGACGCTGCCGCCATGAGCCAACAACACTTCCACCGTTGACGCCGCGATGTCGCGCTTGGCCAAGCTGCCCGACTTGACAGCGGCCAACAACCGGCGACTCCACGCGGGGCGACTGGCCAGGAATGAAATCGCCGCCGGTCTGGCTGCTGCAGGAAATTCTGGATACCGCCCGACAACCGCCTGGCCAAGGGAATCATCGACGAATCGTTGCAGCGCCAACAACCCGGCCACAACCACATCGGCATTGGGTTCCGTCTGCACAAGAATCAAGAGCGATGGCTTTAAACCGTCGGCCTTGGCGTCGCCCGCGGCGCGGATGAGTTCGATCCGATCCTTGGCCGGCTGGTTGGCGTTGGCGATGACGGACAGCGCCTGGCCAAGCGCGGCGGAGTCGCCCAGCCGGACACGCAATACCAGCGGCGGCTTGTCAAGCTGCCGCAATTGCTCGATCAATTCGTCCGGCAACCGCGGCAGCGCCTGGCCCTCGAGCGCCTGGGTGAAACCGGCCATTAACTTGTCGCGGTGCAGCTGGGTCGGCGCGTTCTTCAGCAACCCGGCGCAGCCGATGAAATCATCCTGCCGGCCCCGGGCCGCCAAGCGGCGCATGAGTCGCTCGAGGATGTGCCGCTCGACCATCGGTTGCCGAAAAAACGATCCGTCGCGGAACAGCTCAAGCACCGCGCCGCGGTCGTTTTCGCAGTGCCGCTCGAGCACCCACCAACATTGCAGCGGGATAAACGGATCGTCGATGTCGTCGGTGCGTCTGAGTAGCCCGGTCGCCAGCCCAAGCGCCTGGTCGCGCGGGAGCCGCATCGCCGTGCCGGCGATCTGCGAGCGCACCTCGGAATGCCCCTCGCGCTTGGCCAAGCGGCGGACGGCACTGAAAAAACCGGTGGACAATTCGCGTTGATCGCCGCGAAGCCGCACGGCCCAGGAGCGGACGTGCGGGTACGGATGCCCGAGCAGCTCGGCGGCGAGTGCATCATCGAGTCCACCGGCCTGATGCAGCGCCCACAGTCCGTGCAAGGCGGCCCGGCCCGGCCCGGCTTTGATCTGTTGTTGCAGCTTGGCCTTGGTCGCAGCGTTGGCGCGTTGGCCCAGCAGGCGCACGGCGGTTTGCCGATGCCACTTGTTTGGGTGCGCCAAAAGCCCGATGAGTTGCCCGTCGGTTTTTGCACGGAGGTTGGTATCGGCGACGAGTGGCTTGGCCTCGGCGCAGAGCCGATAAATGCGGCCGGAGGTGGGGTCGATCTGGCTTTGGTAATGTTGGCCGTGCGCGATGTAGCGCTCGTAAAAATCGGCGATGAGCGCTGAGCCGTCCGGGGCGTTGGCCATGTAAACCGGCCGGAAGGCGACGTCGGAATTTTTCACCGGGAAGCCAACGTCGCGCGTGATGAACGATGCGCCGCGCACGCTGCGTTCGCTCAGCACCAAGTGACGATGCAGCGGGTCGGCGCCGAGGAGTTTGCCCTGCCATGCGTCCGGCATGGCGGAGCCGTTGACGGCGATGACGTTGTGGGAGAAACGCGGGATTTCACCGCCGGGCATCATTGGCAGTTCGCCGAATGCGAACGGATTGTCTGGCGGCCCAAACTTGCCCGGGCTTTTACCCTGCTTGAGGTAGAGGCCACTTTGCACGTAATGAAAACCGCGCGTGCCGCCGCCGTTGTGACCGGAAAACAACCGGCCGACAGTATCGAACTCCAGCCCAAACACGTTGCCGCCGCCTTCGGCGAAAATCTCGAACTCGCGCGACTCAGGGCGGTAACGCCAAACCATGCAGCCCTCGAAGTGAACCCCCGTTGTGCCCAGCGGATCGATGCCGGGCCGGGTGACGCGGCAACTCACCGTGCTGCCCTGCGCGCCGTACAGCCAGCCGTCCGGCCCC
>ERZ651768.2506-NODE-2506-length-12716-cov-3.432867_pt1 | contig 12716 bp, 11 predicted proteins | sample MGYA00514754_ERZ651768 | MGnify/ENA metagenome assembly ERZ651768 | reverse complement strand
TAATTCAGGCTGAAGTTAGAGACCGTCTCACAGAGGAGATCTTGTTCGGTAAGTTGGAAACCGGCGGCACTGTCCGGATTAGCTTGGCGGACGGAGACGACCCTCTCAAATTCGCGGTCGAGCCGAGTAATAAGACATCGCAGACTGCCAATGCAGTCGCAGACCCAGAAACGGTCGGCTAATTAAGATGGTTCAGTTGACCACCAGCGAATTCCGATCCCATTTTCCACTGTTGACACAACGTACCTATGTAAACAGTTGCTCTCAGGGAGCCCTGTCGACCGACGTACGCGCCGCTATGCAACAGTTCCTCGACTCATGGAACAGGGAGGGCTCGCCGTGGGAAGCCTGGGTCGGTGAAGTTGAACGGCTACGCTCTACATTCGCGGCCTTGATCGGTGCGGACGCTGATGAAGTGGCTGTTTTGCCTAGCGCCTCAATAGGTATTAATGCAATCGCTAGCGCCCTCATGTTTAATGGTCCGCGCCGCCAGGTCGTCATGGGTCGATTTGAGTTCCCCACCATGGCGCAGATATGGCTTGCGCAGCGCCAGCGCGGAGCAGAGATTCTATGGGTAGAGCCCGAGAACGGACTGCTGTCGGTCGAAGCGTACGCGCGCAGAATTGATGAACGGACGCTGATTGTCCCTGCAACGCACGTATGCTTCCGGAACGGACATAGGACTAACATCGCAGCTCTCGCAGCGTTATGCCAACGTCAGGGTGCGTATCTCTTCCTCGACGATTTCCAGAACACTGGTACCGGACCGGTCGACGTGCGGTCGTTGGGCATCGACTTTATGGTCACCGGAGCACTTAAATACTTGCTCGGCCCATCCGGGGTAGCTTTTCTGTATGTTCGTCGTGACCTTATTGACCGCTTAGTGCCTACGATGACGGGCTGGTTCGGCCGGCTAGACCCGTTCGCCTTCAACGTCGACGAACTCGACTGGTCGCCGGCAGCGCGTAGGTTCGAATCAGGCACGCCTATGATTCCAAACGTATATGGCGCTCAAGCTGGGCTCAAGTTACTCGATGCGGTTGGGGTGGAAACCGTCGAGTGCGAGGTCACCAGCTTGACCGCTAGATTGATCGCCTGGGCAGATGACGCCGGCGTGGAAGTCATCACACCGTCGGAACCGACGCGTCGAGGACCTCTCGTCGTTTTACGCTCAGTCGACGCAGCCACCTTGGTGTCGCGACTCGCCGCACGCGGCGTGATCGCCTCGTCCCGTGACGACGGTATTCGAATTTCCTTCCACGGATATAACTCGCAAGAGGACCTCGACTCAGTAATTGCCTCGCTGGAAGCTGAATCGGCCATGCTCAAGCGTTCAAGAGTTGGTCAGACGCTAGGGGGTTAGAAGTCATGCCAACACTAGGCGGCGGATGTCGGGTCATCGAACCCAATGAGGGGCAGATCAGCTGGGAAGGTACGAGACGGCGGCGGTGGACAGTGGGAGCAGCGATAGTTGCCGCGCGCGACATCGAGCAATCGGTGAGCCAATTTGATAAAGGCTTGTCTCCGGGTCAAGTAAATCCTACCAGTGAGGAGGTACATTATGTCTCGGCAGGATCAGGCACCTGTTACGTTGATGGATTCGGTTATAAAGTCAAGATTGGCTCCGCGGTTTACGTAGCACCGGGTAAGGAGTGTTGCTTCGAGACGCTGACTGGCGACCTTGAAGTCGTGAGCGTCTGCTGCCCTCAAATTCGCGACTCACGTTTCGACCTACTGCCGAAGACGTGCCCCGCCAACCGTGGGCAGGCCAAGCCCATGGTCGTCGTGCACGAGGCAAACCGTAAATCGATTCCAACAGGTGACCGATGGTTCAAATTACTCGTTGATAAGAACGTCGGCTGCCAACGCGTTACGCAGTTCCTCGGATTCATTCCAAAGTCTGAGGCGCCAGTACATCATCACACTTACGAAGAAGCGATCTACATCGTTGAAGGACGCGGCGTGCTGTGGGCCAATGGTAAAGAGGCGCCAGTCGCCGCCGGCAGCTGCATCTACCTTCCCAGACAGGTTAAGCATTCGATGCAGAACTTAGAAGACACGCCTATTCGCCTGATGGGTGTGTTTCATCCGTCTGGTAGCCCGGCGACTAGTTATAATGAGTGACACGTAATCAGTTAATTCGACGCTATCCTATCAAGACATGCTGGGTGAGGTGTCTTTGGTAAGTGTTGACCGTCACGAACTAACAACTTAAATCTCGGGAGAATCTCATGAGGATGATCGATCGCCGGCGATTCCTGCAGTTTGGTGCGGCGAGTGGCGTATTTGGCCTTACGACGAGCCAAGCTGAGCAATCAGCGGTGGCAGCATCTCAGCCACAGGCTTCAAGCGAACAAAGTGTAAAGCTCTTCGGCGATGGTCTCGGATTAACCCCGGACGATTCAGTCAAGCTCTTGACGCGCCTCGCCGAGGAAGGAGAGGGGGTCCAGGCAGATTCCTATTCCAATGGTGGAGTCGTGGAGGAGCTAGAACAGGCGTTTGCCGCGGCACTTGGAAAAGAACGGGCTGTCTTTATGCCGACTGGCACACTGGCCAATCACTTGGCCGTTCGGACACTCGCCGGTGGGCCTAGCCGGGCAATCGTCCAGGCGGAGAGCCACCTCTACAACGATACCGGTGACACTGTCCAGACCCTAAGTAACATCCAGCTGGTCCCGTTGGCCCCCGGCCGCGCAACGTTCACGGTGGATGAGGTAAGGGCGCTGCTTGACCGCACCGCCAGCGGGCGAGTTGCCACACCCGTATCGGTGATCTCGATCGAATCACCAGTTCGGAGAAAGTCTGGGGAGATCTTTGACGAAACTGAGATGGATAAGATCACAGCATTTGCTCGGCAGAACGGTATCCATACACACCTCGACGGCGCGCGGATTTTCCTACAAACCGGCTTCGGAGAGCAGTCTGCTGCAGATTACGCTAGACCGTTCGACACCGTCTACGTCTCGCTCTACAAGTACTTCAACGCACCATCGGGTGCCATCCTAGCTGGCCCGAGTGCCTTGCTGGACAAAATGTTCCACGCGCGGCGTATGTTTGGCGGTGGCCTTGCCCACGCGTGGCCTTTCGCAGCGATCGCACTACACTATTTCCGAGGATTCCCCGAGCGCTACGCGCGAGCTGTTCATGTATCAAATGAATGGAAGCAACTAGTCAGCAAGCACGACGCTTTCTCAATTAAACCGATCCCAGCAGGCACGAACCTTTTCTGGCTTCAAGTAAAGCACCCGGATCTCGACCGGTTCCGGAATAGGCTCGCGCACCAGAATGTGCGTCTCCCGGCACCACTCGTTGATGGTTCTGGCTTCAGGCTAGGTATCAACGAATCATGGGGCCGTATAACCTCATCCGACCTGGCCGGTATGTTCGTGCAGGCAGTCGAAGCATGAACCTTAAAGTCCACCGCATGCCGGCTGAATCAAGTATTCTTGAGACATGCTGACTCTAATGCTGGCGTTGCACTCGTTGGTCCGATGGGCCGCGATCGCGTTCGGATTCGCGATCATCATCCGATCATTTTCCGGTATGTCAAAGGGAAGTTTCGAAGACGCCGACGGAAGGTTCGGCCGGTTGTTCACCATCTCACTTGATGTCCAGATGCTCGTTGGTACACTCATGTATCTCGTCTTTAGTACCATTACGACATCGGCGTTCGATAACATGGGAAGCGCGATGAGTAACGCGGTGACACGCTTCTGGATCGTTGAGCACCCGACGATGATGTTCGCGGCTCTTGTGTTCGCGCACATCGGTGTCGTCCGGGTGCGTAAAGCACCCGAAGCGAAGGCGAAACACCGCGCTGGATTGATTTTTTTCGGAATCGCTATGCTACTGATCCTGGTCGGGACGCCTTGGCCGTTCTCGTTGGCAGCGAGACCGATTCTGCCGTTCCTATAACCCTACGTGCGGATGTAAGCTGTGCGTTAAGCGTAGACCTCTCTGTCCCGATGAAGTGTTGTGTCACGCTCAACCCTAGGGACCAGAGTCACTAGTCAGGCGTCGGTTATCTCGGCGAAGTCGGTGGGTAATGCCTCGAGATGCTCCCGAACACGGGCAAGGAACTGGAAAGCAGCCATGCCATCACTGGCACGGTGGTCGAAGGTGAGTGACATCATCATGACCGGCCTGATTGTGATGGCATCATCGACCACCACCGGCCGTTTAATTACAGCGCCGAGGCCGAGAATCGCCACCTCGGGCTGATTCAGAATGGGCGTGCCGGTGAGGCCTCCGAAGATGCCGGGGTTCGTCAGTGTGAACGTGCCACCCTGTACATCTTCTGGCGTGAGGCGGTGAGACCGTGCGCGCATCGCTAATTCTTTTATCGACTTGGCGAACCCTGGGAGAGACCTCTCTTCGGCCTTGCGGATCACCGGCACGATTAGCTCGCCTGACTCAGGCAGCGCGACTGCAATGCCAAGATTCACCGACGGCTTCAGTACGATCTCGTCGCCAACAACTGAGGCGTTCAATGTGCGAAATTCCCCAAGAGCTTTAACCGTCGCCTGTGCCACTAGTACGGTGTAAGTGAGCGGTGCGTCAACACTCGCCTCAAAACGTTGACCGGCCGTTTCCATGAGTTCAGCAGCCCGCGACATGTCGCACTCAACAATGGCCGTTGCGTGCGGGCTGATCCTTGTAGACCAACTCATGTGGTGCGCGATCTTCTTACGCACTGCCGACATCTGTATCCGCTCATCTCCATCCTTCGGTTGATACAGATACTCCTGAGGAGGGCCCGCGGAGCTATCTGACTTTAAGGGCGTGGTTGCTTGTTGGCGAATATACTGCTCGACGTCGCGCATTGTCACACGACCACCGTGGCCAGAACCTTGTAACGTGGCTAACGTCTCGAACGATATTCCGCCGCGCTCTGCCGTCTTAAGAACGGCTGGGCTAAATGAACGGGACGGAGTCGGCAACGCAGACGGGTCGTCGGACTTCTCGGGTTCTCGCCTAAGGGAAATCACCTGAGACGATTGCGCTGCGCGGAAGTGACCACCCGGTTCATCCCCCTTCTTTCCAACCGGTAGGCCTGTATCGACCTTCGATGGTATGCCTTTCCCCGGAGAGACAGTTTTTACTTCCTCTCCGGATTCAGTAATCACGGCCACAGGTGTTCCAATGTCAACCGTTTCGCCCTCCTTCACGAGAATCTTGGTTAACATCCCCGCCGCAGGAGCTGGCACCTCGGTATCAACCTTATCGGTCGTAATTTCAAAGAGAGGTTCGTCACAGTCAACGACATCGCCCTCCTTTTTCAACCATTTAATGATGGTGCCTTCGGCGATCGACTCCCCCATTTGGGGCATTACTATCTCAATCATGATGTAAGAAGCAGACCTATTTATGTCGAGTTAGTACTCCAAGACGTTCTTAGCGGCAGTATAGATCTTTTCTTCGGTCGGAAGCATTGCATCCTCTAGTGACGCCGCGAAGGGAGACGGGATGTCAAGTGCGGCCACTCGTGTTACCGGCGCGTCAAGCACATCAAACGCTTCCTGCGCAATGATCGCCGCCACCTCACCACCGAAGCCACCGGTGAGCTGTGCTTCATGGACGACCAGTGCACGGGAGGTTTTTCGCACGCTTGCTAGAAACGTGTCGCGGTCCAGCGGGCTCAGGCTTCGCAGATCGACAACCTCGCATTCGGCACCCTCGCGCGATAATCGCTCGGCCACCGCTAACGATTTGTGAACCATTGCACCATATGTTACAACCGTTAAATCTGTTCCCTCCCTTTTCACGTCGGCGACACCTATAGGAACCACGTAGTCCTCGTCCGGCACGTCCTCTTTGATCCTGCGGTAGAGGTGCTTGTGCTCAAAGTAGATCACTGGGTTGTTGTCACGGATTGCTGCAATCAGCAACCCCTTAGCATCATAGGGCGTTGACGGTTGAACCACCTTCAAGCCTGGCACATGCGTGAACCACGCTTCTGGGTTCTGTGAATGGTAGGGTCCACCACGAAAGCCACCCCCCGCTGGACCGCGAAAGACAACTGGCATCGTAATGCCGCAGCGGTAGGAGTTCTTCGCGGCATAGTTGACAATTTGATCGAACGCACAGGCAATGAAGTCAGCGAACTGAAATTCGACCACCGGTCGGAGGCCCTCAACGGCTGCTCCACACGCTGCACCGGTAAAGCCACTCTCGCTGATCGGCGTGTCGATTACGCGATCTTCGCCAAACTCATCCAGGAAGCCAACGGTTACTTTGAAGGCCCCGCCAAAGACTGCAATGTCCTCGCCGAGAAGAATCACGTTCTCATCGCGCCTCATTTCGTCGCGCAATGCCTGACTGATCGCCTCGAGATAGGTGATAACAGCCATAGGATTACCTCACGGTGCGAAGAGTCGGTCTGTCACGCTGTCGGGCGACGCCTCAGGCTGTGCCTCGGCCCACGCCACCGCATCCTCGACCGTCTGGACGCATTCATCGTCGATCGCTTTCACTTCAGCCTCGTCCAGACCACCGGCCCCGGACAGGTACTCAGCATACAGTCGCAGCGGGTCGCGCTTCTCCCAAAACTCTCGCAAGTCAGCACTGACATAGCCCATGTCGTCGTGCTCACCGTGCCCGCGAGCACGAAACGTCTTGAACTCAACCAGGTATGGTCCATTGCCAGCACGCGCGTAATCAATCGCTCGCTTGGCCACGCGTCTAACCTCAAAGATGTCGTTGCCAAAAGCGATCTCTGACGGGATGTTGAAGGCCGGTGCACGATCGGCCACATTCTCAACCGGCATCTGTTTTTCAATGGTGGTCGAATAGGCAAAGCAGTTATTTTCCACAACGACGACCAAGGGCAATTTGTGAATGGCCGCAAAGTTCAGGCCTTCGTAAAAGTCACCAGGACTGGTGGCGCCGTCGCCAGTGAAAGCGATATATACACGCGGCTGCTTTCTGATTTTAAAGGCCAGTGCGAACCCTGCACCCGACGGGATCCAGGAGGCCATCGAACCATTATGGTAGGGCGCGATGCCGTATTGCTGAATGTCGGCAAAGAACAGGCCGAGTTCACGGCCGTGCGCCGGTGGTACATCGCGGCCCAGCCATCTAGCCATGACATGTTTCGGCTCGACGCCACGTAGGAACCATCCTGCTAAACCACGCGCAACTGTCGAGAAGTAGTCGTCTCGCTCAAGGAGACTGACAACACCGGTGCAAATTGCTTCCTGCCCAATCGCCAGATAGACAGCACCGACGATCTTTCCCTGGCGGTAGAGAGCAGCCAGCTTCTGGTCGCAAGCTCGAGCCAGTCGCATCGTCCGGTACCAGACCGCCAGTTGATCACGTGAGATGGTTTCGTCGGTTGCGATCGAGGTCCGGTCAAGTGCCGGGTCTAGAAAAATTGTAGGCTTCGACTTTGACATTATTGCCACCGGTCACTGACCGTTACCCGCCGTCGTGACCAGGGTTCCCTGGTCGTCATACACATCAACGGGACCGAAAGAGGTTAGCACGTCAGAGATCCGCTCACCATCACCAACGGCGACAATGTGGAGTCGATCGGCATCGAGATACTTCATCGCAACTTCCTGTACCTGCTCGCGCGTCACCGAGATAATGCGTTCGGGATACCGTTCCCAATAATCATCTGTTAGGTCGTAGAGATGCCGGACGACGGAATTGCCGAGCAAGGTGCTCGGCGACTCAAGAGAAAGCGCGAAGCTGGCAATGATCGATCTCTTGGCATCCTGAAATTCCTGTTCGGGAACCGCTTCATCGCGGATTCTCTGCAACTCGCGGAGTAACTCGGCCAGGGCATCTCCGGTCACCTCGGTGCGTACCTCGGTGGAAGCCTCCCAATCGCCGCGGTACCGCAGTGCCGTGAAGGAACTGTAAGCGCCGTAAGTGTAGCCTTTGTCCTCGCGCAGGTTCATAAATAGACGCCCTGTTGCGCCGCCCCCTAGAATCTGATTCATCACCGTCAGGATGTCGTAGTCCTGACTGGTACGTTTAATCGCCTGTGTGCCAACAAGAAGATTCGTTTGAACAGACGCGGCACGGTTGATTAAGTAGACCTTCGACGGACCGATGGGTTCAGGGTCTTGTACCGTCGGTTGTGGTGTCTCCGTTCGCGCCCACGCACCGAGGTACTTCTCGACCAGGGTGCGCGCGTCGACCATTGAGATGTCGCCGGCCATCGCAAACACGGCATGGTCGGGAATATAGTGCGTTTGGTGAAATGTAAGCAGGTCATCACGCGTGGTCTTGTTAAGTGTCACCGGTGTCGGCGAGGTTCGGCCAGCAGGATGATTGCCGTAGATCGCTCCGGCGAGGCGTTCAACCGCCAGAAAGCCGGGCCGGGTTCGTTGCTGCATTAAGCCAGCCCGCTCACGGTCTTTAAACAAAGCGAGCTCCTCCTCAGGGAAGGACGGCCGGAGTAGAACGTCGGCCGCCAGGGCTATCGTCTGTTCGAGGTGCTCCGTGAGGCTCGAACCGGTCATACTCGTGGCCTGTAACGACATGTCCGTAGAGATAGTCAAACGCGAGGCAAGGGTCTCAAGCGCCTCGGCTATTTCCACTGAAGAAAGGGTCTCCGTGCCCTCCCGTAACAGCGACGCCGTAAAACTGGCGAGTCCCGCGTGATCGGGTGGGTCATAGTAGCCACCAGCCCCAATCAGGATCATCTGGAACGAGACGACTGGCACACGCCGATCCTCGAGCACCATTAGATGTAAGCCGTTATGAAGGTCAGCTTCCTCAGCCCTCGGTAAATTAACTTGGAGGATTTCATCGGAGACCGGTGCCAAGCCCTTGACTTCGGCGCCGACGATTGACTGAGTCTGTCGCTTCTCGGCCTGTATGTGAACGCCAATTAGCGATACTACCGCTGAAACTATGCATCCCAATACGACATGGGGTCGTCGTACGCACATCAGAAATTCTCCTGCCCCAGAACCTGGTCCATTGGCGCACTAGCCGGCTTCGGGACCGTGATAATGACCGACCGGTTCGTTTCGATGAGATAAGTGCTCGCCACCCGTCGCAGGTCTTCCGCTGACACAGCGCCGACGCGCTCAGCGCGTGAGTTGATAAGCGAAGGGTTGTCATAGAAGAGTGCATACCGCGACAAAATGATGGCGCGCTGCAGCGAACTCCCCAAACTTGCAACAAACGACCGCCGTGCGCCATTACGTGCCTTGGCGAGCTCCCAGTCTTCGACAGGCTCAACCTTGATCCGCTCGATTTGGTTATAGATGGCCGTTTCGAGCGCGCCGATGTCCGCCCCGGGTGCGGCAATGCCGACCAACCGGAACAGGCTCGGGCCACGGTTGCTGACCGCAAACGCGCCAACGTTTACGCCAAGCTGGGTATCCCGGACGATGGCTTGGTAGAGTCGCGAGCTCCGTCCAGACGACAGTATGGTCGCAAGCACACTAAGGGCATCGTGGTCAGCCGTCAGGCTCTCCGGAATGTGATACGCAACATCGATGCGCGCTAGGCGAGCCAGCGGGTCATCGTAGCTTGCCCGGCGCTCCTCAGTCTGCGGTAACTCCGTCAGATCCACAGCGGGCGGATCAGCCTGGCGCGGAATCGGTTCAAAGTACTGCCGGACCTTCTCGAGTGCCACTTCGGCGTCAATATCGCCAACGAGCGCAAGAACAGCGTTGTTCGGCGCATAGTAGGTCTGGAAGAACGACGCTATGTCTACCACAGTCGCCGCAGTCAGGTCGGGCATTGACCCGATTGTCGAGTGTGAATAGGCAAAATTGCTATAAGCCAGTTCATCGACCGTCTCGAATGTGTGCCCGTAGGGTTGATTGTCGATCCGGAGCCTGCGCTCCTCCTGCACCGCCTGCCGCTGGTTGTCGAGATTTTCCTGGGTAATATCGAGCGACGCCATTCGATCGGCCTCAAGGAATAAGCCGAGGTCGAGTTGATTTGAAGGAAGCCGCTCAAAGTAGAGAGTTCGGTCCTTATCAGTCGTTCCATTGACATCACCACCGTTGTTGGCAATGAGTAGGAAATGCTCGCCATCGCCGACGTTCTCTGACCCTTCGAACATCATGTGCTCGAAAAGATGGGCAAAACCTGTGAGCCCGCGGCGCTCGTTACGTGAACCAACGTCGTAATTTACAGCGATAGAGATCACCGGTGCCACGTGGTCTTCAGCGATGATCACTCGTAGGCCATTCTCAAGCGTCGTGTCCGTGAACTCGACGGTCTGACCAACCACACTGGTTCCTAAGCCGAAGATCCCCGTCGCAATTACGACCGCTTGCCAGTTCCATCGCGTGCATGTCAGCATGCGTTTCTCCTGTAGGATCCAGCCTCACCGAGCCCGCCAGCCCTTACACACCGACGATGGCCGAAGCCTTTACCGCGTCATCAACTCCGAGCACGATCGTTGCCATCGGATGGCCTTCAATCACGGATCCATAGGCATGGTCGACGTTGATACCCGCATTAGCCATCATCCGCCCGACCGTCTGCATTACGCCGGGGCCGTTCGGCACTTCCAAGTACAAAGCCTGGCGTGTCTCGACGGCGTGGTTCTGATCGCGGAGCACACCTTCCGCGTGGATGTGATTGTCAACCACTAGGCGGAGTAAGCCACCAGCGTCGAGGCTGAACGCAAGAATATTGACCTGCTCGTCCGACAGCAGCTGGCACACATCAGCCAGTGCGCCGGGGTTATTGGGGAGTCGCACGGACAGTTCGGTTCGGACGGCCATAGTGCTTTCTAGGACGACGATGTAATCCTACGATCATACCCGCCTTCCCGACCAAGCGATACCAGGGTCTTCGGAACTCGTATGATGCGTGGCCGCTCCTAGCCATGAACTAAGGGGATGCGCTAGGATCGGATTTCTATGACAACAGATGCCTCATCAGCCATCCAAGTCGCCAGTCGCGTCCACGGATTCTCCTACGCCATTCGGAACATCGTGGCGGAAGCCAAGAAAGTCGAGGCGGTCGGCACGCGTGTCCGGTACCTTAATATCGGCGATCCGATTCCGTTCGGGTTTAAGACTCCTGAGCATCTCCTTGATGCCGTCAAACGCGCGATGCACGACGGGCTGAATGGCTATACATCGTCTCCAGGCATCGAGCCAGCACGTGAAGCGGTGGCCGATGACTTCGCGGTTCGTGGGCTCAACATTCCAGCTGATCGCGTGTTACTGACCATGGGAACATCTGAAGGAATCGAACTGGCGCTTACTGCGTTAGTCGACCCGGGCGAGGAAGTGCTCGTGCCGGTCCCGACCTATCCACTCTACACCGCTGTGCTCGCCAAGCTGGGCGCGAATGCCGCGTACTATCGAACCGACCCAAACAACAACTGGATGCCAGACCTCGAGCACATCGAGAGTCTCATTGGGCCTAGTACACGGGCCCTGGTTGTGATCAATCCGAATAACCCGACGGGGGCTGTGTACTCGGAGAGTACGCGTCGCAAACTTCTGGACCTGGCAAATCGTCACAACTTGCTTCTACTAGCGGACGAGGTTTACGCCGACCTCGCATACGATGGCCCAATTTCACCGATCGGTAGTCTCGACCCCGAGGCACCTGTTATTTCTTTTTCGTCGTTGTCCAAAGCCTATCTGGCACCGGGATGGCGAGCCGGTTGGATGGCCATCGGCACCAGCGATCGACTCAACGACCTCCTAGCCGCAATTAAGAAACTGGCCGACGGCCGGCTATGTAGCACAGCCCCGATGCAGGCGGCGATCACTGCGGCCCTAACCCAGAAGAGGTCGGATCAGGACGCTTTCCGTACCGCCCTACGCGAGCGTGCCGAGCTGACAACTGCAAGGCTGAATGCCATCGATGGCATGTCGTGCGTGGCTCCAACCGCTGCGTTCTACGCCCTCCCACAGGTTGCCCTGCCGCCAAACAAGACCGATGAGGACTATGTCCTCGGTTTGCTACGATCAACCGGCGTACTGTGCGTTCACGGTTCAGGCTTCGGCTTGCCGCCTGGCGACGGCTACATGCGTGTCGTTTTTCTTGCGAACCTGCAAGAGTTGGACGAGATCTACGACCTGGTTGCTTCGTTCACGAGCGAGTTTCTGAGCACGTGATGGATGCGAACCAATCCCAATTGAAAGACTGAAGGGGTCGGAGCCGATTCCTCGGTGTCAGGCCTGCTCTCTGACTACGCTCAGCTGTACGTTTTTGGGGTCCTGGCGCCTCAGTTCTGATCAACAATTCGGGCCAGCGCTTCGAAGTCCCGATTCACATCGACCCTACTCAGTGGCCCGGCCAGCGGTACTCGTACTTCGGTCACGCGTTCAGTCACGCTGACAACGACGTTCTGGGGGTCACCGGTTGTGTAGTGAAGTGTAACGGTCACCGGAACGTCGTAGAGCTCATCAGTCCGTTGCTCAAATCGCAGCTTAACTACTGAAGCATTCTCTTCCTCAGGAGCTGTTTCTAGACGATAAGTGAACTCGAGCTCGGGTAGGCCGGTAGAGTGAATGTAGCGATCAAAAAAACGAGTCAGCGGGACACTCGACACTTGCTCGAACGCCAGCCGAAGATCCTCGGTCCCAGCTTTCTGATACAGCCGGTCGGTGTAGAAGCGGCGCACGCCGCGAAAGAATATCTCGTCTCCTAATAGGCGATGGAGCATGTGCAGCACCATCGCGCCCTTGTTGTAAACGAGGGCGCGAAAAATCCGTCTATCTCCCTGGATATGCCCGAGTCGGTAGCCTAGATAGACAGGACCTTGGTCGGATTGC
>ERZ651768.2505-NODE-2505-length-12719-cov-3.797263_pt1 | contig 12719 bp, 12 predicted proteins | sample MGYA00514754_ERZ651768 | MGnify/ENA metagenome assembly ERZ651768 | reverse complement strand
ACTGATGAACAATTTGGTTATGTTGCCTATGTTCAGGGTATGATGGTAAGGGAAAAACCAGCTGCCTGTTTTTACATGGGTGCTTTTTTTGCCGAATCTTTGATTCTGGCCGAGACCGGAAACACTATCGGTGCGATCCAGGTGGCAGGAACGGCCATGCCTGCTCAATTACCATTTTTTGTTGCTGCGTGCGATTATACTTTGATTGGTGAAGAATTCTTTGCTGCATCTGCATACCTATCTGGTGAACCGGACCAGTTGGGCAGTCTGAAAGGCCAGGATATTGGAAAGATAATTGTTGCGGCTGGTATCATTATTGGTGTCACATTACTAACCATTGGAACGATGGCTGGTCCGGAATCGGGTTTTGGTTCATCGTTAATTGATGCAGCAGAATATTTGAAGTCAGTTATCTTGACCTAAGGAGCACTATAAAAACATGAAGCGTAATGTACCCCTATTTATAACCGCACTGGGTGGGTTTACCTTAATTATTGCATATTTTATTCCAGCAACACAGGGCTGGGGTGAAGTGGCAGCGATCTGGTTTGATATATTAGCATCCATTGCATTCATTCTGGGTGGTGGTAATCTCTTAAAGATCCACTTGAAGAAAGTTTCCGACAAGAGTGCTGGCTGGGCATATTCTGCTATCACACTTGCGGCATTTTTGATCACATTATTTGTAGGATTGGGAAAGGTCGGTGTGAACCCTAATCCACAGTATCCTGAGTACTCCCTTTCAGGACATTATAGAGAAATAGGTAGTCCTTTCTGGTGGCTTTATGAGTATGCGTTCAAACCATTGACAGCGACAATGTTTGCTATGTTAGCATTTTATATCTCTTCGGCAGCCTTCAGAGCCTTCAGAGCCAAGAACTTGGAGGCCATTCTTTTATTGGGAACCGCTTTCATCATTCTGTTAGGTCGAACCTTTGCGGGTATCTATCTGACCGCGTGGTTTCCTGATTGGATGTCTGGGCTGAGGATCGAGAACCTGACGGTTTTTATTATGAGTGTCTTCAATACTGCAGGTAACAGGGCTATAATGATCGGGATAGCGTTAGGTGTTGCTTCAACCTCTTTAAAGGTATTGTTAGGTGTTGACCGTTCATACTTGGGTTCTGGGGAGGATTAAACTATGTATGAATTCCTGAAGGACATAGACAAGCGGTGGATCTTTCTTCTGATGTTCCTTTCTGTTACGATTCCGATCTATATAATAGCAAAAACTGGAAAATCATTTCCTGAGGTTCCAACAGTGCTATCCGAGGCGGTATTCCAAGCAGTAGAAGATCTTGGTGAAGGAGATCCGGTTCTCTTGTCCTTTGATTTTGACCCTGCAAGCGAGGGCGAGCTCGGGCCAATGGCAACAGCGTTTGTACGGCATTGTGCCGAAAAAAAAGTAAAAATGTACTTTATGGCATTATGGCCTGTCGGACCACAAATGATCGATGACGCAATAGCAAGAGTTATCCATTCTGATTTTCCCAGTCTCGTTTATGGGGAGGATTATGTGAATCTGGGATTTAAACCTGGTAACGAAGGTGTGATAAAGGTCATTGTGACCGATATGCGAGAGCTTTATACAACGGATGATATTGGAACAAGTATTAATGACATTCCTATGATGAAGAATATACATAGTGTCCAGGATTTCGATCTATTGATCAATGTGAGCGCTGGCTATGCTGGAACAAAGGAGTGGGTACAATATGGGTCGACCCCGTATCCAGATGAGATAAAGATAGTAGCGGGATGCACCGGAGTTCAGGCACCTCTATTATATCCGTATATACCAAATCAGCTACCTGGACTGTTAGGGGCGATAAAAGGAGCGGCCGAATATGAGAAATTGGTGATAGATAAATACGGTGGCAATGATCCGGATCCTAAATATCTTGAGGCAAAAAGAAGGATGGGCCCACAACTAGTGGCTCATTTGCTTATCATACTCTTAATAATATTGGCGAACTATATCTATTTTGTAGAAAAAAAGAGTGGGGTGAGTGTATGAACCGTGAAACACTTATTTCGGTCTCTTTGCTTGCTGTAGGAGCAATTTTTATTATTGGACGTGTGCTCTTTAGCGAACATGGGATGAGTAAAGCCTATGTTCGAGCTGTGGAAGTGAGATCATCAGGAACTGCAGAGGATCTTAGCTGGACCAAATATGAGAACAGTACCCAGCGTAAATTTCATGAAGCAGTAACTAAAGATCCTGATCAAAACGATTATCAGTTCAGCCTATCAAGAACGCTTGGCACTTGGGTAGCAGCATTATTCACACTGTTTATTCTGTCTTTTCTTTATAAAGATAATCCATTGTATAAGATCGCTGAATCGGTTGTAGTGGGTGTATCTGCCGCCTATTGGATGGTAGTCGGCTTTTGGACGACTATCGTACCTAATCTATTGGGAAAGCTTAGCCCTGGTTGGATAAAGAGTTGGGCTATGCCAGGACTGGAAACAGAAGCAGAACTTTTATACTTGGTTCCACTTGTCATGGGCGTCATGCTGCTTTGGAGATTGGCACCACAAGGTACATGGATCAGCCGATGGCCATTGGCATTTATCATAGGCACAACAGCGGGTATCAGGTTGATCGGTTTTCTTCACGCGGATTTTCTGGGACAAATTCGAAATACCATTATGAGTCTGATAGTAATTACTCCTGAGACCGGTTTTGATCTATGGGAATCAGTGAAAAATATTATTATAGTCATTGGTGTGCTTTCTTCCATTGTTTACTTCTTTTTCTCTATTGAGCATAAAGGTTATGTGGGCAAGACCGCAAAATTAGGAATATGGTTCTTGATGATAACTTTTGGCGCAGCATTTGGATATACAGTAATGGGACGTATCGCTCTCTTGGCAATTCGTATTGAGTTTCTATTGAATGATTGGTTATGGCTCATTGATCCTTCTAATATTCGCATTTGAATGTGAGCATCTCTTATCCTATAGAATAAATACCCAACAGGTCGAAATATATAAGGCGATTATGAGATTCATTTTATACTTTAGAATTGTTCGGTTTTAGGTATTGAATTATGGATCCACTGCGCGAACTAGGTATTGATTCTGAAAACTGTGGGTCCTGCACAGGAAAGGGTAAGTGGAACGACTCAAATAGTTCTGTGAAGATTGATTCAATAAATCCTTCAACAGGAGAAATCATCGCTTCAGTATATGAGTGTTCAGTTGAAGAAGCGGAAACTGTAATTAAAGCATCTGCTGAAGCATTCAGTGATTGGCGTACCGTTCCCGCACCTGTTCGTGGTCAATTGGTTCGTGAGATGGCGGATGCAATACGTCTTAAGAAGGATGCTCTTGGGAGCCTTGTATCTATGGAAGTCGGAAAGATCAAGCAGGAAGGAGATGGTGAAGTGCAGGAAATGATCGATATTGCTGATTTTGCCGTAGGCCAGTCCCGAATGTTATATGGTAAGACCATGCACTCTGAAAGAAACGATCACCGCATGTATGAGCAGTGGCATCCTTTGGGTCCGGTAGGTGTGATAAGTGCTTTTAATTTTCCAGTTGCTGTTTGGAGTTGGAATGCGTTCATAGCTGCCATCTGTGGGAATACCACTATTTGGAAACCATCATCATCAACACCACTTTGTGCTATCGCCATTCAAAATATTTGCAATGATGTAATGGAGAGGAACGGATACTCTGGTATCTTTAGTTTATTAATAGGACGGGGTTCAACTGTCGGTGAAAAATTGATCAATGATGAGCGTGTTCCGCTGGTCTCTTTTACCGGATCGACCAAGATGGGTCGCCATGTTAGTGAAACTGTAGCAAAGCGATTTGGGAAGAGCATTCTTGAGCTTGGTGGGAATAATTGTATAATCGTAGATGAGACCGCTGATATGGATATGGTCGTTCCGGCAGTTGTATTTGGTGCAGTTGGTACAGCAGGACAGCGATGTACAAGTACTCGACGCGTCATTGTACATGATTCACAATATGAAGAACTAACACATCGTCTTCTGAATGTTTATGAGCAGGTAAAGATCGGTGAAGCATTGGAAGAAGGAACCTTGATGGGTCCATTGATCAATGAGGAAGCAGTACATGATTTTGAGAATGCTGTGCAAAAGGCTACAATTTCTGGTGGTGATGTATTATACGGTGGTACCACATTGGAAGGACCTGGGAACTTTGTCTACCCGACAATCATCAGAGCGGAGAATGAGTGGGACATTGTTCAGGAAGAGACGTTTGCGCCGGTTCTTTATATTATCCGCTATTTTGACCTGGATGATGCTTTGAAAATGCATAATGGTGTTCCACAAGGACTATCGTCTTCCATGTTCACGATGAATATTCAAAATGCAGAGAGATTTCTCTCATCTGTTGGGAGTGACTGTGGTATAGCCAATATAAATATAGGTACATCTGGCGCAGAAATAGGTGGCGCATTCGGTGGTGAAAAAGAGACCGGGGGTGGGAGAGAGTCTGGTTCCGATTCTTGGAAACAATATATGCGGAGACAGACAAATACCATTAACTGGAGCACGGAGCTACCACTGGCACAGGGAATAAAATTCGAGATAAACGATAGTGAATGAGGTCAAATGAATAATATCAATTTTTCCAACACTCGAAAAACAATTGACAGCTTCATGCTCGCTGATGGAATGGACCCGGTCATTGACCTTGATAAGAGTCATGGTTCGTGGCTCGTTGATGGTCGCAATGGGAAAGAATATTTGGACCTGTTCTCTATGTTCGCATCCATGTCAGTGGGATACAATCATCCGTATGTCATAGAGAACAAGGATCGATTATTGGCTGCAGTGATCAATAAACCAACAAATTCTGATGTCTATTCCACTCAGATGGCAGAATTTGTGGATACGGTCGGACGTATCGCTCAGCCTGATTATCTACCCCATGCATTCTATATTGAGGGGGGAGGTCTGGCGGTAGAGAATGCATTGAAGACCGCTTTCGACTGGAAAGTGAGAAAGAATATTGAAAATGGAAAAGCTGAGAAGGGTTCAAAGGTGATACACCTTGAAGAGTGCTTTCACGGTCGGACAGGGTACACCCTATCTCTAACAGACTCACCGGATAAACGAAAAACCGATTATTTTCCAAAATTTGATTGGCCTAGGATCGTAAATCCTAAGATCAGGTTCCCGCTGGATGATGAGAATATGCATAGGGTGTTGGGCCTTGAGCAACAGAGTATCAATCAGATAAAAGATTCTCTAATAAAGAACCCTGATGATATTGCAGCGATCATCCTTGAACCTATACAGGGAGAGGGAGGTGATAATCATTTTCGCCATGAATATTTGAGATCGATAAAGGAGTTGTCCTTGGAGAATGAATTTCTCTTGATCTTTGATGAAGTTCAGACAGGTGTCGGTATAACTGGCAAGATGTGGGCACACCAGAATTTTAGTAATGTCACGCCTGATATCATCGCTTTTGGTAAGAAGACCCAGTGTTGCGGTATTTTTGTTGGAAAAAGGATCGAAGATGTGGAAGATAATGTTTTTAATATTTCCAGTCGTCTAAACTCCACCTGGGGAGGCAATCTATCTGATATGGTTCGATTCAGTATTTATCTTGAGATAATAGAAGAAGAGGATCTGGTCTATAATTCCAAGGAGATGGGGGTGTATTTGTTAGGTCATTTGGAAAATTTACAAAGTGAATATCCAAATCTGGTCAGTAATAGCAGAGGCCGAGGTCTATTTTGCGCGTTCGACATGCCTGATACCAGATACCGTGATAAAATGTCCCAATATATATATGAAGAGGGCGCTATCGTTCTTGGATCAGGTGTCAGGTCGATTCGATTTCGACCCCACCTAAATATAGATCGGAGTGAGATAGATCTGGGAATAGCGATGATCAGGAAAGCATTGGACCGATTCTAAGGTGACTCCCGAGACAGGTTCACTATTTATCATTTCTACTCCCATCGGAAATCTAGGTGACATAACATATCGTGCTATTGAAAAACTCCGCAGTGTACCTTTGGTCGCGGCCGAAGATACTCGACATACTCGTAAACTGTTTTCGCACTATGGTATCAGTACGCCACTTATCAGTTATTATGAGCATAATGAATTCTCACGTATACCCAAAATAGTAGAACACTTAAACTCTGGTCAGGATCTTGGTGTTGTATCTGATGCTGGCACACCTGGAATATCGGACCCAGCATACAGGTTGGTGCGTGAAGCGATTGCTATTGGTTCCAAGGTCGAAGCGATTCCGGGTCCATCAGCTGTTCTGGCAGCACTTGTCTTATCCGGGCTCCCGACAGATCGGTTCATATTTGAAGGATTCTTGCCTCGAAAAAAGGGTCGAAAGAACCGTATAATGAGCCTAAGATCAGAAACTGCTACGGTTATTATATTTGAGAATAAAACCAGAATAATCAAAACACTTAATGATTTGCTTGAACAATTGGGTGAACGTCCTGCTGTGGTTGCACGTGAGCTGACAAAACTTCATGAAGAGATAATACGGGGAACATTGACCGACTGTGTAGAGTATTTCTCATCAAATCCACCAAAGGGTGAATGTATCATACTAGTTGGTAAGAATGACTCAAATGTATATTTCAAGTAGAGAGAGATTCATTACGTTCGAAGGTATTGATGGCTGTGGTAAATCAACCCAGGCAAGATCATTGATAGAAAGATTGAACAATAATGATATAGCAACATGTTTTGTTCGAGAACCAGGAGGAACACCTGTATCTGAAGAGATACGTACCGTTCTTTTGGAGAACAGAGATGAAAGAATGTGTAACAGAACTGAAGCACTTTTAATGACAGGTAGCCGTGCTCAGCTCACAAAGGATGTTATCATTCCTGCTCTCGAAAAGGGAGAATGGGTAATTGCGGACCGATATACTGATTCTACGATTGCCTATCAAGGCGGTGGTCGTGGCCTGAATATAGAGTGGCTGCTTCAGCTGAACGATTTTGCCACATATGGTACTATACCGGATCTGACTATCATTGTTGACATAGATCCAGAAGAAGCGAAAAGAAGGACTAATGAATCACCACCTGACAGGATAGAAAGTGCTGGTATAGAATTTCAAGAAAAGATTCGGAAACAGTATAAGGAATTAATTAAACTTTTTCCTGATAGATGTATGTCTATTGATGGGAGCTCATCATCTGATGTGATCAGTAGCTCCGTATGGGATGAGATTAAAAATAGAAAGTTCATATATGAAAAATAATAAAAGGTTTTACAGTGTTCTTTTTATGATCATAGCAGTTGTGATTATTGGTGCGACGAGATCCAATATCTATAGGCAGATACGAGATAGTCAGGCAACAATAAACAGTGTGTACAGGCACCTGATAACTCACTATGTGGATGATATCGATCTCGAGAAGTTCACCAAACTCAGTATTGATAATATGCTCTCCGATCTTGATCCGTACACGGTTTATCTTGTCAAAGATCAGCGAAGCAACCTTGATATGCTAACGAAAGGTAAGTATGGTGGGGTTGGTATACAGATCGGGAAAAGAGATAAAAGGCTTACGGTGATCTCTCCTATGGAAAATTCACCTGCAAAGAGAGCAGGCATCGTGAGTGGTGATATTATTGTTAAGATCGATAATCAGATTACGGATAATATGTCGATGGATGATGCGGCAAAATTGATTAGAGGGCAAAAAGGTTCACGTGTTACCCTGACCATTGAACGATTCGGATATGATGAATGGACCGATTATGATTTGATTCGAGAGAGTATCAAGGTTAAGGATGTCTCTTACTCTGGTATGCTGAATGAGACCACTGGATACATTCGTCTTGTTCGATTCTCAAAGAATTCCGCGAGCGAGATGGAAACTGCACTTTCCAAACTATTGGCCAACGATATGTCCAGCTTAATTCTAGACCTAAGGGACAACCCAGGGGGGTTATTGAATTCAGCTGTCGGGATCTTGGATCTGTTCATTGAAAAAGGAGAGTTGCTCGTCTGGACAGATGGAAAGACAAAGCAGTCACATAGAAAATATTTTAGTAAGAACGACCCGATAGTCCCGGGTAGCGTTCAGATCGCTGTTCTAATAAATAGAGGAAGTGCTTCCGCGAGTGAGATCGTTAGTGGTGTTATGCAGGATCTTGACCGCGGTGTTGTGATAGGTCGGCAATCATTTGGGAAAGGATTAGTTCAGACAATATACAATCTTGATAAGGATAAATCACTTAAGATCACCACGGCAAAATACTATATACCCAGCGGAAGATTGATTCAGAGAAAAGGATATCTTCCTGACGAATTATTAGCAGACTCTTCAGAAGTTGACACTCTGTTCGAGACGATTGGCGGACGCCGTGTCATGGGAGGCGGCGGTATCAAGCCCGATCATATCATAGAGTTGGAACCGATCTCTCCAATTTTTTCCGCATGCCGTAGAACAGGATTATTTTTCACCTATGTTCAAAAGAATAACCATTTGTATGAATCTTTTGATGATGTTTCATCTGATAATACCCTCATGGACCAGTTCGAAGACCTGGTATATAGTAGTGATCTTGATATTTTGCTCAAAGGCGAATCCAGCTATCTGGATACACGAGAGATGTTAATCGGATTAGACAGCAATAATGTTTCTGTCATAGGAGCTATCGACCTTCTTGACCGTTATTTTGAAGAGCAGGCACTTACACAGTTTGACAGAGAGAAAGAGATACTCAAGAATTGGGTCATGATGGAATTCGCAGAACATTTCAATGGAATGAAGGGTCGCATACGAATAATTTCAGAAATTGACAGGGATATGATCAAGGCCTTAGAGACGCTTCAAGATCCATTTGTCTACAAGGAAGTATTCATTCCACAGTAATTCAGTATCTCATATTTTTAGAAATAACAAAGAAACTTTTATTTTTTCGAAAAGAAAGGGCGATTAGTTCAGTTGGTTAGAACGCTACGTTGACATCGTAGAGGTCGGCGGTTCGACTCCGTCATCGCCCACAAAATATGTCTAAGATCCAAGTAACACTACCGGACCGGACTGTAAAGACCGTGCCATCAGGTACCACACCACAGGATATCGCTGACAGCATCGGTCCGCGTTTGGCCCAGGATGTGGTTGTCGCCAATGTGAACGGTGGTCTTGTTGACCTTAACCTTAATCTTCAGGAAGACTGTACGCTAGAACTAATTACTGGTGACAGAGTAGAGGGTCATGATGTACTACTCCATTCAACAGCACATCTAATGGCCCATGCGGTAAAAAAACTATACCCTGATGTAAAGATCACTATAGGGCCAACGATCAAGAATGGTTTTTACTATGACTTTGATTTTGATGGCACATTTTCCGATGATGACCTGGAGAAGATAGAGACAAAAATGAGAGAGCTTGCTTCCGCTGACCATGATATAACCCGTCAGGAGATATCCACGGAGGATGCTATAAAGTTTTTTAATGGTATAGGTGAAACATACAAGGTTGAGATCATTGAACAAATCGATCCTGAAGAGACGATCTCAGCCTATTCACAGGATGATTTCACAGACCTATGTCGTGGACCGCACGTATCTAATACTAGAAAGATAAAATATTTTAAACTGCTGAAAATATCTGGAGCGTATTGGCGAGGAGATGAGAATAATAAAATGCTTCAGCGTATCTATGGAACGGTCTTTTCAAAGAAGAAAAATCTGAAAAAACATTTGAAGATGCTTGAAGAAGCAAAAAAGCGTGACCATCGTAAATTGGGGAAGGAGCTTGATCTCTATACGTTCGATAAGGATATAGGTCCAGGATTACCCCTTTGGCTTCCCAATGGAACGGTCATTATTGATGAGCTCGAGCAATTAGCAAAACAGACAGAAAGGAATGCTGGTTACAAACAGGTCAGAACCCCTCATCTGGCCAAAGGTAGTTTGTATGAACGTTCTGGGCATCTGACCCACTATAAGGAATCCATGTATCCGCCGATGGATGTGGATGGGACCGAATATTATGTGAAACCAATGAACTGTCCCCATCATCATAAGATATTTTCATCTTCTCCACGCAGCTATAGAGACCTTCCTTTCAGGTTGGCTGAATATGGAACATGCTATCGATATGAAAGGTCTGGACAGTTGTTCGGACTGATGAGGGCACGGAGCCTTCAGATGAATGATGCTCATATCTATTGTCGTAAGGATCAGTTCAAAAGAGAGTTCTTAAATGTATGCCAAATGTATTTGCAGTATTTTAAGATTTTTGGAATAGAAAAATATACCATGCGTCTTAGCCTCCATGATCAGGAAGGACTAGGAAAAAAATATGTGAATGATCCAGAGCTCTGGATTGAGACCGAGAAATGGGTAAGAGAAGCATTGCAGGAAGGGGATATCGAGTTCGTTGAGGTTCCGGGTGAGGCAGCATTCTATGGTCCAAAGGTCGATGTGCAGGTGTGGAGTGCTATCGGAAAGGAATTCACTATAGCAACTAACCAGGTCGATTTTGCTATTCCTAAACGGTTCGACCTGACCTATACTGATGAAAATGGGACCGAGAGAACACCTATATGTATCCATAGGGCGCCATTAGGAACACATGAAAGATTTATTGGATTCCTGATTGAACATTTTGGAGGTAACTTCCCGCTCTGGTTGGCACCAATACAGGTCGCTGTCCTGCCAGTGTCTGATAAGGTATTATCCTATGCTCAGCAGGTGGCAGATGATCTTCATGATGCGGGGATTCGTGTCATTTTGAATAAAAAGGCAGACAAGATAGGCACAAAGATCAGACAGGCTGAGATCAGTAAGATAAACGTTATGCTTATTGTAGGTGCGAGAGAAGTAGAGAATGGAACAGTATCCGTTCGCCGTCGCTTTCAGGGTGATACTGGTACCGTTCAAGTTGATATCTTGAGATCTGATTTGGAAGGTGAGATAAAAAATAGGAGTATGACCCATAAGCAAGAAGCAGACGCAGAAGCTTAATAGCAATATAACAGCTGAGAAGGTGAGATTAATTGATGTGGATGGCGAACAGCTGGGCGTTGTTCTAACGTCAGATGCACTGGATAGGGCTGAAGAATCAGGTCTGGATCTTATGGAAGTTGCACCGAACTCAGATCCACCGGTCTGCAAGATTGTGAACTATGGTAAGCTTAAGTACGAAGAAAAGAAGAAACTCCAAAATAGTAAAAAGAAACAACATGTAATAAAGGTAAAGGAAATCAGGTTCAGGCCCCGGATAGGTGAGCATGATTTGATGACAAAGGTCAATATGGGGCGAAAATTTTTGGATGAAGGATTTAAATTAAAGATTACTTTGATGTTCCGGGGGCGTGAACTTGCTAGAATTGATCTGGGAAAAGATGTTATGAACAAAGTTCTTGAGAAATTATCTGACGTGGCAGAGATTGAAAAGGATAATCCTTTAGAAGGCCGGCGAATGTCGGTTATACTGAGTGGTAAATAGGAGATAAACTGAATGCCAAAAATGAAAACCAGACGCGGTGCAGCAAAACGATTCAAGCTGACAGCATCCGGTCGTATCAAAAGGAACAAAGCAAACCATAGACATATGCTCATTCGTCGTTCGAAAAAGGTCAAACGCAAAATGCGTCATACTGGGCTTGTTGATTCAAGTAATTTGAAGAATGTTAAGAGAATGTTAGGTGTATAATATTCAGGAGTAATCTATGCCACGCGCAAATAGTTCAGTCCCACGTCATCGTCGCCATCGCAAGATCGTAAAGCAGGCCAAAGGTTATTTTGGTGCTCGGAGCCGGACATTCAAATCTGCTAAGGATGCAGTAATCAAGGCCGGATTATACGCATATCGTGATAGACGACAACGTAAACGTCAGTTTCGTCGTTTATGGATAACGCGTATAAATGCTGCCTGTCGACTTAATGGAATGCCATACTCGGCCTTCATTAATGCCTTAGATGTTAAGGGGATTATTCTCAATAGAAAGGTCCTTGCTGATATGGCAGTTCGTGATCCTCAATCTTTTACTGATCTGGTAAACTCAGTTAAAGACTAACATGTCTCTAAAGGATAAGATCGAGTCTGTCAGGACACAATTTCTGGCCGACATCGATTCCTTTTCTGATAATTCTAACGATATAAATGCCTTCCGTATAAAATATATGGGCCGGAAAGGTCTGGTCGCAGAACTATTCCAGAAAATGGGTGATTTTCCTGCAGATGATCGACCTGCGATCGGACAAGCTTTGAACGAATTAAAGCTGGAGATTTCTACTGAGTTAGATGCTATAGTTCAATCGTTGGACCCAGATCAGGCTGGTTCATCTAATTACAGAATCGATACTACACTACCGGAAAAGGAACCACCAATTGGTTCCATCCACATATTAGAACAAACTCTGAATGAGATCAAGAATATCTTTATTTCAATTGGTTTTCACGTGGCCTATGGACCTGAAGTAGATGATGATTATCATAATTTTGGAGCACTCAATTTTCCAGAGCATCATCCTGCCAGAGATATGCAGGATACATTTTTCGTGGACAATGACACAGTATTACGCACCCATACATCCAATGTACAGATTCATTTGATGGAAAAAGAAGATCCCCCACTTAGATATATTGTACCAGGCAGGGTCTACAGGAATGAAGCCATCAGTTTCAAAAGCTATTGTCTTTTTCATCAGGTAGAAGGATTGTTTGTCGATAAGAATGTTTCCTTTGGGCAGTTGAAGGGCTGTTTGGAATATTTTGTGA
>ERZ651768.2502-NODE-2502-length-12729-cov-9.406892_pt1 | contig 12729 bp, 11 predicted proteins | sample MGYA00514754_ERZ651768 | MGnify/ENA metagenome assembly ERZ651768 | reverse complement strand
TGTGAATAAAGGATTGGTCGTACTGATCGATGAGTATCAACTCGGAGTCGGGCAGAGCTTTATGGGGATCATCCGGCAAAACCTGAAAGCGAGACAGTCGGTTGTGAAATCCCTTGCCAGCTTTAGTTTCAGAATGCGTCGTATAAAAAACAAAGAAATACCCATTATCCATAAACTTCGGATGGAAAGCCAATCCAAGCAACCCTGGCTCCTCGGAGCGATTGGGGGCAATGGATATCGTTTTGTCCGATATATCCAATAAAGTGCTTTTCTTCGGTGTCGACAAGAGTGACAGCTCGAAGATCAGACCGCCGTTTTCCACGACGAAGAGCCGTGTGTCATCCCCGGGAAGACTGACGATAGCCACCGGCCGATCGAACTTAATACCAGGAAAGGCATCCTTGATTTGATAGTCGAACAACCGTTGCTCCAATGGCAGGGTGATCGTGGTATTCTCGACTCGAGTGAGCACCGATTCGTCCGTCCCTGCGAAAGGTTGGCCAAGCAGCCCTACAAACAAAAAAAGACCGAGTCGATTGATCACCCAAATGGGTAACCCTTTTTGCGTTCTCGGCGAATCGCTGCGTACCATCGGGCAACTGGTTATTGGTCCACGGTTAAATCTTCAAGTGAAAAAACAGAGCCAACAATCTACAATGTTGTTTTTCGTTGCTTGCCAGTTGACATCGGGCTTGAATCCTCGCGACCTGAACGATACCCGACCCCCGATCCGAATGAACCAAATCAAGCCAAAGGAGACACTGCGTTGGCCTCTTTTGATGGCTCTGCTTATGGTTGCACTTGGCCAAGCCGGCTGCGGCCCGGACGAACCCGAGCCACCTTCGGCCGCGCAGACCAAGCCGCAACCGGCACCGAAAGTCGATTCGCGCTCCCTGCACGAACTCGCCGCCACAGACGAAGCCGACGCCCTCCGGCACGCGTTACAGCTTGGCCAGGCGATCGATGCCTTCAATGCGCTTGGCCAGGCGCCGCTGCACATCGCCGCGATCCACAACAGGCCGGCCAACATCGAGGTGCTGCTGGCCCACCGCGCGAATCTCCACGCCAAGACGCAAAAGGAAAAAATAGACGCGCTCTACCTCGCCTGCGCCCACGACAGCCGCGACGCAGTCAAGCGGCTTCTCGCCAATGGCGGCAAACTCGACTCCGCCGCACCCAACGGCTGGACCGCTGTTCACGTGGCGGCGATCAACGGCCGCGACGCTGTGCTCCAGTTGCTGCACGACCTCGGCAAAGACCTGAGCACCCTCTGCCCCGATGGCACGCCGCTCGATTTCGCACGCATCCACAACCGCGACTCCACCGTGCAACTGCTCAAACGTCTGGGCGCGAAAAAAGGAGCCTCGCTGTCGGTTCACTTGGCCGCACGCCACGGAGATATTGAGGCACTCAACGGCTGGGTGAAACGCAACCGGGCCAACGTTCACTTTCGCGCAAAAAAACACCAGGCCATGCCGCTCCACTGGGCCGCCGAGGCTGACCAGGCCGAAGCCGCCGAGTTGCTGCTCAACCGCGGTGCGGACAAGGCCGCGCGCACTGACGGCGGATGGACACCTCTGCACTCCGCCGCCGCCAAGGGAAGCACCAATGTCATTGCGTTGTTGCTCAAGCGCCGCGCACCGGTGAACGCCATCAGCCAAAGCGGTACCCCACTGGACCTGGCTAAGGGCTACCAGCAGAGCAAAGCCGCTGCCATGCTCCAGGCCAGGCGTGGTCGTGCGGGGCATGAAGTGTCCATCCACATGGCCGCCGCCAAGGGGGATGCCATCGCCGTACAAGCGTTTCTTCGTCGCGGAGTCAAAGTGAACATGCCTGGGCCACTCCACAAAAGCACGCCGCTGCACTGGGCCGCCGGCGCGGGCAAGGTGAACACGATGGAAGTACTGATCTCGCTCGGGGCCGATGTGGACGCATTGAGCAACAGCAACGCCACGCCGTTGCACCAGGCTGTGCTACGAAACCGGCCCGAGGCCGTTAAACTGCTCATTCGCAGCAACGCAGACTTAAACAGCCAAAACAAATCCGGCCACACTCCGCTGGATTACGCCAAAGCCAATGGCTGGAGCGACCTTGCCACATTGCTGCAGGAAGCCGGTGCGCTCAGCGGCAAGTCACTATAGCGATCAAAGCGGGGCATTGGCCAGCGTGTCGACAACGTGACAGAATTGCTCCTCCGTCAGTTCCGGGTACACCGGGATGCTCAACACTTCCCCCGCCATTTTTTCACAGACCGGCAGTGACTCGCCGAAGTTGGGCAGGTGTGCGAAGCATTCCTGCTGGTGCATCGGCACCGGATAATAAATCGCAGAGCCGATGTTGTTCGTGGCCAAGTGTTCCTGCAGCGCGTCACGTTTGCTGTTGGCCACGCGGAGGGTGAATTGGTTCCAAGTGTGGCCGCGGCTTTCGATTTCAGTTGGCAACACCAGTCGGCCCTCGGCAACGTGATCGAACTTGGCCAGGCGCTCAAGGTACTGCTCGGCGTTGGCGCGGCGCCTGGCAAGGTATCCCGGCAAGTGACCCAGCTTGACCCCGAGCAGCGCGGCGTGCAGAGGGTCCATCCGGAAGTTGCCGCCGATGGCCTTGTGGTAATACTTCGGCGCACCGCCGTGCACGCGAAGGATGCGCGCGCGCTTGGCCAGGTCATCGTGGTCTGTCGTGATCATGCCGCCATCGCCGAACCCACCAAGGTTTTTGGACGGGAAAAAACTGAATGCGCTCAGCTCGCCCATTGTGCCGACCTGTTGGCCACCGAACGTCGCGCCCATCGACTGCGCGGCGTCCTCGAGCACGGCCAGGCCATGCGCCTTGGCCATGCGCTGCGCGCCGTCCATGTCCGCCGCTTGACCGAACAAATGCACCGGAATGATCGCCTTGGTCTTGCCGGTGACGCGCCGCTCTGCATCGTCGAGGTCGATGTTGAAATCGGTGTCGATTGAATCGACGAACACCGGTGTAGCACCGATGCGGGCGATCGCACCGGCGGTCGCAAAAAACGTGAACGATGGGCACAGCACCTCGTCGCCGGGGCCGATCCCGAGTGTCATCAAAGAAAGCAGCAGAGCATCAGTGCCGGAGCTGGTGCCGATGGCGTGCCGTGCACCGATCGATTCGGCAGCGAGCGACTCGAACTCGGTGACCTCAGGGCCGAGGATAAACTGCGATGAATCGAGCACGCGCTCAAAGGCATCCTTCAACTCCACAGCGAGCGGTTGGTTTTGCTCATTGAGGCCTACCAGCGGGACTTTGACCGGTTCTCCCATGGGCGCGTCAGTATTCACCAGCCGCTTGGACAAGCGCAAGGCGCATTGCCGTTGACAGCGTCCCGATGCGAGCCGACGCTGTGCTGCCCGACCCATGAAACTGATTCTCTCAACCCTCTCGTTTGTATGCACGACAGCGCTTGGGCAGGCTGCCGAACCGGCCAAGCTAAAGCTGCACTGGGCCAAAAACATGCTGACCATCAGCGGCCGGCAGCTGCCCGGCAAAGAGATTAAAATCCACTACCTCGAGGCGTATTGCCGTGACAACTCGCAGACGACCGACTGGGGAAGGCACACCGTCGTCGGTCACAAGACGCGCCTGATTTCACGCAGCGATGACGGCTCGCAGCTCAATTTACACTGCGACGTGAACGACGGCGTGACGGTCGAGCACGTCATCACCGCCAGCCACGACGAGGTCGATTTTGCGCTCACCGCGCACAACCCCACAGCCAGGCGATCTGAAGCGCACTGGGCGCAACCGTGCATCCGCGTCGGCAAATTCAACGGCACCGGCGCAGACGCGACCGCCGACAAGTATGCCTACATCAAGAAGAGCTTCGTCTATCTCGACGGCAAGCGGGCGATGATGCCGACACAGGACTGGGCGACGGAGGCGCGCTACATCCCCGGGCAAGTCTGGGCCGGGCCGGGTGTGCCACGCACCGATGTCAACCCTCGGCCACTGCACCCGGACGTGCCGAGCAACGGGCTGATCGGCTGCTTCAGCGGCGACGGCTCGATGATTTTCGCCACGGCGTTCGAGCCATATCAGGAATTGTTCCAGGGCGTGATACGCTGCCTGCACAGCGACTTCCGGCTGGGCAGCCTCGCGCCAAGCGAGACGCTCAAGATCAAGGGCAAAATCTACCTCGTCAAGAACGACGAGGCCGCGTTACTGAAGCGCTACCACAACGATTTCCCCGGACACAAGGCACTGCACTCGAAGAGGAGACAGCGTTGATCAATGACCCGATTCCCGCAGTGGACAGCTTGACTCTGCCGGCTGGTCGGGTGATTTTGACCCGGCCTCATGTCAGAGCATTCATCTTCAAGACAGGATTTATCCAGCAGGGAGAAACAGGAATTAGATGTCGAGATTTCCTTTTTGGAAGGTCTCGCCAAGCGCGACCCCGAATACATTGAGGCGCTACAGTTGCTTGGAGACGATTACACCAAGCGCGGCCGCTTTGCAGAGGGCCTCGCGGTCGATGAACAACTTTCGCGTCTTCTGCCGGAGGACTCGATGGTGTTTTACAATCTTGCCTGCAGCTTCTCCCTCTCGGATCGCATCGACGATTCAATTACTGCACTCAGAAAGGCTGTTCAACTCGGCTACGACGATACGAAGTGGATGGACAAGGATCCTGACCTGAACAAGATCCGCTCTGATCCACGCTTCGAGCAGATTCGCCACAAGCTTAACCTGAAGTGTGGCCACTAAGCCGCGCCCCGCGTCATGAAGGTTACCCACCAGGGCCAGTCGCGGCATTACCGCACCGTTTGGTTTGACCCGGCGCGCAACCGCGTCCGGCTCATCGAGCAGCGACTGCTCCCGCACAAGTTCAAAATCGTCTCCACTGCGGACTTTCGCGAAACCGCCCGCGCCATCACCGACATGATCGTTCGCGGAGCCGGCGCGATCGGCGCCACGGCGGCCTACGGCCTGGCTCAGGGCGCGCGAGCCTTTCGGGGGCGCGGACTCAAGGCATTTGAACGGCACTTGGCCAAGGTTTACCGCACGCTGGCTGAGGCACGCCCCACCGCCGTCGATCCGGTCAGCGCCATGCGCGGGATGCTGGCGCAAATGACCGACGAAACTGTGGCCAAGCGACAGGAGCAGGCTCTGGCCGCCGCCCGGCAATTCGCGGATGACGACGTCGCCCACTGCGAGGCGCTCGGCCAACACGGTGAACCGCTCATCCACAACGGCTCCCGCGTGCTAACGCACTGCAACGCTGGCTGGCTGGCATTCGTGGATGTCGGCTCCGCCACTGCTCCAATGTACGCCGCACAGGCCAAGAGAAAATCGTTCCATGTTTATTGTGACGAGACACGGCCGCGATCGCAGGGCGCCATCCTCACCGCTTGGGAACTGGCGCAGCAGGGCATCTCGCACGATATCATTGCCGACAACGCCGCCGGACACCTGATGCAACGCGGAGAGATCGACCTCGTCATCGTCGGCAGCGACCGCACGCTGGGCCGCACCGGCGAGGTGGCCAACAAGATCGGTACCTACACCAAGGCCGTCCTGGCCAAGCGGCACGGCATCCCGTTCTACGTCGCCATCCCGCTCTCGACCATCGACTGGGAACTCGAGTCCGGCCAGGCCATCCCGATCGAGGAGCGCAACGAAGACGAGGTGCTCAGCGCTTGGGGAGTGACGCCGGGTGGGCGTCGGCAAAAGGTGCGCCTGGCCAACCCCGGCAGCAAAGCTCGCAACCCGGCTTTTGACGTGACGCCGCCGGAACTGATCACCGGCATCATCACGCCGTTCGGCATCTTCAAGCCGCGCCAACTCTGGAAACACCGCGTCAAGCTTGGCCAACCGGAAACCCGCTCCTGAGAGCATCAGCCAACCACTGATAAACCCGTTCCGAGCTTCAAGGTTTGGGTATCGGTTAAATCGTCATTAATGATTTCAGCAAAGATGAAATGATGAAATAACACTGATCCCAAATTCGTGGCCGGGCTGGCTACGACTGGCTTTGTTTTCTTCGCAGACGTCTAGACTAAAGCGCGTATCTCGAACAACACAAAGTTCTCGAACACGTTACCGAAGCCGGGCTGGGCCTTATCTAGGTGGAGGTGTTGGTCGAGAAAGTTAAGGAACTGACTTAGATGGTTCTTTAATTGGATTGAGAGGGATCCGCCTTGAAGTTCACTCTTGGCCGACGTGAAAGAAAGTTCCTAAGCCCGCACCGGCGTTTTCCAGCCACTAATTTTATGCCAAAAGACCCAGAAACACGATTTATTCATGCAAATAGCGTTGAATTATGGATTCAAGTTTTCCGGACTCTATCGCTTCAATTAGCCCCAAATTTATTTGTTCCAATATCATCGCGTCATCCTGTGTAGGAAAGGCGTATAGTTGCTTGTCCAAGACGATGTCCAGAACTTGAAGCGTTCCCGAATAATTTTGAGCGATAACGTGTTTCATTATTGGCTCATCGTGAACCAACACATTGATTTTCCCGTTGCTGAGTGCTGTAAACCCCTCATTAAGGGAAGGGAATGTGCTATGGGTAATTCCATTGTCCTGCAAAAAGCCCACGGCTGAAGTGGATTCAATTACTCCGGTCTTCTGCTTTTTCAAATCATCCAGATTGCCAATCTGGTCATACAGTCTGTCGAGGGTCATTGAGGTGGTGATCGTTGCAGTTAAACTGGAAATCAGGATGATACCGGAGAACATCCAACCGACTGCAATTATCCGTCCCAAAAAACTTTTGGGAGTTTTGTCCCCATAGCCCACGGTAGTCATTGTAACACATGCCCACCAGATGCCGGAACCGATACCCTCACCCAAGGGCTTGTGAAATTGATCTTCATTGATTTTTTTCTCAATGAGCCAAATCAACACTCCAACGACTAGTAGTAGCAGTACCCATGGAATCAACGCCTTAATTACTTTGACTATTGTAGCAAAATAATTCGACGCGTTATCCTCGTGTTCAATCCGGATGGCTAAAGCAAGGCCTGTTTCAAAATAAGGAACACTAAAGTTGAATTTTTTTTCCCGCTCGTAAGTTATGGATATCGCTCCAAGACCTGTTGCAATTTCGCCTCTCTCTATGGCAATGAGCAATTTATCCAGTGCCATTTCTTGGGGTTGAAATTTAGCATTTTGTTCAGGTTGAATTTCTTTCCATAAATCCACCGTGATGCCCACCCATTCACCTTTCGAGTCCCTGAAGGCAAAAGGAGGCGCATCCTTAATGCCAACAGCAGTCGGTTTCTGAGCGAAAATGATAAGGCATGAACCAAAAAAGAAAGCAAATGCAAATATAAACACATTGCTAATCATTTTCATTTTTAGAGAAATTTTAGAGTGAAGTCCTAAAGATTTTATAGAATATCTAAATGGAGATTATCCGCCACAGCCTCCCCGACCACCATCGCCGAACCAGCCGCTACCACAACTTAAAAACACGTTACCATGATCTTATCTGTTGCCTTTATTAAAAGGCCAAAGATAAGAAACGCTGATTAATCCCCACCACCGCAGCCGCCGCCGCCGCCGCAACTGCTACAACTGCTGCTGCCGCAGCCGCCGCAGCTACTGCCACAACTACTGCAGCCACCATAGCCACCATAGCCACCACCTCTGCCTTTAGAACACATAACAATGATCGCAATGATCGCAATGATTGATATAATGATAAACAACAACATCACTGATTACTTATAAGTTATTACTATGATAATCTAAATTATCCACCACCACCGCAGCCGCCGCAGCCGCCACCGCAACTACTCCCACCGCTACTCCCACCGCTACTGCATCCGCTACTGCATCCGCCACCAAAGAAGGCACCACCACCTCCTCTTCCTCCTCTGCTAGCAATTAGAACAATACTGATGACGATACCAAAAACTATCAGGCCAACAAACACTCCCTCAATCGAGAGAATGACACTATTTAACATGAGCTCTGTGATCATTGAAAATGCCGTTTACTTGTAAATCAAAGTTTATCTGCCATTGCTGCAGCATCGCGTACACATTGCATCACTTTTTCTAGAAGTCGTTTTCGATCTTCCAAGTCATGGGAAAAATTATCCTGTCTGAGTTTCTCAACATCATGCAATACCACCGTGTCTATACCCAATTTACCGGCACCTTTGATAATGTCAGAATTTGTGGCCAACACATCCCCGGATTTGAGTTCCACTAGAACTCCTAGGTTACGAATGAGTGACAGATAAATCCTACTTAGTAATGATGCGATGGACTTGCTGTTTTGTTTTCTGGAGACATAGTTTAGACGCAGCCTGAGCATCAGGTTTTTAATTTCCTGCTCACAGCGCAATCGCAAATTGTCTTTGGAAATTTCAAGTTGGCTCATCACATCCTTGCCACGATAAATGACGTGGGTGCGTTTAATATCAAGGAATTTGATCGGAAAAACGTCGGTGGAACTACGCAAATCCTCTTCACTTAAGGTGAGCAATTCAATTTGAACCTTTGATTTTCTCAAGGCATCCCCGACTGCATCCAAATTAGCAGTGCTGATCTCCTCCAAAACCACCATGAAGTTAACTGACATATCAGCGGTTTTGTTGATGTCACGGGCCAGTTTTCCGTAGAGGACACCTGAAACAAATTTGGAGCCGAGTGCTTGTTCTAATTGATCACAAAAGCCGTCTAGGCTGCTTCTAGTTTTTTCGGGTAAAGTTTTGTCCATTACATTGATAGGTTGAAAGAGGGATTTAGAACTATGCAACAGTAATGTCAAACATTTTATGAAGTTTCATTGACTATTACTGAAGTTAATTACTTTGGCCAGAAGCGAGGAAACAGCTCCCAATAAAGCACCCGGTGCCTCCCGCTTAACCGGAACCAAATACACACTCTTGGTTTTCCTGAGTAAATGGGGGTCGTTTCTCGCTTTGCCAACCATGTGCTGTAATTGGAAATGTCATGTTTGAAACTTCGAATCTTAAGGAACTGGATTGATAATTCACTGTTAATCCAGGTTTGTTCATACTTCAAAACCGCCTTGTGAGCTTTCACATTAAAAATTCTATTTGGGTTTTTTTGGGCCAAATAATGGGCGAAATTTCTAGCGTCGGTTAAATGTCTTTTAACGCCGTAGGTTGATTGGTTGGCCGCATAGCTTTCGAACAAATTCCATAAGTCTTCCGCCAATAAGGCACATGTGCCGGGGAGCATATTTTTTACCTGACCCAGGCGCTTTCTTAATAAAGAAATAGCAAAGCTTGTAATATCGCCTTCAAGTATGGAGTTTAGTTTTACTTGCTCAGCTTGGCTTAATTCTAAGGAGTCTTCCTCTTTCGAACCTGAGTTTTCAAGATGCTCTCGAGAGGACTTGCTAGTATAGAGTTTTGCAAGTGCAGCCTGTTGTTCTTTTAGGCCCATCGTTCATATTTCCGGCCTAAATCTCTAGCACGTTCTAATTCCTCTGTGATTGTCGTGAAGGGAGGGAAGTTGGCGTCTCGTTCCAAAATAACACCCTTTACTGAGGCGTATCTGAGAACAGAATCGATCAACTGAAAGATGTCGTCCTGTGTATTTTGGCTATGGTTGTCGATCCATTTGCCTTCCTTCATCATGCCACCGACAAAATGCAACTGTATGATTCGTTCTGCCGGTACTGTTTTCAGAAATTCAATTGGATCATACCCGTGATTTTTGGAATTGATGAACAAGTTGGTGACATCCAGCAATAGACCACAACCAGTTCGATCCAATAATTCACCAAGGAACTTGCTTTCTTCCATTTCGTGCCAGGGAAGGTCGACGGTCTGGGTGATGTTTTCGAGGATCAATGGGGTTTCAATTCGATCCTGCGCTTCAAATATATTGTCACAAAAAGTTTCGATGGATTCTCGATTGAAGGGCAAAGGGGACAGGTGACCAATTTCAATTCCCCCAGCTTTTGTAAAGGCGATGTGTTCGCTCCACCAAGGTGGTTTCACGCGATGAACAAGGTCAGCCAATTCATTCAGGTATTCACGGTTCAGTCCCTCGGCGCTTCCAAGAGAGAGATTCAAGCCGTGCGGAATCAGCGTGTGGCGTGATCGCAAGTCATCAAGAAACAACCACCTGGGATTTGAAGACTGCAGAAAGTGATCCGCTGTAATTTCTAGGAAATCTATCTCGTCCGGGTGCTGGAGTATCTCATTACGAAGCGGATCTCGGTACCCCATGCCCACTCCCAAGATGGGCAGTGATCCAAGAGCGGGAGTTGCAAAGGTTTGTGCCATTAATCATCCATCATTAGACTAGCTGGTCAGAGACTCAGTGTTTGAAGGTCAGGTGAACATCAATGAGGAGTTCTTCCCCATCTACTTTGGCGTTGTAAATCTTGTGCAGAACATCCGGGTTGAATTTACCCCAAACCCAAGAGTTCTTTCGCTCCAATGTTCCTTTGGGTTCCAAGACACTGCTTTTCATATAATCGGCGATATCACTCCGTGTTTTCCGTTTAAATACTTTTTTGTATTGGCCTCTATCAAAACGATAATCGACACTTTCAAGTGTGATTGTTTTGTCAGTAAGATTGATAAATTTGTAGTGATAAAAATCTGTGGGATTGTACCGATAGTCCCGTGAAATAGACTCTTCCAATTTCCCATCTGGCTTTTTGCCAACATACCTACACTCAACCTTGACCATTTCCTTGCCTTCCTTTGTTTTGGCAATTGCTGTGTAACTTCTTTTATCGGAACTCCATTCGAAAGACATATTCCCAAAACTTTGCTTCGAGTTTGAGCATGAGGCCAATAAAGCCAAGCCTAGCAATAACAGGTTTATTCTTATGAAGGGATTAGTGTTCACGCGACAGAGCCTAATTAGTAAATATGTTTTTGCAAAGTAATTGTTTAAGCGATCCAAATAATAACTATCTCAGGGACAAAACCCATCAAGAGTAAATTTTACAGATTACGTCAACAAACCCTAAAAGAACTATCACTCGCATCAGATCAATTAGCTCGATAGAACTAAGGCCTCCATCAACGAGAGCATAGAGAAAAACGCGGACATCTTTGCAGAACCGAAACTATGAACGCCTGCACCATATTGCGGAGTAAATCGAGAGCCCCGTGAAGCCGAACAGTACTAAAAAGGCCAAGCAGCTCGATAGCTGTGCTCAAGGAATTGCAGAAGCAAGTTTAGATGATCAAACATCAACGACGCTAGGGAAAGTGCGGAAATGAAATTAACAACCTGCGTCACAACTTCTTCTCGATGGCATCAGCTAGGCGCGCGATTTCGCCGCCCAGTCGAAGTCGGGTCATCTTGGCATTAAGCTTCTCGCTCATTGAGGCGCACAGTTCAAGGAAGCAGTCGGTGCCTTGATCATCCTGCAACCGGTGTACGGAGAAATCTTCGAAGCATTCCTGCCGTAAGTTGGTTACCTGATCCAGCAGCGATTGGAGCTTTTTCAATGCTTCTTCAGGCTTTTCTGCCTCAATGCTCATTTGTTGCCGCTCGATCTCCATGACAGTGTGGATGTAGTGGTCGAGCTTGTGATCCTTCATTCGATCTTTTCTCTTCTGGTACCACTTGTAGCCAAAGAACCCAGCTACAATAAGCGACACGAAAAATGAACGCAGACCCTCCCACTTCTCCACAAAATCGGTGCTTAGTAAGTTTTTTGACTCCGGGTTGTAAACCCCTAGGGCGCCATCGTGGACGGGGAAAAATGGCCGGGACATGGCGAACGCCTTGCCCTGCTCAAACAACTCGCCCAGCCGGTTCTCCTTTTGAAACGGGGTCTTGAGAATTTCCTGGATGATTTTTTCGACCAAGCCCCTTTCGAGATCGTTCCGCGCGATAAGATGTGCGCCGGTTGCCACGGTTTGGATGTCTGCTCGCGGAACCGCCTCGCCCTCGAACTGGTACATGCCGCGCGGCACCTGGAATGGCGACAGGTGCAGTTCCATCGTCGCCAGAGCCTCGTTGTTCGGAACGCTCAGAAAGCGAACTCGTCCGCTGCGGGCCAGTGTTCGAAACACATCCGCCTGCATGCCGACGGTGATAAATGCAGCATCCAACTTGTCCTCCTCGAATGCTTGGATGAGTTCCAAGTAATTCAGATTTAGGTGTTCTTCGCCTGGAGTGATGTTGAGGCTTTGGAGCAACAGTCGCGACATCGGGTAGTCGCCGGAGAGTTCCAATCCGAGGTTCACCACTTTCCCCTTGAGATCCTGCAACGATTCAATCCCGCTTCCTTTCCGCACGGCAATGTGCAGGGGCTGCGAATAAAGATTCGCGACAAACGCTACTTCATCCAGCTTATCTGGATCAATCTTTTGGGCGTCATGATCCATCAATTCCGGGGCAAACTGTTTCAGATTCTTACGCGCGCCAGGCTGGAATAACGCCAAGTCGGCCTTGCCCTCAGCGACCAGTTTCAAATTCTCCAGCGTTCCTTTAGTGGTTACTACCTCGACCGGCCAGTTAAGCTGCGTGACAACGTTAGAGAGACTGAGTGCGATCGGGTGATACAGTCCCTTCTCCGGGCCGCCTGCGATGACGATGGTACGGTTCAGACCGACCAAGACCTTGACGAGTTGATACAGCGGCACGCAAATCAACACGCTCAACAGGCTGATGGTGATCCATTTGCGTTTCATGCCGTGAAAAAATTCCGGCAAAATAGTATCGCTTGACCCAGCAGCAGGCAAGTGGGCAGTACCCGGCCAGGCGGGTGCATTTTTTGGTGGCGGCGAGGCCAAGCCTCCCTGACATTGGG
>ERZ651768.2501-NODE-2501-length-12732-cov-6.811695_pt1 | contig 12732 bp, 9 predicted proteins | sample MGYA00514754_ERZ651768 | MGnify/ENA metagenome assembly ERZ651768 | reverse complement strand
ACTGGAATCACTTTTTCAGATGATTCTCCTTATATGGTCATTCTCGGTATTGCCCAGGATGGCGGGTCTCCCCAGTCCGATTGCCAAAAAACTTGTTGTAAGGGTTTGTGGGATAATAGTGAGAAAGAAAAAGTGTCCTGTATTGGAATTGTTGATCCAAGTTCCGGAAAAAGTTGGATCATTGACGCCACACCGAATTTCCCAGAGCAACTTCGAATTATTACAAAGGACCACAATACGGAATTAGCCGGTATTTTCCTTACCCATGCTCATACGGGACATTATACTGGGCTGTTACATTTAGGACATGAAGTCATGGGTGCGAAAGACGTTCCAGTATATGCCATGCCAAGAATGAAATCATTTTTGGAAAATAATGGGCCGTGGAATCAGCTGGTTTCTCTGAATAATATTGAAATCCAGGAAATACGCCACAACAAAGAGATCCAACTCGCAAATGGTCTGGTGATTGAACCGATTCTGGTTCCACATCGTGACGAATATTCCGAAACAGTTGGATTTCAGATCATGGGTGGAAACAATTCAATATTATATATTCCGGATATTGATAAATGGGAAAAATGGGATCAGAATATCTTTAAGCGAATCCAACATATCGACATGGCTCTTTTGGACGGTACATTTTACTCTCAAGATGAATTGCCAAATCGAGACATGAGTGAAATTCCTCATCCCTTTATTGTTGAGAGCATTGAAATATTAAGCGAATTAAGTACGCCGAACCGAAACAAAATTCATTTCATTCATTTCAATCATTCCAATCCTGCCATAAAGAAAAATAGTGCTGCATCTAACATAATTCGATCGAAACGGTTCAACATAGCCCGGGAAGAAATCATTTTTCCATTATGAAATTTGTATTTATAACTGGCGCATCATCCGGAATTGGTGAATCCCTTGCGTATTATTATGCAAAAGAAGGCGCCATTGTTGGGATTGCGGCACGGCGTGATTATCGCTTGAAATCGGTTGAAGAAAAAGTAAAGGAATATGGTGGAACTCCTGTCACTTTTCAATTGGACGTATCTGACCAGGAAGCCTGTGAACATGCTGCAGATCAATTTATTCAACAAACAGAAGCAATCGATATCGTCATTGCCAATGCTGGTGTTGGCGGGACAGACAAACTTTCATCTGGTGATGCATCAGCCATCAACAAAATTTTATCCATCAATATTCTCGGCGTCACAAACACAGTTATACCATTTATTCCCACAATGAAAGAACAAAATTCCGGACGGATCTGTATCATCAGTTCTGTAGCCGGAACGCGCGGTCTGGTTGGGCATGGAGGCTATTCCAGTTCAAAAGCGGCGGTTCGAGTTCTGGGTGACAGCTGGGATTACAGTCTTTCACAGCATAATATTTCCACCACCGTTGTTTTTCCTGGATGGATTGCCACAGAAATGACGGCGAAACATCAGTTTAAAATGTATTTTCTCATGAACTCCAACACCGCTGCAGGAAAAATTGCCATTGCCATTAAAAAAAGAAAGCGGAAATATATTCTTCCCTGGCAGTGGAACATCATTGTTCCCATTTTCCGTATTCTGCCTAGGTGGGTTATCAAATTTTTCTCTGTCTGAGAAATAAACAGACATAAATTGTCTTCACCCGGAGAAAAATTATATTTGGATATTTATCTATATTTTTTAATTATACTCTTAAAACTTCTGTTGTAGTTAAATAATTCAAACTGGATGATTGATTGATGTCAATTTTTTCAACTCAACCTGTACCCAGGTTACAGCAATTGTAAAAGCTATACTGGTGGAAATCATCATGGCATACCAGTTCCATTCTACAGATTTATGGAGTACAAAACTGAAATATAGTGCCAGCGGAGCAGAAATACCCAAAACCCGGACCGTGGTAATTACCAGTACAGGAATGCCTTTGCCCAGCCCCTGCATTACCCGACCACAGGATATTGCTATTGCCACAAAGGGATACACCAGAGTCATTAATCTCAAAAATCCAACAGATACTTCAATTATTTCTTTATCCTGTGTAAATAGTGCTGAAAATGCCGGTGCAAAAAAATAAACAAAAGCAGAGGAACAAACTGTAATAAAGAATGACCGGGATATTCCATATTTCACAATGGATTTTAAGGCTTCTATCTCTCTGGCTCCATAAAACATACCAACAAGAGTGGTAAGGCCGCCGGCAATGGAAAAGATGGGCAGAAAGATCAGCATATCCAGGCGACCGGCAACCTGATAGGCTGCTACTGTCTGAGATGAGTAATGTATTAATATTTTATTAAAAACACCCTGGCCGAGGGCCATAATAACCATGGATAAGGAGGCGGGAATTCCCACTTTAATTATATCCCAGAGAATAACCTTTGATGGTGAAAAATCTCTAAGATTAAATGTGATATAGGCATGCTTTTTCACAAAAAGCATATAAACAAAGATCAGGAATACAATACCCTGGCAGACGACCGTTGCAAGGGCTGCGCCTTTAATGCCAAGACCAAATCCAATTCCGCCATAATTTTCCAATTTAAAAATAAAAATAGGATCTAATATAATATTCAGGATCGTACCAAAACCGGCAACCAGCATGGGTAATTTCATATCCCCTTCCCCGGCAAGAATGGACCTAAAGAAACCTGAGAATATCATAAAAGGCAATCCAGCCACAATCACATATAAATAATCCCAGGCCAATTCAAGAATAATTCCTTCTGCACCAAGTTTGGCAAGCAAATCTTTCCCTAAAACCAATCCCGCAATTGTAAAAACGACGGCAATTGCTCCAGCCATGGCCAATGCATGTTCCGCGCTGTTATCAGCATTTACTTTATTATTATTACCAATATACCTTGCGATGGATGCGGTAACCCCTGAACCCAGGCCCATCGTCAGCCCCAGCATTAAAAAGAACAGCGGCATATTGAATGCTACCCCGGCAATGGCATCTCCGCCCAAGCGGCCAATAAATATCATATCCACCATATTATAAAGCGTGTGGATTCCCATTCCAAACATAATGGGGATGGCAAGTGACCAGAGTGCTTTCGGCGGATTTTCTAAAAAGGATTCCAACCGGGATTCAGACTTAGAATTCAATGCCATAAGCCTGAAATTTACGGGTAATTAAATTGTGGATTGGAAAATAGGATTATGTTTTGTTACAAAACGCTGCTGTAAAAAGAACTTTTACCCGCTAACAAAACGGATGATCTATCCCGTCTTTATCTGTAACAGAGGATCCTTCCTTTTCAGGTTCAGACTGAAGATCATGTTTACCAATTGAATCAATAATGCTGGCAATGACGGCTTCGCGCCGAATATTATTTAAAACAGTAATAACAAAAATAGGGTATTCCGCTTCAGGCAGCACTTTTTCCCATTCATCAAACAGGTTTGTTTGATCAAGAAAAGTATCCACGTCCGGTTCTTTTTCTAAACGGTCGGCCACCTTGTCCTGAAGATTCAGCAGTTTTACACGGAGTTCAGCTTTCGAAAGGCAATCCAAACTCATTAATCCAGTACCGCATCTTCGTCTACTTTATCGATCTGGGTGTCGGCAATGTATTTATCAGCATAGTCTTTATAAACTCCAGACTTTACGAATATCTCGAATAGGTCCTCGTCAATATGATAATCATTTTTCATGTATCCCATTATGCGCATGGCCTGAGACAATTTTTTCCCATCCTTGTATGGGCGGTCCGCAGCAGTTAATGCTTCATAAATATCGGCGATGGCCATGATTTTGGCCTGGGTGGACATTTCATCACCTTTAAGCCTTTTTGGATAACCGGTTCCATCTAATTTTTCATGGTGACCCCCCGCATATTCAGGAATATTTTTCAATTGTTTCGGGTATGGAAGCTGTTCCAGCATTTCAATGGTGATAACAATATGGTCATTGATAATTTCCCGCTCTTCCGGAAGCAGCGTACCTTTCGGGATATTTAAATTTTTCACCTCTTCCTTGCTGAGGAACGGCTGTGTTTCATCTCCCAGATAAATTTGTTGTTCGGCGATATTTTTTACCCGTTCCCGTTTTTCCGGGAGCATAAATTCTCCGCCAATATTACAGGATTCCAGAAACTGCATATTTTCATCGATCTCTTTGATCTGGTCATAATACATCTGGTCGAAATTATCCGGGACATTGCCGTTCAGCTGTCGTTTTAAAAAAGTGATCTCAGCGTCACGCTTTAAGATTTCCATGCGAGTCCTGATTAATTCAATGCGGTCAAATATTGTTTCCAGTTTGGTGCTTTTATCTACTACATGCGGCGGAGTGGCCACTTTACCGCAATCGTGCAGCCAGGCCGCAATGTAGAGTTCATACCGTTCTTCCGGGGTCATGAAAAAATCTTTAAATTTTCCATCTTTTGTATTTTCCAAGGCATCCGCCAGCATCATGGTAATGACCGGCACACGCTCGCAATGCCCTCCCGTGTATTCAGATTTTTTATCGATCGCCGTTGCAATGAGCTTAATAAAAGCTTCAAAAAGAGTCTTTAATTCTTCCACCAGGCGTTTGTTGGTCAAAGCAACAGCTCCCTGAGAGCTTAAAGATTCGACCTGCTCCTGCATATTTTTATCAAAACTGATTACATTGCCCTGTTCATCCCGGGCATTGATAAGCTGCATGGCGCCAATGATCTCATTCTCATGATTTTTCAGCGGTACAGTCAAAAAGGATTTGGAGCGGTAGTTATTTTTCTGATCAAAAGCTTTTGTCCCTGTAAAATCGAACCCTTTTTTGGTTTCATAGGCATCAAGAATATTCACTGTTTCGCCAGTGAGAGCCACATAGGCGGAAACATTGCTGTTGTTTGGTTCGCCATTGGGGAGATGAAGCTTTACAGGATAGTAGGGTATCTCAACTCCGGAGGTGCCGCCCATTTTCTGATTCATGGTATCGTTACTCAGGATTTCAAAACGCAGATTGCCATTCTCATCCACTGTATAGAGTGTTCTGCCGTCAGCTTTGGTGATTCTTGTGGCTTCATCCAGGATCATTTCAAACAACCGGTCGGTATTTTTCTCGGTTGAGAGAGCGACCCCGATCTCACTCAAACGGTGAATTTGTTCCTGTAGATACTTGATTTTATTCTGATCAGTCATATTAAGTTTGTAAAAAGTTATTGATCCTGTGCAAACTGAAATGTACGCTGTCTGTCTGATTGGACACAATTAGATTAGGATGGGATTGACAACAATGGATTAATTTCTGATATGGCCCAAGAGTTTCAATCTCGAATTATAGAATTGACTGATTCCGCTCTATCAGGTTCTATTACCGCGGATGCCCTCATCCGCTTAGTGAATGATATAGAGAATCAATCACCGCCAAAAGAAATTATTCATTTATTCCTTGAACTGGCTCATTTGCCCAGTGTTGCAAAAATCATAACAGCTGCAGGACTTACAGATGCGTGGCTGAAACAAATCTGCAATTTCATTAGTAAATCTCAATATCATGTAGGCAGTTTACTTAAACAGCGTGCAGATAGATATAGTGATAAAACCGCATTTAAAATGATAAGCGGGGAGAATGTAAACGAACGAACCTATGATCAGGTCTGGTTTGATATTATTCAGGTCGGAAAATCAATCATTTCCTTCGAACAGCCTGAAAAAGTACCCGTTATTGGATTACTGACTTACAATCAATATCGCGGTGCATTAATTGATCTGGCATGCTTATCCTTTGGAATACGCGTCATCCCTATTCCATTAAATTCAACATCTGATCATTTAAACTTTATTTTAAAACAGGCAGAAATCTCCCATTTATTTATCGGGGGTAAAACCGGAATTCAACTCTGGAACGATGTGCAGGCAGATCATGACATTCAAGTGATTGCATTAGACGCTTCTGAAACCCTGAGAGGACAAATTTCCGATTGGGAATCTTTCTTAGATCGAGAACAGGATTTTCATTTACAGGAACGGCTGGACCTTGTACCCATGGACTGGACGGTTTCTATCATGTACACATCTGGAACCACGGCAAACCCTAAAGGAATCATTTTTAATCAGGTCAATATTGTATCAAAGCGTTTTGCGCGAGCGCTGGCCCTGCCTGAAATTGGTTCTCAGGATACCTTTCTTGCCTATCTGCCCCTATTCCACACATTCGGGCGCTATTTTGAATTGTTAGGCAGTCTCTACTGGGGGGCAACGTATGTATTTGCGGAATCTCCTGCTTTCAATTCATTGTTAAAGGATTTTAAAATATCACAGCCTACTGTTTTCATCAGTATTCCCAAGCGCTGGGCACAGTTATACGAAACAATTGAAGAAGGAGGCAGCCTCGATGCAGCAGATAAGTCTGTTATTAAATCAAAGATAAATGAGTTAACCGGCAAACAGTTAAAATGGGGGTTGTCTGCCGCAGGATATCTTGACCCTGACATATTTACATTTTTTCAAGATCACGGCATAAAACTATTAAGCGGATATGGAATGACAGAAGCAACCGGCGGAATTACCATGACACCGCCCAACGATTATATTCCTGATTCTGTGGGAAAATCTTTACCCGGGATTGATCTCCAATTAAACAGTGATGGTGAATTATGCCTGCAGGGCTCCTATGTAACAGCAGGATATTTTGATGATCATGATTCTTCCGTTTTCCAGGAAGGTTGGTTTCATACCGGAGATATTTTTGAAGAGCGTGATGGCCATTATTTCATTCTAGATCGCAAAAAAGATATATACAAGAACAGCAGAGGACAAACGATCGCGCCGCAGAAAATTGAAAATCTTTTCCAGGATTTCGATTTAGTAAATTCTGTTTTCCTGGTAGGTGACGGCAGAGAATTCAATACAGTTTTGATCTGGCCGAATCATGAAAATTCGCTGATTGATTTTCAAATCAAATCTGAACAGGAGATCCGTGATCTCTACAGTGCTATGATCTTATCGGTAAATAATTTCTTATCCCCTTTCGAACGTATAATCAATTTTGCAATAATCGATCGAGATTTCTCGGAAAGTGAGGGTGAACTCACTCCTAAAAAAACGTTTAAACGGAAAAAAGTACTGACGAATTTTGCCAATATTATCGAACCCATGTATGATCGCAATTATGTACCGATTCATAAAGGGTCGAAGGAAGTCAGAATCCCAAATTGGCTGTTAAGGGAAATTGGCGCTCTGCGCACAGACCTCAGCTGGGATGATCAATGTATTACCGTTCGCGGACAATCCAATCAATTGAAATTGAAATGGGATAAAACCAATATTCAATTAGGCGATTTTCTTTACAGTTCAGAATTGGATGTGCTGGATTTGGGATCTGTAATTCAGGCTCCAAGTCTCTGGCTCGGTAATGATGCTTTTACTGCTTTTGTGGGTGATGTTATCTTTCGATTAAAAGAGGTTGAGCCATATTCGGGCATAAAGGTCAGTGAGAAATCAATCAATTGGGATTTGAATCTCCCGGCAGCAGCTATGGATTCTGGCAAAGGTAATCTATTAAAAAATATCCATATCGCCCTTTGCAAATACCTCTGCAATGATGATTCATTTAATGATACCCTCGTTGAGATTGTTGATGGTGATCGAGAGATTTGGACAGGAGTTATCTTAGATACATTTCTAATTTACCAAGCACACCCAAAACAGCAATTTCGCTTACGTTTGATGGAGGCACTGGCACCTCTCATGTCCGGAAATTTTTTGGTGGCAATGATGAAAAACATCCACGATACGTACCGAATTAATAATCCCGCTAAAGCTTTTTCATTTAATATCGCAAGAACCAATGATGAACATTACCAGGGTCTAATTAGCTACCTGAAAAACGCCCACGCAAACATTGATTCTTTAGATAATAAAGACCTGAGTTTTATCCAAACACTGCTATTGATGGTATCAGATTTCGGCATCAAACACCCAACCAGGTACATCTGGGCCCGATCTGAATTAACCTGGTGGCAGATGTCTGATGTGCCAAAACCAATATTCTCTACGGCACAAAAAGCCTATTATGCACTTATAAAAGGGTTTAGAGCCTGGGTGGGGCCATCATCGCTGCTCACCGTGGATCGAGAGACAGGTAATGAATATAGCTGGTCTGATGTAATAACATTTGATGAAAATGTACGCGCAACTCCTAAGACGAAGATACTAAAAGCCATACAGGAGACTCCCCTGATCCGGGAATCTATTTTTCTTTTTTCATCAAACTTTCTGATTCAGTTAAGTGATATACCTCAAAATGGAATCTGGATCACCCATTTAGGTTCCCGTCATAAAAAACATGTATTTAGAGTTTTGGTCCGGACACAGTCATTAGGGACCTTTAATATTGTATTGAATCTCAATGATGGCTTGGACCGGGATTTCCTGGAGGAGGAAGTGAAATGGCTTATTACCATGGGTTCCGGATACAAAGACCTGCCCCTGGTTGAAACCTTTGGAGGCTATTGGCCGGAACACAACTTGTATACTGAAGAATATATACCCGTCGAAACCTTGACCACCTACCTGGATCGTAATCGGGAAGATATCCTGGATGAAACAAAAATGGATCGATGGCAGATGCGGTGGCTTCATTTTATCTGGAATGGCATACAGGCATACCAGGAATTCTGGACCCGGACTGGATTTCAATATGTCATTCAACCGCCCATACCTGAGAACCTCACCATCCCCCAGCATGATTACGTTACGGGCACACGTCTAATTTCTATTTCAGGGCGAAAAATAATTGACTCTCTGGGTCAATATTTTCTGGATCTTTTTACAGAATACATTGAAAAAACTGAAGAAAAATATCCGGGGTTGAAACATATGTCAGACTGGGAAGTGATATTTACTGCCACCATCCAGGCATTAAAAGTAAAAAAAGGCCGGTCTGTTCTGGAGCAGCTCCGAAAAGAATTAACAAACCGCAAACTGCGAAAAAAATTCGAACAGGCTGGCTGCACCCGGGATAGAATAACCCAGTATTTGCACGAGCTGGACCAGTTTGGAGTTTTGACGAAGCCAGTGGTGTTTGCATCACTGCGGTATGAACGATGGCTGGATCTGAATGTGGAAGCGACCCTAAAAGCCCGGGCCTCCATTCTGCAGGAATTATATCAGGACTATGAATTGGATAAAATGCTGGACGAATACCCTGAAACAAGAGTGCGGTTTTTTATGATGACCTGTTTTAAAAATATGAATCAGGAGCTTACCAATGCTTTCCAGCACATCATTCAGGAACTTAGAGAGGGAGATTTGAGTCCATATAATATCCAGGAAAGAATTCAGGGAATCCAAACAAATCTGCCTGTTGATGAAGAAGAGAAATTTTTCCTGGCCAGAATGCTGTTTCCGCATGTGGATGCCGCAGACTATGTGGAACTCATTTCTACGTCGCACGGGGATGTGGACAGTTTAAATCTTGTCTATCAGACAGAAGGCAAGGATGGCCAGATATATAAAATCCGTCCGCCTTTATTACCCAAGGAAATTGCCCGGTTTCACACCCTGTTATCTGACGCTTTGTTAACCGGCACATTTACCAGCCAGCATGAATTCCTTTTGATCTTTAATGCCAGCAACAGGCTTGCAGGGGGACTATACTGGAAAAACATGGATCCGCACCGGGTTCATTTAGAGTGGGTTGCTATTGGAGATCATTATCGCGGGATTGCACTGAGCAAGAGACTATTATATGATTATTACGAACGAATGCGTCAGCGTGGGATCAAAGTAATCACGGTGGGTTTTTACCTGGAGAATTTCTTTTTTAAACAGGGATTTGAAATTAACAAACGATACGGAGGACTGGTGAAAATACTATAAGTTGCCGTTTTGTAACGTTATTTCTAATAGAGCATTAAAAATATAATCACACCAGTTATTGATACATAAATCCATATCGGCAATGTAATTCTGGCAATTTTTTTGTGCCGCTGCAATTGCGACATCCAGCCGCGATACAATGTGAATAAAGCGATCGGAACAATTATTGCAGCCAGGACGATATGGGTAATTAAAATAAATAAATAAATGGACGTAAAGTCCCCAGTATAGGTCTTGGGGCCGGTTTTAAACCAGTGGTAGATAACATAGCTAACCAGAAACATCGTTGAGGTTGCAAATGACATTATCATCACTTTACGGTGCTGTTGTTTTTTTTTCTGTTTGATCAATATAAATCCACAGATCAGCAGCAGGGTTGTAATTCCATTTAAAGCCGCATTTACTCTGGGCAAAGCAGAAACATCAATGGCTCCCGTTGTATCTGCGGGTCGGGGGCCCAGAATTAAAAATGCCACAGCCAAACTGACTACAGCCGAAAGAATATATATGATCCGGGACCAGAACTGATCGTGGTTTACCATAAGAAAATAATAGAGTCCAAGATAATAATGACAAACAAGGCTGGCAGATAGATCACAGACACATGCTAATAATAGCTTTCCATCCTACGTCTTGAAAGAAAAAGAGGGAATAGTTTTGACCATAGGAAGTGTACTTTTTTGAAATAAGTTTCCTTTTTGGATAACCCAGTTGGCCTCCAGGTCCAGGAGGTTCGCAGAAATGATAACAAGTAAGACTGTTTTTAATTGGTACAAATCGTCTGAATAATATCACATTAAGACACCGAAATTATATAAATATCCTGGTTGTTTTTTGAAAGATTTATAATATTTAATATCAGTCATCTTCATTAATATTCGCTCTTAATTTCACCACCAAATCACAATATTCATCAATACACAATAATATATTAATGGCATTAAACAGGATCAATCCGGGCACCCGATGCACCATCCGTGAAACGGGAGAAATAGGCATTCTAAAAAAGATCTATTTTTACCCTACCAAATATGAAATAGAATTTCCTGATGGAAAAATAAAGCACTATTCTACTCAGGATTTGGATATTGATGGATTGGAGCGACCTGCTGTAAAAAAAATAGTATCTGATATTCCTGGCAATGGAATCGGGGAACGGTGGACAAACTGGGAACCGTTTAAAGGTGAAAGTTACGTCAAACATCATTTCTCCACCTCTAAGGAAATCATATGGGATATGCTTACTTCCCTGGAAATGTATAATGTTTGGTTTTACGGGATCCAGCGCGCTTTACCCGTCTCAACTGAATTCCGCTATGTCCATCGGTTTTCATTCACTTATTTTAATTTGGAGCCGGGGGCTTATTTTAAAATTCGGCCTAGAACCATCGCCCCATACTTTAAATGCAGGATAATGACATTGGAGAAGGAAAAAGAATTTGGATTTAAGTTCAAAACATCGCCTTTCTACAGCGAATACGTCCAATTCTCCATAGAAGAAACGGAATTCGGAGTCTGGGTAACATGTAGACGGAGCTCAAAAGGATTATTTTCCTTTTTATCCCAATACAACTGGCCAGCAAAATCCCGGATCTTGCAACAATTGGATACCATTGTACCTAAAGTGGAATTTGGCAAAAATGATGAATCAGCGGCAGATATTGGAACCGACAGCAAATTTGACGGATTCGCCACAAAGCAGGATTATATTGATTTCGCCATCAACATGGGTATGGAAGGGAATATGGATTATATCAATTCAATTTTGGAAAAACCTATCCGTGGTATGGCTAAAGCAGGTGTTGTAAAAGCCAAGAGAACTGGTGTGACTCCTCCGAAGCCGGAAAAACCAGCCGGGGGGTCGGCCCCGCCCGCCAGCGGTGGGGGATTGGCCGCACTTTCCCAGGAGGAGATGGTGGCTTATTTGGTCAACAAAGGTCTTGATGGCGATATGGATACCGTAAATGGCCATCAGGATAAGAGTACCCGCGGTAAAGCCAAGGCAATGATTGTAAAAATTAAACGAGGTACAGTTGAGCGTCCGCCTATGCCGGAAATACCTGCTGCTTCCAGTCCATCGACCGGTGACGGTGAAACAAAAGAACAGTTGATAGAACGATTGATTTCCGTAGGTCTTGGAGGCAATATGGATGAAATCAACGCCTTGGATGATAGAGTTTTACGCGGCAAAATTAAAGCTGCTATTGTGAAAGCCAAACGCGCACAGAATTAATCATGCCTGAAACACCGAAAAATCCTCTGACCAGGACGCAGGTTATTTCAATGATTGTCTGCACTCTGCTGCTCTTGGTTTATGTGACGATTGTAACATGGGTTCTTTAACAAAAAATAATGGAATGGTTTACCCTGGAATGGCTGATGCAGCACTTGGAATGGGCAGTTGCACTCCTGCTGGTTGGATGTATAATCCTATTTTTCTTCCCCATCCTGTTGGGATGGCAATTAAGACAGGATGAAAAAAAGGAAAAAGAGAAAACCCAGTGATACATGGACTCTTTCCCTTTCATATCCATTCTGGTCCTGGTGTTTGCGGTTGTGATAATCGGTGAAATGATGAAACTGAAAAAAGAGGTTCGGCGCCTCACCAAGTTGAGCCAGCATTTAAAGGATGATATAGAAAAACAAAAAGAAAAGTTAACGCAGGGTCAATAAATTAACTTTTGATTTTGACCCGAGTCTGGGAAAAGAAATAAATTCACAGTTTGTTGGGAACAAAAATGACCTATAATAAGGAAAATAATAGAACAAAACAGGAAGCCAGCCGGGTTTACGTCCTGTTTTATTCCTTCTTCTTGATTCCCTTCATGATCGCTATCTTTGGCGCAGTATTTTTCCTCCTTTTCAGGTTTATAACCTTTGAAACTGATGATGCTTCTGAACTGTTGAACCAGGTGAAAATTGGGTCTGC
>ERZ651768.2500-NODE-2500-length-12733-cov-3.269042_pt1 | contig 12733 bp, 6 predicted proteins | sample MGYA00514754_ERZ651768 | MGnify/ENA metagenome assembly ERZ651768 | reverse complement strand
CACACTGAAAAATAATGAACTCGGGCTTAGCAACATCAAGAAACTCCATCACTTTTGACCAAACAGCCTTAAAATCTGAATCATCAGAACCTGCAGCCATCGGAATATTGAGTTTGGATCCCTCTGCAATTCCTTTCCCTTGTTCATCCGCTTTCCCCGTTCCAGGGTAGAGCGTTTGTCCATCTTGATGGATATCAGCAAACAACAAATCAGGGTCATTCTCAAAGGCATAGAAAACTCCATCACCATGATGGGCATCAATATCAATGTATGCAATTCGTTGAATGTGATATTTTTTACGGAGATATTCAATGGCTACACCACAATCATTAAATACACAAAAGCCAGCCGCCTTATCTCGTGCGGCATGATGCATACCTGCTATTGGAATAAATGCACGATCTGCATCTCCATGCATTAAAACATCCACAGCAGCTAAAGTGGTGCCTACTACATATGAAGCAGCTTCAAAAACACCGGGGAAAATCGGTGTATCTCCCTGATCTAAATAACCTGTATGTTTATCAGACACTGTTGATACAAAATCAACATAATCAACCGTATGAAATAGCACAAGATCATCAACAACTGCTTTCTTGGGAGAAGCGTAATGAACAGATGAACCTAATTTAGCGGCCTCAAGTTCTGCATGAAAAGCATGATGACGATCAGGACCAAATGGATGATCCTCACCAAAATTATAACTTGCTAGAGCCTCTCCTTTATAAACATAAACTGGTTTATTTTTCACAATTGCTCTACTTATTAATAATTAATAGTTTTCTATTCATTCAGCATACCCGATAATGCATTTTTTTACCGAGTGAGAAAACATGGCCCAATATATCTATACCATGAATCGTGTGGCAAAAATGGTGCCGCCAAAAAAATTCATTATACGAGATATTTCTCTATCCTTTTTTCCAGGCGCTAAAATTGGTGTTCTCGGTCTTAATGGCTCTGGCAAATCAACATTACTAAAAATTATGGCAGGAATTGATAAAGAGTTTGATGGAGAAGCAAGGCCTCAACCTGGAATTAACATTGGCTACCTACCTCAAGAACCAAAGTTGAATGAAACAAAAGACGTTAGAGGCAACGTTGAAGAAGGGCTTATAGAGAGTATAAAACTTCTAGAACGATTCAATGACATCAGTATGCAATTTGGTGAGCCCATGTCTGATGATGAAATGAATGCCCTCCTAGAAGAGCAAGGAAAACTGCAAGACGCTATCGATACTAAGGGAGGCTGGGAACTTGATCGAAAACTTGATATCGCTGCTGACGCACTCAGACTCCCGCCTTGGGAGGCAGAAGTAAAAAATTTGTCAGGTGGTGAAAAAAGAAGAATTGCGTTATGCCGTCTACTGCTTTCAGAACCTGATATGTTATTACTTGATGAGCCAACTAATCATCTCGATGCTGAATCAGTCGCCTGGCTAGAAAGATTTCTTGAAGACTATACTGGTACCGTCATCGCCGTAACTCATGACCGATACTTTCTGGACAATGTGGCGGGTTGGATTTTAGAGCTCGATCGTGGTTTTGGTATACCTTGGGAGGGAAATTACTCTTCATGGCTTGAGCAAAAAGAACGACGACTATCTCAAGAGGCAGCAACAGAAAAAGCACGACAAAAAACCATACGAGCAGAACTTGAATGGGTTAGACAAAATCCAAAAGCAAGGCAAGCCAAATCAAAAGCGCGCCTCAAACAATTTGCAGAATTATCATCCGAAAAATATCAACAACGGAATGAAACTAATGAAATCTTTATCCCCCCAGGACCCAGATTGGGAGACGTAGTGCTAACAATTAACAATGTGAATAAAGCATTTGGAAAGACGCTCTTAATAGACTCATTAAGTTTTGATTTACCTCCGGGTGGGATTATAGGAATAATCGGGCCAAATGGGGCAGGTAAAACAACGCTATTTCGAATGATTAATGGGATAGAAAGTATAGATCAAGGCACTATAAAACTAGGAGAAACTGTTGTTCTCGCTAGCGTTGATCAATCAAGAGAGGATTTAGATGATAAAAAAACTGTCTGGGAAGAAATTTCTGACGGACAAGATGTAATTACTGTTGGAAAATATAAAAGCCCATCGAGAGCATATGTTGGTCGTTTTAACTTTCGCGGTAGTGAACAGCAAAAACAAATTGGATTGCTATCCGGCGGAGAACGAAACCGAATTCACCTTGCTAAAATGCTAAAGTCTGGCGGTAACCTCTTACTTCTTGATGAGCCCACGAACGACCTAGATGTTGAGACCCTGCGTGCACTTGAATTAGCACTTTTAGAATTTCCTGGTTCGGTTATTGTTATTTCTCATGATCGTTGGTTCTTAGATCGTATTGCTACGCATATCCTGGCCTTCGAAGGTGACAGCCAAGTTGTCTGGTTTACTGGTAACTATACAGAATATGAAGAGGACCGAAAAAAACGTTTAGGCGACAACACTAATCCAAGTCGCATAAAATACAAAAAATTAAACACTTAGTATTTAACTCTCTTTTTTAAGGTATTTATCTTGAATTCATACTAGAATTTGCAATAGACAATAACCCTTAAGGAAGCAAATGAAATATCAATCGGATGATTTTTACAAATTTCATCCCTTTCAACTTGAAAGTTATCTTGCGAAACATGAACAGAATGTTACGTTTAATTACTCTGAAAGTGGTGTTCACCCACTTAGATTAGGAGATCTTCTTGAGCTTGCCGATATAGAGATCGAGGCACTAGGCGACACCGTTATGGACTACCCTGAAGTTAACGGAAAAATCGAATTAAGAAGGAAAATAGCTGCTCTTTACCCTAAAGCAAACGAAGATAATGTTTTGGTTACCATCGGTGCATCGGAAGCAAATCATTTAGTCGCGGCAACATTACTTGGGGATGGTGATGAAGTTGTCACGCTTCAACCAAGCTATCTACAGCTGTCAGGCAACGCGCTTAATAGGGGAATAAAAGTTAATTTTGTTAAATTAGTCGAAAAAGATAACTGGGCTCTTGATATTAGTGACCTCAATAACAAAGTTACATCGTCAACACGACTTATTAGCATCATTAACCCCCATAATCCAACTGGTCATATCCTGGCTAAAGAAGAAATTGATGCGGTCATCGCTGCAGCTGATAAAGTCGGAGCTTGGATTATTTCTGATGAAGTTTATGCAGGAACTGAACGCGATGGAAGAGAGCTAACACCCACGCTTTGGAACCGCTATGAACGTGTTATTGCCATCAACAGTATGAGTAAAGCATATGGTTTACCTGGACTTAGAATTGGCTGGCTAATCGCACCCAAAGCAAAAATTGCTGAACTGACTCTCAGGCACGAGTATGCCACTATCAGCACTACAATGCTGGGAAATGATATCGCTAATATTGCTCTATCCGACGAAGTAAGACCAAAATTAACACAACGAGCTCGACAACTTATTAACACGGGATTCGATATTTTAATGCAAGAATTAGAACCTCATAAGAATGTATATTCCGTGGTCCCGCCAGAAGCATCAGCAATGTGTGTTGTACGATATGATTTACCTATCGACTCGCTCACTTTCGCCGATCGACTGGTAACCGAGAAAAGCACACTTGTCGTACCGGGAAGTTGCTTTGGCCTTGACCAGCATTTTAGATGCAGCTCGGCTCTTCCAGAGGTCTACCTCAAGCAAGGAATTGCAAAAATCAATGAATTGGTTAGTGAGGTTTTACAAGAATAATACTCGGTACTACTTAATAAATTTTCTTGCATTAAGAAAGATATTGATCCAAGGGCCATTATCTTCCCAGTCCTCAGGATGCCACGAATTCTGCGTTGTACGAACGACCCTCTCTGGGTGAGGCATCATAATGGTTACTCTACCATCGATAGTGGTTAAACCGCATATACCATCTATGGATCCATTGGGGTTTTCAGGGTATGTTTGAGCAGGTCTGCCGTAATTATCTACATATTTCAGTGTTACCAGTGGATTAGCGAGTGATTTTATATCATCGTTTTCAAATTTTACTCTTCCCTCACCATGTGATGTAGCAATTGGAATCCGTGATCCCGCCATACCACTTAAAAATAACGACTGGCTATTTTGTATCTCAACAAGATTAAATCTTGCTTCAAACTGTTCAGATCTATTGCGTAAGAATTGAGGCCAATGTTCAGCTCCGGGAATTAATTCTTTCAAATGAGAGAGCATCTGACACCCATTACATACCCCTAAAGCAAATGAGTTGCTACGCTCAAAAAAACTAACAAATTGATCACGAAGTATAGAATGATAGAGAATGGATTTAGCCCAGCCTCCGCCTGCGCCTAGGACGTCGCCAAATGAAAAACCTCCGCAAGCAGCAAAACCATCATATTCATTCAGATTATCTCGATCTTCCAAAAGATCACTCATATGAACATCAAATGCATCAAAACCTGCTCTTATAAATGCAGCAGCCATTTCAAAATGGCTATTAACTCCTTGCTCTCTAAGAATGGCTACTTTTGGTTTCTTCCCCCCAATTCTGGGAAAAGAGTTTTCCGTGGGAATGTTAAAAGTTAGCTGGCTATTTAACCCTGGATCATCCGTATCTAAAATACGATCGAATTCTTCTTTGGCAGTAACAGGATTATCACGTAAGGACTGCATATGAAAAGTTGTTTCCGACCAAGCTTGCTGAAGTTTTACCCGATCGATCTGTAGGATGATTTCATTATCACGAGAGATAGAAAGTTGTTCATCGGCTTCAACATTCCCAATATGAAGCCAGCTTATTCCAAATTCTTCAATGATATTTTTTACCTCTGCTAGTTTTGAATCAGCTATCTGAATAATAGCTCCAAGTTCCTCATTAAAGAGTAGACTGAGAATATCTTCATTTGATCCATGTAACTGCATAGAGGCGCCCATGTGACCGGCAAACATCATTTCAGCCACTGACACAAATAAACCGCCATCTGATCGGTCATGATATGAAAGTAATAAACCTTTGTTTGATAATGTCTGTATTAAAGAAAAAAAGTCGTTTAATAACTTGGGTGAGTTAATATCTGGAACGTTGCCGCTAGACAACCCGTAAACTTGTGATAAACAAGAACCTCCGAGACGATTAACCCCCTCCCCGAGATCCAGCAACAAGAGTTGGCTACCTTCATTAATACGTTGTAATTGCGGTGTTAGGTGCTGTCGCACATTAGTAACGGGGGCAAATGCGGAAACAATCAATGACACAGGGGAAATGACTTTATATTCTTTCCCTTCTTGCTCCCACTGGGTTTGCATCGAGAGCGAATCCTTACCTACTGGAATGGCGATCCCAAGTGATCGACAAAGTTCAGAAACAGCCTTTACAGTATCAAAAAGATTAGCATCCTCTCCAGGATGACCTATGGCGGCCATCCAGTTTGCAGATAATCGTACCTTACGAATATCAGTAATTGATGCCGCCGCTATATTTGTTATCGCTTCACCGACCGCCATTCTTCCAGAGGCAGCAGCGTTAACAATAGCCAAAGGTGTACGTTCGCCCATTGCCATTGCCTCTCCAGTTACAGATTCGTAAGATGTTGCTGTAATAGCAACATCACTCACTGGTGTCTGCCAAGGACCTATCATTTGGTCTCGCACACATAAACCACCAACAGTTCGATCACCAATATGTATTAAAAATGTTTTATTAGAGACGGTAGGAAACTTTAGAATTTGAAAAATAGAGTGTTCTAGATCGATACCTGTTAAATCTAAATCAGAAAATTTACTTTCAACCCGAGTCACCTCTCTTATCATCTTAGGAGGTTTGCCGAATAATAACTCCATGGGAATATCAACAGCTTTATTATCAAAATGACTATCATTAACTCTAATATCGCCATCATCAGATAATTTTCCAATAATGGCGAAAGGACAACGCTCACGATCACAAATTGATACGAACTCATCCGTCCGATCTTCAGGAATGATAAGCACGTATCGCTCCTGAGCTTCGTTACACCATATCTCCATGGGTGACATACCTAATTCTGCGTTGGGCACATCTCGAAGTTCAATTTCAGCACCGCGTTTACTATGATCAACCGCTTCAGGAACAGCATTTGATAGTCCGCCTGCGCCGACATCATGAATCAGGGTAATTGGACTCTCTAGACCCATCGCTGAGCATCGATCAATAACTTCTTGAGCGCGTCTTTGAATTTCAGGATTACCGCGTTGTACTGAGGCATAATCAAGATCTTCACTACTGGTTCCGCTAGCAAGACTCGAAGCTGCGCCACCACCTAAACCGATAAGCATGGCGGGTCCGCCAATAACAATAATATTTGCTCCTACAGCAACCTCAATCTTCAACGCATGTTCAGCTCTGATATTCCCCAAGCCTCCGGCAATCATGATTGGCTTGTGATAGCCGCGAATCTCATTGTCGGGTAAAAAAGGGAGCTTGGCTTCGTAAGTTCGAAAATAACCTAATAAATTTGGCCGACCAAACTCGTTATTAAATGCAGCTCCACCAATGGGCCCCTCAAGCATAATCTCTAGCGGAGTGGATATTCGATTTGAGTGGCCGAAAGGTTGTTCCCAAGGTTGTGGATATTCCGGAATCCGTAAATGAGAGACCGTAAATCCGGTTAATCCTGCTTTTGGTTTTGCGCCAAGGCCAGTCGCCCCTTCATCACGTATCTCACCTCCCGATCCAGTGGATGCACCCTGAAATGGTGAGATAGCTGTAGGGTGATTATGTGTCTCAACCTTTATAAGAATTTGAATTGGTTCTTCGCTGTAATCAAAACGACGTTCCTGGGTAGAGGGTAGTAGACGTTCACCTTTAAAACCTTCGATGACTGCTGCATTGTCAGAATAAGCTGAAATAATCCCTTCCGGGCTCAGATGGGTGGTGCTCTTAATCATGTCAAATAATTTTTCTTCTTGAGCTTCGCCATCAATAACCCAGTCAGCTCGAAAAGTTTTATGGCGACAGTGTTCAGAATTTGCCTGAGCAAACATCATGAGTTCTACGTCAGTCGGGTTACGTTCAAGCCGCAGATAATACTCATGAAGATACTCGATTTCGTCAGTAGAAAGAGCTAAACCTAAATCCTCGTTTGCTTTATGAAGTGATGTCATAGCATTTTTTGATATTAAAATAGAGGATAACTCTCTCGGTAAATGTGTCTCGAACAAAGCACCGACAGATTGATTATTCGTGAGAAGACTTTCCGTCATCCGATCACGAAATTCAGAGCCGACCCCATAAAGCACTTCATCGGTTATGTTTTGTTCGCTCATAACGGCATAACATATACCCCGTTCAATTCTCTCAATGGACTTTAAACCGCAAGCATGCACAATGTCTGTTGCCTTACTAGACCAAGGCGAGATGGTGCCCAATCGAGGTATAACCAAGAGTTTTTGTGCCGACTCAACTAAGACAGCGGGGCTCTCTCCGGACAAGAGTAAAGCTTCTAGTTTACGTTTATCCTCACTGGATAGTTGGGAAGCTAATTTAGCAAAATAAATGTAACCTGCTTGAATGGACTGAATATGTGGATCACGTTTTTTAATCGACGCAAGAAGTTTGCTTAAACGGAATTTTGATAACGCAGATTGACCGGTTATTTCCAAAATCATTTTTAATATTTCAGTCAGTACATAGTTAGTTAGAAGTCGGTGTTTACAAATTGGGAAGAAAAACTATTGAGATTCTCCTGAACTCCCCCCGGGGGTATAAACAGGAACTGGAAATTGCGTAATATTTCCTCCTTCAATTTTTGAAATTTTACTGGTTCCCTGTTTATCAACTTCATCAATACGAATAATGGCATGCATGGGCAGATAGGTTCTTTTTACTCCTTCAAATTCGGTTTTAATTTTTTCCTCGGAAGGATCAACAACTACACTGGATCTTTTGCCAAACACTAATTTTTCTACTTCGATAAACCCGAATAGTGAACCATGACCGATACTGGCCGCATAGACTTCATAAACCTGTCCTTGACTCATAAAGGTAATACGAAATAAAGATTTTTTTGATTTATCGCTCATAACTTATTTTGTTTCCAATTGAAATATAGACGTGAATCTTTCGTATCATATACAGTTTACCCAAAAATACACCTACTATCGATTCATACGATTTTTAATGAGGTCATCAACCACTTGTGGATCAGCTAAAGTTGACGTATCACCGAGATTTTTATAATCATTTTCAGCAATTTTTCTTAAAATGCGTCGCATAATTTTACCTGATCGCGTTTTCGGTAATCTAGGTGCCAGCTGAATATAATCCGGGATCGCAATCGGTCCGATTTCCTTCCTTACCCAGAGCTTCAGATCTTGAGATAATCCATCCTCTATTTCAACACTTTCCATCAGGGTTACATAAGCGTAGATTCCCTGGCCTTTTATATCATGGGGGCAACCTACCACGGCTGCTTCCGCAACCTTGACATGAGAGACTAAAGCGCTTTCAATTTCTGCCGTTCCCATACGGTGCCCTGATACATTCAAAACATCATCTATGCGTCCTGTAATCCAATAAAAACCATCTTCGTCACGACGAACACCATCGCCGGTGGTATAACTGTTTTCATAGGTTGAGAAATAGGTATCAATGAAACGCTGATGATCGCCGTAGACAGTTCTCACCTGACCGGGCCAACTATTCTTAATAATAAGATTACCTTCGGCCGCTCCCGTCAATTCTTTACCTTCAGCATCGACGACCGCAGGTAGAATACCAAATAATGGTTTGGTCACCGAACCCGGTTTTAGGTCGGTTGCACCCGGCAAGGGGCTAATCAGAGCTGCCCCGGTTTCAGTTTGCCACCAGGTATCAATGATCGGGCAACGTTTCTCGCCAACGACTTGATAATACCATTCCCATGCCTCGGGGTTGATGGGTTCTCCAACAGTTCCTAGCAATCGTAAAGAAGATCGGGAAGTCCTCGTAACTGGCTGGTTACCCTCTCGCATTAGCGCTCTTATTGCCGTTGGAGCGGTATAGAAAATATTGACCTGGTGCTTATCACATACCTCCCAAAATCGAGAAGCACTCGGGTAGTTTGGAACACCCTCAAACATTAAAGTAATGGCACCATTTGCAAGCGGCCCATAAACAATATAGCTATGACCGGTCACCCAACCGACATCTGCGGTACACCAATAAATATCTCCGGGATGATAATCAAAAACATATTGATAGGTCATGGTGGCATAAACCAAATAACCTCCCGTGGTATGCAAAACTCCCTTGGGTTTTCCCGTCGATCCTGACGTATAAAGAATAAATAAAGGATCCTCTGCTTTCATTTCTTCGCAAGGACAATCAAGATCTACCTGAGGTTCAACATCATGCAGCCACACGTCACGACTTTCATCCCAAGAAATATCTCCGCCCGTGTTCCTAACAACAAGAACTTTCTCCAGTGTTCCGACTGCAGGATGAGCGGCGGCGGCATCCACATTATTTTTCAACGCTATAGACTTACCTCCCCTGATACCTTCATCAGCAGTAATGACAATATTTGATTGACAGTCATTAATCCTGCCGGCAAGTGCTTCAGGCGAAAATCCGCCAAACACGACACTATGAATAGCGCCAATACGTGCACAGGCAAGCATGGCAATTGCTGCTTCTGGGATCATTGGCATATAAATGGTGATTCGATCGCCTTTCTTGGCTCCAATACGTTTTAGGACATTTGCAAAACGGCATACTCGCTCGTGCAATTCAGCATAGGTAATTTTAAGATCGACGGAAGGATCATCTCCCTCCCAAATAATCGCAACGTCATCAGCTTTACTCTCAAGATGTCGGTCAATGCAGTTAAAACATACATTCAGCGTGCCATCATAAAACCAACGAATATGTACGTCCTCTTTCGCGTAGGAAACATCTTTTACTTGAGTAAAAGGCTTAATCCAATCGATCCTTTGAGCTTGTTCCGACCAAAAGGCTTCATTCTCCTGGATCGATCTTTGATACATCTCATCATAAGCTGTTCGATCTAACCATGCTCGATCAGCGATTGTGGGGTCAACTTTGTATATTTTACTCATTCACCTACCTTGGAAGACATGCGACTTAGTTACTCCTATTGTATCTCGAAGAACCGGATGCAGCGACCCCTAAATATCGTCTGAGTATAAAAAAATCAGGACGTGGAAAATTTTACCGGAGTTACGATAGAATAGCGATCAGAAGTGTTTATATACGATAAGGAGAGCAACGTTGACGATATCGAGAAGAGGGTTTGCGAAAACGGGATTAGGTGCAGGTACCCTAGCAATATTGGGCGAAGACCTGTTCGCTCAGGAAGATTTAAGGAAAAATATCATCCCTTCTTCCGGAGAACGTATTCCAGTCATCGGTCTTGGTACCAATCGTTATGGAGTAAGTAATAACCCATCAGCAAAAGCACCGCTGCAACATGCTCTTAAAAAATTCCATGAATTGGGTGGAACCGTTATTGATACCGCACCGGGTTATCGAAACTCAGAGGAAATTCTGGGTCATTTAATGTCAGATCTTGGTATTAGAAACGACCTTTTTATTGCTACAAAGGTAGATCGAAATAATAGAGCCGCCAGCACCCAAGGTATGCAAAATTCTTATCGAGATCTGCAGGTTAAAAAAACCGATCTTATGCAAGTACATAATTTCAAGGGTTGGAAAGATTCAATTCCCCTCATCCATGAATGGAAACAGCAAGGAAGAATACGATACATAGGAATAACGACTTCCTCTGAAAGACAATATGAACTCATGGAGCAAGTCATGAAAGATTATGATCTCGACTTTATCCAAATTAACTATTCCGTGGCGAATCAACGAGTTTCATCAGACAGAATACTCCCTTTAGCAGCCGATCGTGGAATGGCAGTACTGATTAATCGGCCTTTTGGCGGGGGCAGGGTATTTAAAAAACTCGCCAATCTAGCTGTACCGACGTGGGCTGAAGATTTTGACTGCTCAAGTTGGGGTCAATTCATGCTTAAGTATGTGCTCTCCCATCCTGCGGTTACAGCAGCCATTCCTGGGATGACAAAAGTACATCATGTTGTCGATAATATGATGGCAGGCAAAGGAAGACTTCCAACCCAAAGTGAACGACAGCGCCAAGAAGCATTTTTTGACTCTCTGTAAACGTTATCTACAGAAAATCTCATTTGTGGAAATTTATGTGATAGTTTAAAAAAACGCCAATATTCGCAAAAATCATACTCTTTTTACCCAATAAATATTTTTATATCCCTTTTAAAGATATTTTCAAATCATTGTTTTATGTAATTTTTTTATACATATTTAAAGTAAATTCTAGAATATCCTTCTGAAAAAGAATGCATTTTCGCGTATGGTGTGAATCCGTTGATTGGGTATTTTGATCAATAAAACTTGAAGATTGTGTAGTTTGAGTCAGATCGTTTTAATCGAAGAAGAAATGCTTGTTTACGTACTAGGTTATGGAAACAAATCAACGGGGGCATGCTATGAGACTGTTAGCATACATTCTGGTAGCTTTTCTTGTCAGTACATGCACTGCACCACCTTCAGTGCTGGATCAAGTGATCAAACTTGGCGAACTGCGTGTTGTTACACTTGATAGCCCTACCACCTACTATCTAAGAGAAAACGGACCTGCTGGGCCAGAATTTGACCTTGTTTACGGACTCACCCGTAAACTGAATGTTGATCTCAATATTAAGACAGTTGAAAATCCCGCTGATATCATCCCTCTCCTTCTGTCCGGTGAGGCTCATATGGCGGCCGCTGGAATCGCTATTAATGATGCCTGGCAGGAACACATTAATTTTAGTTATCCCTATACGACGGTAGATCGACACCTGATCTACAAACGCGGTACGGGCAAACCCCAATCCATAGAACAAGTGATCGGACGACCCATTGAAATTATTAATAGCGGTAGCCACGTACAGACCATTGAAAAATTAAGTGAGAATTTTCCCGGTATAAAGTGGAAATATAATGATAATGGGGAGGTCACTGATCTATTAGAGAAAGTTGCCCGCAATGAAATCGACTTCACTATTGCTGATAGCAATGAATTTAATATCCATCGACATTATCAACCGGAATTACGAATTGCTATACAGCTTGAAAAAAATAAACCACTGGCTTGGGCTTTTCATAAGGATGATGACAGTCTTAAAAGAGCGGCCAATGATTATTTAATTGATGCCAAGCGCTATGGCAGCATAAAACAAATCAATGATCGCTACTATGGGTATACAGAAAAATTTGATTATGTTGGAGTACGTGAATTTCAAAAACATGTTGAGAAACGACTCCCCCTTTATCGACAACACTTTGAATCAGCGGGGCAACAATACGGAATTGATTGGCGGTTATTAGCGGCCATTGGCTACCAAGAATCGCACTGGAAATCAGGTGCTGTTTCGCGAACCGGGGTAAGGGGCATCATGATGTTAACTGAAGCCACGGCAGATTACCTGAATATTAAGAACCGTAGGGATCCCAAAAGTAGTATTTTTGGTGGAGCTAAATTTTTTGCACGACAAATGACTAGGTTACCAGAAGATATCTTGGAACCTGATAGAACATGGTTTGCGCTTGCTGCCTATAATGTTGGTTTCAATCACCTAAAAGATGCCCGTCAAGTGCTTCAATGGCAAAGTAAAGATCCTGATACCTGGCTAAATATGATAGAAGCGCTTCCTCTTCTAGGAAAGAGAAAGTGGTACTCAAAATTACCGTATG
>ERZ651768.2498-NODE-2498-length-12734-cov-13.636486_pt1 | contig 12734 bp, 5 predicted proteins | sample MGYA00514754_ERZ651768 | MGnify/ENA metagenome assembly ERZ651768 | reverse complement strand
GGGCAATATACATGCCGCTAGCAACGGGTACATTAAAGTTGTTGTTTAAATCCCAAACTTCATATTGCGTTCCATCATTATGAACCAATTTCCTAACCAACTGACCTGCAAGATTGAACACCCGGATTGTAGCTGATCCAGTTTCTGGAAGATGAGTAAATGTCACACGTCTTTCGAGAGGCGTTCTCTCTTCCGGATTGGTTGCAAAGTATGGATTTGGCCATACATTGATCATTTTAGGATCATAACTCATAGTTGCTGTCGCATAATCTGATGTGCTTGCTGTAAAAACATCGTCTGCGGTATTTGGTTTTGTTGTAACCACACGGAAAACAGTACCAGTTTCAGGTATCACAGCATCCACATTGTCAGGGAATGTAGCATCATCTACACTGCCGCCATTCCAATTCGCGAAGGTCAAGTTCAAAAATACTACAGATGTGATCTGTCCAGGCACTCCTAAATAATTAGGACTTGAGGCCCATATGTAGCCAGTCATTGCACCATTTGAAGTTGGATCAGCTGTAAGAGCATCAATAATAGCCTGATAACCAGTTGTTCCAGGTTCTTGTAAATGATGCTCCAATACATAGAAACTTTCTAAGTATGGATCATTAGAACCACCTGAAACAGCATGATCCCCGGCAGCTAAGTCCCAAACACCATTGCCGTCTGGATCCCAGTACATGGGCATCAATTGGAAATCATCTGCTGGGTCTGCGACAACACCAACATTCCAAACTTCCATCGGGATATCAATGAATACACCGTTAGCGTCATCCCACATTTTTCCACCGGCTTCGGTGAAGCGGAACTCAAAATCGTCTGGAATTAGGTGCTTAATACCACCATTTGGATTTGAATAGCCAGCCGTGTAACGAGTGATATACCCGTAGAAATCCTCGTAGTTCTTATTAGAACTATTAGAAGTAGTGAAAAACCAAGTTGAGCCGTTGGTCTGTTGGCTGCCTATATTGTCTCTGCCCATACCGGGATAGCCATTATAATCAGCTGCAGCACCGGCATAACCATCAATAGCACCACCTGCATTGTGAGTAGCATAAAAATCCTTAAATTCATTTGGTGGACCACTTACCATTACCTGAAGCCCTTCAACTATCGGATTTGCATTTTCACCAACCGTCTGTTTGGTTTCCATATCAACTCCACCCTGAATGGGGTTCCCCGAAATAAGGGTTGTGCCATCAGTAGTGTTTTTCACATCCCAAACAAGTGTCGTCTCATCATCATTAAGGCGAAATGAAACTGAATAATCATCACCTGTAACCGTAGCTGGATCAATGACCACTATATTAACAGATCCATCTGAAGCGCCAGAACTGTGCGTGGCGGCAATAGCCGATGAGCCATCGGCACTTGACATGGCTTCTCCACTTGTGGTTCCACTTTGCGGTCTAATAGTCAATATGTTTGTCGGACTTTCCAATGTTCTCGGAATACCATATGGATTATAACCATATGCAGTCACACCAAAGTAATATGCTCGATTGGTTTTCAGCGGAATTCCAGCATTTAAACCGTCATTATCTATGTAAATACTGCGTTTTATACCACTATCAGTACCAAACTGCACCCGGCGATTAATTGTTTCACCAAGAGTTGCATCAAACACATCATCGAAAATTTCAGTAATTCCATCATTCAAATCATACGTGGCGATTCGTTTAACAGCTCCCTGTCCAGAGGATGTCTCTAATTGATAAACATTGTACCCCTGAAATGTAAATGTAGTGTTCTGACCTATATATGTAGTGTCAATAACGTCTATGTATTGATATTCGTAAAGCGTATACCATGTAGAAGTAGCAATATCATAATCCGTGACAGAATCCAAAACTGTAACGCCAGCTAACCCAGCGTCAGATTCGAACCATCCAGATGTATATGTTGTATCAAAGGATTCTGGTATAGGCAGTTTATCAATTACGTCCACTGCGCTATAACTTTCTACAACATTCACGCCGTCGTCCCAAGAAAGAACAACGCCTGCTTCTTCAGTGCTTACAATAACATCAGGAGCGGTTGGAGAGGCCGGCAAAGCAAACTGAATATCGTATGCAAGCTGAGCCAATTGATCTACCTGTTTCAATGCGGTAATTGAAGAAAGCGCATCACTCCCGCGGGCAATTAGCATACCAAAAACAACTTCCTGTGTGTCGCCAGCCGCAAGAGTAAACGGACCAGCATTCATTAAGAAACGACGGTCGCCTGAGGCGTGATCATCAGAATCAACCCAGACACCATCACCGGCACCTGTATTGTCATTTGGATCGTCAGGATGAACAAACATACTAGGTTCACCTGTTTCAGAGTTAATAAAAGGAGCGCCATCACGGAGAAAGCCGGACATATAATTATATGCTTCTACAGCGTCATTTGGATCCGTATAAACAGGATCACCATTAATATATTTTACAAAAGAACTCATTTCCAGGTTTCTATAACCGGGGATGCTTCTACCAAGAGCAAAAGCTGTATCACCGGCAGATTCTACTATCGGACCCTGGAAAAAGTCATAGCCAATAGCCGGCGCATCTGTACCATAATCACTGTCAGCACCATCGTTATAGCAAAAACCTAAACTGAGTGTTGTATCGCAGCCTACAAAGTCATCACCAGCATCACCCAGGTCGGGGTCAGCCCATAGTCCAATAATTGTGGAATCTACGTCAGCACCGCCTTTATTAATTATAAGACCTTTAACAAACATCATATCGCCAAAACCATCAGGCCTGTCATAACCCCAAATTGTCATTTGTATTTCGATACCAACAGGTAATGTATTATTAATAGAGTGTTGTGACTGTACTCCATCATTCATTACCCACCATATTACCTGATCACCAAGAAATTCAGGATGATCAGTACCAGAGGGCATTGGGTTATATGAGCCGTTACCATCTACATCAACATAAGGAGCACCCAAATCAGCAGGCCAGTTCTGGAAATCATCGCTTGCTAGCGGATCTGCAAGATCACTCTTATTCACAATATAAAGTTGATGTTCAGCCGCGCCTTGGTCTGAACCCCAAGGACCGGCAACAAATTCTGGACCATACTCAGCAACTGCGGTACGAATATCACCACCAACTTTACCGGCAATCCAAAGGCCGGATGCAAAGTTGATATATTTATGGGAACCTTTGGGCCATTCCATTCCTGAATGTCCGGTAATCCGATGGGATACAAGCATACCATTGTTTTCTAAGTCATCACTTATTCGATTACCATCAAATCTTCCCGAATCTGCTTTGTATCTTATCCCAGGCAATACCTTGCCGTCACCGCTTCTTCTTGCAGCTTCTAATCCTGTGGTTATGATGGATAAGAACAGCACAAAGAACAACGTATTTCTAATCTGCTTCATTAATAGATACTCTCTCATTATTATTACCTCTATTTTTATTTAAATTAAAATTACAGGCTGTATGATAGACCGAATCGAACCATCCGCGGATTAGCCCAACGGCTGGGATTTTTCAACCTATCCTCATAAAATGTTGCGCCCAGAGGATTCCCCTTTGACCATACTTGGCCTTCACTAGTTTCAAGCCAACCGTCTTCACCAGCATTACCTGTTCCCTCATACACGCTGTTTACATTTTCTGTGTTCAAAGCATTCAACACAAGAATATAAGCCGATACACCTGTACCAGCGAAATTAGAAAAATTGATTCTTAAATCCATTGTAGACGTCCATGGTTTATATGCCGAATTAACACCGGCAGTTGGTCTATACCATCCTCGGCCAAAAACAGCAGACTGCATCTCGGATGGTGTATAAGCTGCACCACTGCCAATTTGGTATAAAGCATTGACGCCAAAATCAAAAAGATTGAAAACTTTACCGGCCTGATAATCTACCATGACAGAGCCAGTATGGCGCTGATCAAAATCAAGCGGATTAACTGATGTTGGATAATTATCGCCGATCCATGCAATATTGAAGTTTGTCGCCGGATTAGATCCGGTTCCGTTTGCCCATTGCATTGTATAGTTTATATCGATCAATACACCGCGCATCCGGCGCATTTTTAAGGCCGCTGACAATCCTTTTATGACGCCATAATCTCCATTCATGTATTGAGACCAGCTAAATTCAGCATTATCTACAAATGAACCTACGCGATTGGCCATCTGTGTATAGTCGCGAACTTCCTTGTAATAACCAGTCAAATCAATTGCCGCAAATCCACCTATCTGTTGTGCAAAACCAATTTCATATTGTGTTGTGCGTTCAGGTTTCAAACTACCATTAGGGGTTACCGTCATATTTCCTTGGGTCAAGTTTGCAGCAAATTCTGCATCTGATAAGTACAACCTGTTCAAAATTGGGTGCTGAACAAACTGGCCATACTGGGCATGTAACACTGTTTTATCTGTAACTGGGAATGCCACTCCAACTCTCGGAGAAAGATATGTATATGCATCAACAGTTGCATATCCAGAGGCAGCATGGTCGATACGACCGTTTTTCAGATGAATATCATTCCAGTCTGCTGGTGCTTCTGAACCAAAATCAAAGCTGTCATAGCGGATACCAATATTTAAAACAAGATCGTCAAGTTCAATTTTATCCTGTAAATACGCACCCAAAATCACCGGTTCCCCAGGAGCAGTTGCGCCAGTGGTTTCATCATAGCTATCCGATGATGAGCCTTGCATGTCATAGCCAATATTATCGGTATATGCGTTTCTGTATAACGTATACAGCCAATCGGCATCTGATGTACTTTGTCCGGTTACTGCTGCTTTATCATACCCTTCTGCTAATTCCATTGGTTGGCTTAGGGTGTAATTCCGAATGGTGTGTTTTCTCCATTCGAAACCTGTTTTAATCTCATGATCGCCCATTTGATTCAGGTAATCAGCCCTTGCGCCAACATAACCGATATCGTTTACCCGATATTCATTATAAACACCACCATAATTACTGAAGTATGCAAAATCTTCAATAGGAAGCGGGTTTCGGCCCACACCAATAAGTTCTTCGTTACCTGTTTTAGTATTATCGCCATAATCCAATACATTCGCTTTATGACGATGATCACCATATTCCCGAGCAAAGTTATAAGAACTTACATTAACCTTTGCAAAAGACGTTGAACCTAACCGTATAGTAAAGTTCGCATACATAGATTGAGTTTTCGATTCATACCAAGGAGTATTCATAGAATTCAGAAGCGTGTATGAGTAAGGATAATCCCCTTGACTGTTCAGGAGGCTTTCTCCCAGGTCACCGCGAGAATCTTTATTTGTTATCGAAGTACCAACTTTTACACTGAACGCTTTCGAATCGTAAACCAAATTCCCGGTGATTGCATCACGGGTTAAACCGGCATTTTCTTTAGATCCATATAAACGCTTATAGCCAGAATAAATAGTAGCAGTATCTGCTGCGGCATCACCATCCCATGCAACCGAATGCCAAGAAGGGTCTGTTACATCAGTAATCAATCCGCCCAGTGCTTCCGCTGCTGCTCCAGTTGCTGAATCACCCTCTACGCGAGTCATCGTGGGGTAGTAAGAAGTAGACGGACTTGCATCGTCCATGCTAATTTTCTCATAACTACCAAAATACTTTAAACTGCCGCCTAATGGACCACCAACATTAAAACTCATTAAATTGTAGCCATAGCTGTGAAGTTCGTCTTTATCTGTTGATGCACCACCGCCGAGATCAGAGACGTATTCTACGCCCATGGAAGTTTTATCGCCACCGGTACGTGTGGTCGTGTTAACAACACCGCCATTTGAATTACCAAATTGAGCATCGAAGCCACCAGACTGGAATGAAATTTGTTCCATTGCATTATTACTGACAATTCCTGTATTGCCCAATGTAAAAGGATTCACTGTGTAAACACCATCGACATAATATGCCATGTCGCCAGACCTACTGCCGCGAACATATACTCCGCCACCAACGGCTACGGCGCCTGTTTGTAAAGCAACAATGTTTTCAACACCCCGAATAACCATATTTTTAATAACATCTTTATCAATTAAACGGGTTGTGTTTGTGGCAGATGTATTTATAATAGGTCTATCTGCAACGATTTCAACAACCTCTCCTTCAAGAGCACTTACTTCCATAGATAAGTTCAAGGTTGTTGTTAAACTTTCTGATACTTTCACATTTTTCACTGTAACGCTCTTATAACCTATATAATCCACGCGGACAGTATGAGTACCAACGGGTACATCTAAAATGAAATATTTACCATCTTCATCGGAAGCGCTTCCATATGATGTTTCTTCAATAATTACATTAGCACCTCCAAGCGGAGCCCCTTCTTCATTCAATACCGTTCCAGCGATCTTTCCACTGGATTGTGATAATAGCATTGTTGGAAACACAACAATTGTCATTATAATTACAGCAAGTAGCTTTTTCATAAACTAACCTCTCTTGTTTTTTTTATTTAACGATAAATTTTCCCACTTTTCAGTGGTGTATTAATACTTACAATAATAGTTACCAATACAACCTACTGTTGTTTGGTACAGAAAAAAACTATTATTCTTCACTTTATTTATTATCCTAAACGTATGTAATTCTATTTTAAAAAGCTTTCAAACATTTAATTCGTGGCGCAATTATAATCCGCATAACTGTTACTTTTTAGGCTTTAAATTGCCGTTACTTGCAAACTTCGCAAATTTTTTTGTTAAAAGGCAAGATAAAATTATAATTAATTTATATTACATACAATTTAAGAGTAGGATACATTCAATCCAATCTTAGGCATAGTATTAACTAAATATGTATTTATATATTTTTATAGTTTAATGTCGGGGAACAAAGCTATTTATTGGCTAATAAATAGTTTGTATGCAACTGCACGTAAATGTATAAAAGTAGTTGATTTTAGTCTAATAATAAAGGAGGGGAAATTATGGAAACAAGACGAAAATTTCTTAAGAAAACGGCAGCAATTGCCAGCGGGGTCGGTGTAATGGGGCTTGGGGGTGCATCCCTTTCTGGTTGCAGCAATAGCAATGATCCATTATTCAAAATATCGCTTGCCGAATGGTCGCTGAATAAATCCATTTTCGGGAAATCGCGTCAACTGGGGTCTGAAGAGTGGGCTAAATTACTAACTGATGATCCCGATGCCCTTTTACAAGGTAATATCAAACACCTAGATTTTGCCAAGGTTGCGCACCAAGATTTTGGTATAGATGCGGTGGAATATGTAAATACATTTTTCTTTAATAAGGCAACAAATAAAAACTATTTAAAAGAAATGAAAACCATTGCCGATGGTGAAGGCGTTAAAAACCTTTTGATCATGTGCGATAGAGAGGGCGCTTTAGGTGATCCGGATGAAGCTGCCCGTACAATTGCTGTGGAAAATCACTATAAATGGGTAGACGCTGCCAAGCGCTTGGGCTGCCATTCCATCCGCGTGAATGCCCAAAGTGAAGGTGAATATGATGAGCAGATGAAACTTGCTGCTGATGGCTTGAGCAGGTTAACAGAATATGGTACAAAAAACGATATCAATGTAATTGTGGAAAACCACGGCGGCCTATCCAGCAATGGAAAATGGCTTTCTGGTGTAATGGATATGGTGAACCACCCTCACTGCGGCACATTGCCTGATTTCGGCAACTTTTACCTTGGTTCATGGGAAGAAAAAGGAAATGAATGGTACGATCGTTATATCGGCGTAGAAGAATTGATGCCGTATGCAAAAGCTGTGAGTGCTAAGAGTCACAATTTCAATGATGATGGTTCTGAAAAGGATACGGATTATAGTAAAATGATGAAGATAGTCCTAGATGCCGGTTACCGCGGTTATGTAGGAATTGAATATGAAGGTCCTGAACTCAGTGAAATGGATGGTATCGCAGCTACTAAAAAATTATTGGAAAAAGTTAGGGTTGAGCTGGCCAGCAAATATAGTTAAAGAATTCATGGTGTATATTGTCAAGATCTAATCTTAATACTAGGCGCACCTTTCTTAAGAAATTTGCCGCATTATCAGCACTAACTGCCAGTTCACTTCCAGCCATTGTACTGGACCAACAACAAAAGGCTCTACTAAAAAGAACTGTTAAAGCTATTTCCCCTAATGATCGGTTGCAGATTGCTACAATCGGCATGGGAATCATCGGTTTCATTGATACTGTAACCGCTATTTCAGTACCGGGAGTTGAATTGGTAGCGGCCTGTGATCTTTATGATGGCCGATTGGATCACACCAAGGAAGTATTTGGTAACCAGGTGACAACGACTCGTAACTACCAAGAAATCCTTGCACAGGATGACGTGGATGCTGTATTGATATGTACTCCAGATCACTGGCACGCACAAATTGCCAGCGATGCATTAAAAGCCGGGAAACATGTCTATTGCGAAAAACCAATGGTACAAGATGTAGCAGATGGTAAAAAAATAGTTAGAGCAGAAAAGAGTTCCGGTTGCGTTTTTCAGGTGGGCAGCCAGTTTGTCAGTTCAATAGTTTTTGAAGAAGCGCGAAAACAGTTTGCGGCCGGCGCTATTGGCGAACTCAATATGATTGAGGCCCGGTATAACCGCAACTCGGCTATCGGAGCCTGGCAGTATACAATCCCCCCCGACGCATCTTTGGAAACTATAGATTGGGATCAATTTATAAGCGGCACCAAAAAACGAGCCTTTGATCCTGTTCGTTTTTTCCGCTGGCGTAATTACTGGGACTACGGTACCGGTGTAGCAGGCGACCTGTTTGTTCACCTTTTTTCTGGTCTGCATCATATTCTATCTTCCAATGGACCTAATAGAATTGTGGCGACTGGCGGTCTAAGATTTTGGAAGGATGGTCGCGATGTACCCGATATGATGCTTGGACTTTGCGATTATCCAGAAACTGAATCGCACCCAGCATTTAACCTCACCCTGCAAACAAACTTTGCACACGGTGGGGGTGGGGGGACAAAAATGCGTCTTATTGGCAGCGAAGGTGTTATGGATTTGGGATTTCGCGGATTAACGATCACCACCACTCCCCGCTATACACCAACAAAGAAACAGGTCATTGAGGGATACAATTCCGTAAGAACATTCTCCAAATCTGTACAGCAGAAAATTGCGGATAACTATGAGCAATACTATCCAGATAAAAAGTCAACTAACACAGAAAAAAGTACTCTGGAATTCAATCCTCCGGAAAATTATGATGATCGCTTTGATCATTTTATACATTTTTTTAATGCCATTAAAACCAACGGTAGCGTCACTGAAGATGCTGCATACGGATTCAGGGCCTCGGCACCCGCAGTATTGATCAACACAAGCTATTTAAAGCAAAAACCGATGCGCTGGGACCCTGTAAAAATGGCCTTACGCGCCTAGATAGATTACACTATATTATATCCTAATCAATGAATGATCGCCTGTCAATAAGATTTGCCATAATGGTTAGTACTAAATCCGCATGAAACTGCAGCTGACTGTTTATTTCACATATATATTTATTGTTTACGCAGGTATAGTGGCTTACTCATGCCAATCAGATAGTAGGCCAAATAAAAATACTGGATCTGGAAATTCTTTTGATAATCGCAGGTCTCCATTAATGCTAGATTTGATTCGAGCAGAAGAAATGTTTGCGGCAGGTGAACCACGCCATGCGCTTGAGTTAATAGATGAATTAGCCAGTAAACAGCCACAGTGGGCAGACCTGTACTTACTGAAAGGAAACATACTTACGACTGTGAGCCAGAACGGTCGAGCTAGATCAGCCTATGAAAAGTTAGTGAAAATTGACCCAGATTATTTAAGCGCATGGTTCAAGTTGGGCAATAATGCCTACAGGAATAAACAATACCGGCAAGCCATTAACTTTTATAATCAGGAATTGACCGGCAAACAAGCTAACGTTCTGCAATCCAAAGACAAACAGATTACAATGCTACAGATAGGACGTTGCTATATGCATCTAGGGGAAGCGGATAGTGCATTAATTATCTATAAAAAATGTATAAAAATAGATAGCCTATACAGCGAAGTCATGGGTGATTTAGCGCGGTTGTATACTGACAATGGAGAATATAAAACTGCGATTGATTTCGCAAACAAGGCGGTTGCTTTAGACAAAAAAAACATTGACTATCAGTATTCATTAGGAACTGTATATCTGAAAACCAATCAATATATCCAAGCAGTCGCTTACTTGCAGGCGGTTGCAGATCAACGCCCTTTTTATGAAGGCGTATACTACAATTTAGGGCAAGCATTTATACGTTCAGGAAATAATATTATAGGTAGTCAATACCTGTTAAAAGCAGATAGTATTCAAACACTGTATTCCAACTTGGAAAATCTTAAGTTGACCACAGATAAGAACCCGGATAATCAGAGACAATGGCTGGAACTCGCTAAAGCATACGATTCTGTAGGCATGAAAACGGCGGCGGGTCAAGCACGTCTTGCAGCCCAATTCACCAGCACCTTGAAAATCAAGTAATGAATAAAAAAAATTTACTAATAAGTATATGTTTGTCTTTTTTTTTCAGCGCGTGTCAGAAAACACCAGATATTGATCCTGCTGTAGCGGGGCTAATATTCCAAGCGGAAACAGCCTTTAGAAATGGTTATTACAATGCGGCCCTAGCAATTACCGACAGTGCCCTTGTAAACAGTCCGCGCGCGTCTGATATTCATTTCCTGCGAGGCAGAGTATTTACAAAGCTTGCCAGATTGAATGAAGCAGAAGTTGCATACCGCACTGTACTATCTCTGAACCCTAACTATCAGGGAGCCTGGTTTAACATGGGAACAAACAGTATCCGCCAGGATGATCTACCAGCTGCTATTGCAAATTACAAGAGCGAAATGCTGCTATATCCTTCAGCAAGAACGATGGTTCAAATTGGTAGAGCCTATGCTGACTTGGGGAAAATTGATAGCGCAGCTTTTGCTTACGAAGACGCTATTAAGACTGATAGCAAAAATGCTGCCGCATACATGCGGCTCGGGCATCTTTATAAAGACAGGGGTGATATAGCAAAAGCAATAGAATATGCAACCATTGGTTTAGATCTAGATCCTGAAAACTTGGATTATAAATATATTATAGGTTCCCTCCTTTTATTAAATGAAGAACCAAAGGTATCCCTACCCTTCTTCCAGGCTGTAACTAGCAAGCGCCCTTGGCATTATTGGGCACACCATAATTTAGGGCAAGCGCTCTACCGCATTGGTAATGAAGCCAAAGGCCAGCATTATATGGACATGGCAAAAGAACTACAAAAAGGTATCCAAGAGGTAGAAAACTGGCGTAATCTGGCCAATTTGAATCCTGATCAGTTGATGCTTTGGGTTAACCTTGGGAATTCATTAAAAAATATGGGACGCATACAAGAGGCAAAAGACGCTTTCCTAGTGGCGCTTTCCATAAGCCCAATGAGTTTTGCACTACAAAATAATATTGCCAATCTTTGCCTAATGGACGGCGATACGGCACAGGCAATCATTAGGTACAAAGCGATCCTGTCCTTGGATTCCACGCTTGTAGATATTTGGTTAAATCTTGGCGTGGTCCATGCCAGCTCTGGTAGAAATAATGATGCGCGTCAAGCTTGGATGGAAGGGCTTGAATATGACCCTGATAACACTACCCTAAAAGACTATTTAAAAACATTAAATTAATAACAATGAGCCTCTTCCCTGCTGGAAAATTCACTGTTTTTTTTGTAGTTATACTTTTCATTACCTGTGATAGTAAACAACCTGCATCTACTAATGAAATACAAATCAATTTTACAAATGTAACAGCAACTGCCGGGTTAGCAGATTTTCGCCATGTTACAGGTGCTGTTGGAGATAAATGGTTCCCTGAATCCATGGGGTCTGGTGGGGGCTTCATCGATTATAACGGAGATGGTTGGTCAGATATTTTATTGGTAGGTGGTGGCACATGGCCTGGAAAAAGCGTTGCGGTTGCACCAGCGCTATTTTTATATCATAATAATCAGGATGGAACTTTCAAAAACGTAACTGCAGCTGCCGGCCTGGCTGATCTGCATACCTATGGGTTCGGCATAACAGTGGCGGATTATGATAATGATGATGATCAGGACTTTTTCTTTACAACCATATGGCAAAATCATTTATTCCGTAATGATAAGGGTACTTTTACTAATGTGAGTTTGGGTAGTGGCCTAGAAAAGGATTTGTTCTGGAGTACAACAGCTATATTCTTTGATGCTGACCAAGATGGATGGGTTGATCTGTATGTAGGCAGTTATGTTGACTGGTCTCCAGAAAATGACATCTGGTGTACGCTGGACGGTAATACAAAAAATTATTGCACTCCTGAACTTTATGATGGCGTTCCCAGTCGTTTCTACCGAAACAATGGTGACGGTACTTTTTCGGATAAAACTGAACAAGCAGGTTTTCTACCATCCCCGGGAAAAATGCTTGGGGCTGCTGAGCTGGATTTCAACAATGATGGTTGGCCCGACCTGGCGGTAGCAAGTGATACCCAACGGGATCTACTTTACGTAAATAATGGCGATGGTACATTTAAAGAAATCGGTGCGGTCAGCGGCATGGCCTATGATGAAAATGGCCGCGCCAGAGCCGGTATGGGTATTGATGCAGGCGTGGTAGATAGGTCCGGCAAAGAAACAATATTCGTAGGCAATTTTTCTAAGGAAATGATCGGTGTATTTCGCCACCAGTCTGGTAATTTTTTTGAAGATCGGGCAGCCCTATC
>ERZ651768.2497-NODE-2497-length-12734-cov-20.801849_pt1 | contig 12734 bp, 9 predicted proteins | sample MGYA00514754_ERZ651768 | MGnify/ENA metagenome assembly ERZ651768 | reverse complement strand
ACCATAAATTATATCCGCTTAATTAGCGGGATTTTTCCGAGGATGTATTGTAACCGTATTATTATTTGAGGATTTGAATTATGGCTGACCCTGTTTTTTATCCTAATCAGGAATTTTCTAAAGGTTCTTTAATAGGCTCTCTGGAACAGTACCGGGATTTATATGAAAAATCGATGTCTGATCCTGATACATTTTGGTCCGCAGTTGCTGATCGAATTACTTGGTATAAAAAATGGGATACTGTTCGGGAATTTGATTTTGTAAAGGGCAATATAAAATGGTTCGATGGCGCGAAATTGAACGTAAGCTATAATTGTCTGGACCGGCATGTGGAAGCTGGTCATGGTAGCCAGACTGCCATTATCTGGGAAGGCAACAACCCGGAAGAAGATCAGGCCTTTACTTACAGCGAATTGCTTGCTGAAGTACAGAAATTTGCCAATGTTTTGAAAAGTCTTGGCGTGGATAAAGGTGATCGAGTCTGTCTGTATATGCAGATGATCCCCCAATTGCCAATTGCCATGCTGGCCTGTGCCCGTATCGGTGCTGTGCATTCAGTTGTTTTCGGTGCCTTCAGTCCAGATTCTCTGCGGGACCGGATTAATGATTCGGCCTGTAAGGTATTGGTTACCCAGGATACGGGCGTTCGCGGTACAAAACAGAATATTCCCATGAAAACAAATGCGGATAAAGCGGTTACTGAGACACCTTCAATTGAACATGTAATCGTGGTTCAGCGTACCGGTGAAACAGTGGAAATGGTCAATGAACGCGATCATTGGTGGCAGGAAGAAATGGAAACAGCTGAAGCAGAATGTGAGCCGGAAGAAATGAATGCTGAAGATCCATTATTTATCCTGTACACTTCTGGATCTACCGGTAAACCAAAGGGTGTCCTACACACTAGTGGCGGATACCTTGTTTATACGTCCTTTACCCATGAAAATATTTTTGATTATCAACCGGGTGATATTTACTGGTGTACGGCGGACATCGGATGGATCACCGGCCATTCCTACATCGTTTATGGGCCTTTGGCTAATCGAGCAGTCACTATCATGTTCGAAGGTGTCCCAAATTACCCCGATTTTGGTCGTTTCTGGGATGTGGTTGATAAGCATAAGGTCAAACAGTTTTATACCGCGCCTACAGCCTTGCGCGCGCTGATGAAAGAAGGTGATGAACCCGTAACCAGCCGAGATTTATCGAGTCTGCGTTTGTTAGGCACTGTTGGGGAACCAATCAAGGAACCAGAATGGATGTGGTATCATAATATTGTTGGTAAAGGGAAATGTCCCATTGTCGATACCTGGTGGCAGACTGAGACAGGCGGTATCTTGATTACACCATTACCAGGAGCAACGCCTACCAAACCCGGTTCTGCGACTAATCCATTTTTTGGTATTCACCCTGTATTGTTGACGGAAAATGGGCAAGAAATCGAAGGCAATGACGTACAGGGACTCCTAGCGATTAAAGAGTCCTGGCCAGGTCAGATGCGCACTCTATATGGCGATCATCAGCGTTTTATTGACACTTATTTTTCACAAGTACCTGGTTATTATTTTACAGGGGATGGTGCTCGCCGGGATGAGGATGGTTATTATTGGATTACCGGGCGCGTAGATGATGTATTGAATATTTCCGGACATCGTATAGGTACCGCAGAAGTTGAAGGTGCGATAGGAAAAGCATCAGGCGTGGCAGAAGCAGCGGTAGTTGGTTTTCCGCACGATATCAAAGGCCAAGGAATCTATGCTTTTGTAACCCTTATGACCGGCGTTGAGGAAAATGAAGAAGTAAATGCTGGAATATTAGAAAGTGTTAAAAAGGATATTGGCCCCCATGCAAAACCAGATAAAATCCAATATACGCCGGCATTACCAAAAACCAGATCAGGAAAGATCATGCGTCGTATCTTGAGAAAGATAGCGGAAGGTGATATAGAAAATCTGGGCGATATATCTACACTTGCAGACCCAAGCGTGGTTGATAACTTGGTTAAGGGTAAAAAGTGAATTATTTGAATTAAATAGGAGCATTGTATGGCACATTTGAAAACCGTTTCAGCTACAACAAAAACATGGTCTGAATTATCAGCAGATGTGATAGCGATTGGTATTTTTAGTGGCGGAAAATTAACACCAATGGCTAAGGATGTAGATGAAGCAGTAGGTGGTCAGTTGCGATCAGCAATTAAAGGTGGCGATATGACCGGCCGTGCCGGTGAGACCAGAATATTTTTTGGTAAAAACTACCGTTTAATGGCAGTTGGCTTGGGTGAAAAAAGGAAACTGGACCTGGAACAGGTTCGGCGGGCTAGCGGAACGGTGGCTCGAACTGCTATAAGAAATAAACTGGCTACTGTATTAATGGAAGATTTTGCCCAGGATAAAGAAGGTGCGTCCCAAGCCCAGGCAGAAGGTGTTATTCTAGGTTCATACCAGTTCTTGGATTACAAGACCATGAATAAGGATGATCAATTTTTGTTAAAAAAAGTTACAGTTCGCAGCTGGGACCGTGCAGGATTGAAAAAGGGTGCAGTCATAGCCAACGCTGTGTGTTTTGCCCGAGATCTTGGAAACCACCCAGGTAATGTCACCACGCCTACAAAATTGGCCATGGAAGCACGGAAAATCGGTCGGAGAGGTCGCATGGGGGTGTGGGTCTTTGATCGTGCAAAGTTTACGAAAATGGGTATGGGCGCTTTAGCTGGTGTTGCTGCCGGAACCGATGAACCACCCAAATTCATCGTCATGGAATACTGGGGAACAAAAAAGTCTGAAGCACCAAAAGTGCTTGTTGGCAAAGGACTAACATTTGATTCTGGTGGAATATCAATCAAACCAGCTTCGAAAATGGATGAAATGAAATTTGACATGTGTGGTTCTGCCGTGGTCCTGGGTACTATGCATGCTTTAGCTGATTTAAGACCTGCAATAAATGTGGTTGGGATAGTTCCTTCCACAGAAAATCTCAGTGGATCAAAAGCCTATAAACCAGGTGATATTCTGAAAGCCTATAATAGGAAGACCATTGAAGTACTTAACACTGATGCGGAAGGTAGACTGATCTTAGCTGATGCACTGGCCTATGCCAGCAAACACTACAAACCGGAATACATTCTTGATTTCGCAACACTTACTGGTGCAGTTATAGTAGCCTTGGGACACGTAGCTACAGGTATTATGGGTACTGATGAAAAATTGATCAAAAGAGTGAAAGCTTCGTCTCGAGCGACAGCTGAAAAGGTATGGGAACTGCCTCTCTGGGATGATTATTGTCACCAGGTTAGATCTAAGATAGCAGATGTGAAGAATACTGGAGCGCCTATGCAGGCAGGATCCATTGCTGGTGGTGCGTTCCTAAAGGAATTTGTCAAAGATGGTATTCCCTGGTGTCATTTTGATATTGCTGGCACTGCATGGGCGGACACAGAGACTACTTCACAAGGTAAAATAAAAGAAAAACCATATACTCCAAATGGAGCCACGGGTAACGTAATTCGTTTGGTCTTGGATTTGATAGGATCCTAATCCACTTTAGGCTATGTCCAATCACCCAACTCGCGATGATGCACTAGCATTATTGCATGAATATACCAAATCTGATTCTTTGCGGCGTCATGCCCTGGGCGTAGAACAGGCAATGCTCAAAATGGCAGAGAAATATGGCGGAAACCTTAATGAATGGGGTATAGCGGGCTTGCTCCATGATTTTGATTATGAAATGTACCCTACCATAGAAGAACACCCTTATAAGGGCAATGAAATATTGAATGATAGAGGTTACTCTGAATCTATATGCAAAGCGATTATGGGGCATGCTACATATACTGGTGTCCCGCGGGACACAGATATGGCCAAAGCGCTTTTTTCAGTTGATGAATTAACCGGTTTTATTTTTGCTGTCACTTATGTACGGCCATCCAGGTCAATTTTTGAGGTTCAACCAAAATCAGTTAAAAAAAAGCTAAAGCAAAAATCTTTTGCTGCCAGTGTAGTGCGGGAAGATATATTCCTAAGTGTAGAAGAGCTGGAAATAGATATGACAGAACACATTCAGTTCGTTATCGATGCCCTAGCTGAAAAAGCGGAAATCCTTGGGTTAGCTGGGGATTAATTTTGTTCTGATATGAAACATAAAGTAGTCATTATTACCGCTGCCAGCCGAGGTATGGGTGCAGCTTGTGCCCGAGAACTGGCGGAAAAGAATTATCGTGTGGTGCTCATGTCCACCACCGAAAGCGTGCTGGCCTTGGCTGATGAATTAGGAGGAAAAGCCTTGATCGGCAATGTAACCAATCCGGATGATCTGCAAAACCTTGTTGATCTGGCAGTTGAATCTTATGACCAAGTAGACGCTGTGATCAATAATACCGGCCATCCACCTAAAGGCGAACTGCTGGATATAACAGATGGGGATTGGCATCAGGCATTCGACCTGTTGTTGATGAACGTGGTGCGGATGTGTCGCTTGGTAGTACCCCTAATGCTAAAAAACGGCGGTACCATTGTTAATATTTCTTCTTTTGGTGCAGAGGAACCCAACTTGGCCTTCCCCACATCATCCACTATCCGTGCGGGTCTTTCTGCATACGTAAAGCTGTTTGCTGATAAGTACGGAAAGGATGGGATACGCATGAACAATCTCTTGCCTGGCTTTGTAGATAGCTATGATGTAAGTGATGAGATCCGTTCTGCCATACCACTTGGTAGGGAAGCAGCCGTAAGTGAAATAGCCAAGACAGCAGCATTCTTATTATCGGAAGAAGCTAGTTATATTACAGGACAAAACATCCGTGCAGATGGTGGTCTAGGACGGTCAATGTAGTGTTCCTTCAACCGGGAAATAATGCGGTGGCAAATGGTGCCCACGATAAACAGTTTTTACCGTATTTTTAGACATGGATTTTATTACCGGTATTATACTTTTTCTAATAGGTTTTGCTGCTGGTGCAATGATCATCTGGTTCATGCGCCAAAAAGAATTGGATTCAGCGCGAATAGGACAGGACGGTCTTAAGGATATTTTTGGTAACATGTCCCGTGAAGCCTTGGATCAGAATATTGAAACATTTCTGAAACTAGCGGAAAGTAAGTTTGGTGAACTGCTGAAATCCTCTGATGTACAACTGGGCGAAAAGAAAAAGCTCATTGACATCAGTATCAAGGAAATGAAGGATCAGTTGGAAGGTCTTGGCAAACAAACCTCTGAACTAAAAGGCCAGATGGAAGCTTCTCATAAAGGTATTACTGAATTATCAGATACAACATCACAATTACGGCAGATTCTGTCTAGTTCCCAGGCTCGGGGTCAATGGGGCGAACGAATGGTAGAAGATATATTGAATTTTATCGGCCTTGCGGAAGGTGTTAACTATGCTAAACAGACCCAAGAAGGCGGACACCGACCCGACTTCACCTTTTATCTTCCAAAGGATCGGCATATAAATATGGATGTAAAGTTTCCTCTCAGCCATTATGAAAGTTTTCTTGCTGCTGAAAATGAAAATGATCAGAACAGTGAAAAGAAAGCCTTCCTTGCTGACGTACGCAATCATGTCAAAGAAATCGCTAAACGCAATTATATCGACCCGGAAGCGGGTACAGTTGATTATGTGCTAATGTTTATTCCAAATGAAAGTATTTATTCATTCCTAAACCAGGAGGACAAGGAACTGATCGATTTTTCCCTTTCCAAGCGGATCTTACTCTGTTCACCAATCACCCTTTACGCGATTCTTTCCCTTATTCGGCAGGCGGTATCCAACTTTTCTTTAGAGCAAAGAGCAGGGGATATGCAGGCTCTAGTAAGTGCTTTTAAGGAACAATGGGAAAAATTTGTAGAAAAGCTTGGTGCTTTGGGGAAAACTATTGGTACGGTCCAGAAACATTATGATGAACTCAGTGGACCGCGGGCGCGGCAGTTGGAAAAACCAATGGAAAAGATTGTTGACTTGGAACTGAAACGAACTGACAAAGATCAGATCGAGAATGATGCTGCGTGAAGCATACTTATATCCTTATCGCGATCTCATTATTTTATAACTGTGTTGGCCCGCCTGAGCCAGATGATGGGCTCATAGACAACTTACCATTCGTTATCAACACTGCAGATGTCTTTACCTTTGCACTCCGGGGTAATGGGTATGATGGTGAGGAATCCTATGACCTTTCCTTTGCCCTTGATTCTAATGTAGTACTTTCCACAACCTTGGTTGTTAATGAATATTCGGGAAGTGATACTACCTCGATTTACGTAAACAATAGTGCGGACTCTACACTATTATGGTACCTAATTTTGGGTAACATGGTCTATACCCGTAGTGATCCCATGGGCGGCAATGCACTTGGTTATCCAGGAAAAATTAATGTGATCGGGACGAATTTCAATGGTGTAGTGGATTTTCAAATAGTGAAGAATTAAAGGAAGTATCCTTACTGCAATAATCCAATAAATTTCGGGAACTGTACGAACCGTGGGAAAATTAGTTATTATTTCATTTTGTTTTATATCTTTATTCTATGCCCAATCAGTTGATACAGGCTTCACCATGGTGCATGAAGAATAAACACAGCGGTAAAATTACGAGGCGTAGATTTCTACGTTCAAGTACAGCAGCAGGGCTGGTACTAACGCCATTTCACTCATTATTGAGTGTTAAGAACATAGAAAGAGGTTCAACGAAAAGTATTGTTGTGATCGGAGCCGGTCTTTCTGGTATCAGTTGCGGATATGAACTCGTTCAGCATGGATACGATGTAACCGTTTTGGAAGCCCGTTCCCGACCAGGCGGAAGAGTCCGGACATATCGGGATCCTTTTGCCGATAATCTCTATGCCGAAATGGGTGGAGAATATGTAGATAAAAGCGATCAGTTTGTTCGCAGCTATTGTGACAAATTCGGTTTAGAAGTGTTACCCGCCAAGCAATATGATGGAATTTACTTGCGCGGTAAACGATACGTAATGGCTGATTTCAAGCAATATAAACAGGCCTTACCTTTTGCGGGAACGGAAGGAGGGAATTTATTCGGGCAAGAATATCCGTATATTGAAAAATGGGTCAATATGATTAAATCAATTGATGATCTTCCAAAGAAAGTATTGGACTTGGATAATATCTCTGTGGCTGAATTGTTAAAACGGGGTGGCGCACCAAAGGATGTGGTAGAATTGTATACCTATACCAATGCGACGGAAAGCACCGCATTGCCCAAGAATATGTCGGCATTATCTATGGTCCTGGCAAATTTCCAGGCATCTGCTTTTAGTGAAAATACAGTAGAAGGGCGCATCTTTGGTGGTAATGACCAATTAGCTAAAAAGTTTGCTAAAATGATCGCTGCTAATGTGCACTATAATTGCCCAGTGAGGAAGATCAAGCATAGCAAGGATGAAATTGAAGTTTTCTTTGAAGAAAGTGGAAGAAGAACATCTATAAAAGGGGATCGTTGTGTAATTACTATGCCAGTGTCTATGTTGCGACGAACGGCCATTGAACCCTATTTTTCGGATGATAAGATGCATTGTATTCGTGAGCAGAGTTACGGTCACGTCATGAAGATTGCTATGCAGTTTAAACGCCGCATATGGGATGAACCTGGTAGTATTGGCCAGCGCGTATTCACCGATACGCCATTGCGTAGAGTTTATCATCATTCCATAGATCAACCAGGTCCGCGTGGCATACTGCTCTCATTTACCTCTGGGGCTGATGCGATGAAACTGGGTAGGATGCCAGAAAATAGACGCTTAAAGGTTGCGCGTGATACTGCTGCAAAACTGTGGCCAAACACCCAAAAAACGTGGGAATCTGGCATAAGCAAATACTGGAATGAAGATCCCTGGCTTCGAGCTAGCTATTCTATCGCCGGTTTAGGGCAAAAAGACTTCCGTGATATATTGAAAAGACCGGAAGGACGAGTGCATTTTGCAGGCGAACATACATCGATTTACCGCGCGTCTATGAACGGGGCAATTGAATCTGGTGTAAGAGCTAGTCAGGAAATTATTGAGACTGGAAACTAAGCGTAAATTTCTCTGTAATTTGACAGGATTTAGTAATAGGATAATGTGTGGCATCCAAGAGAATTTTTTGTACTTCAACTCGTGATGGTAAGACACAAAGCTTTTCTGTTTTTGCTCAGGTAATCCCATGTTTGGTAATGATTATGATAAACTAAAGAGTTCTGGTATTTATCTTTTTCAGACACAGGCTGAAGGTCAGGAAGATGGTTAGCCCAAAGTAGTGATCAATCTAGGTCTCTTCCCAGGCCGGACATAGAAATTCCCGATAGTCGCAATTTCGACAGATAAAATCACCAGGTTTTGTAGGAAATTCGCTCCTGCGTATCCCCGCAGATACTACCGCGACTTTTTCCATTTGTTTATCCAGATCCGCTGTATCGAATAAATGACTTTCCAGAGGATCATCCGGATGACGCAGGAAATGAAGAATCGTGCTTCCCGGCTTGCCACTGACACCTTCAACCGCATCTCGCTTGAGGGCTTCGGTGTATAATGCCAGTTGCAGACTGCCTTTGGCTTTTTCCTTATTCTTGCTAGTCTTGTAATCCACCACAGCCAGGCGATTGCCTTCCTGATCAATACGGTCGATCTTCCCAGATATCATGACCTGCAGCTCATCAATGGTAAAACTGAATTTTCGCTCCCGGGCCACTACTTGTGGAGGGTGATCTTGAATATACTGGTGGTATGCGGTGAGCAGTTCCCGGGCCTGGATCTTGAATTCCTCTTCACGCAGCAGATATTCAAAAGCATCGGTGCGCCAGTGTTTTTCCAGCAATTGCAAAAGGTTATCTAGGCTCTGGTCTTCGCTACCATGGAATTCATCCAGCACATTGTGGATGATAATACCAAATTCCATGGTGACCCGGGTTTTGCGCTCCGGAACCTTGTCAATATGTTTGAGACGATATTTATAGGGGCAGGTCTCGTAATCACCAATACTACTGGCGGAAAGCTTCAATAAATTATTTGCCGATACAGGTTGACTGGATGCTGTTGCGGATGAATTTTCTTCTTTCAGGCTTTGCATCTCGACTAGGATCTGACTGGCATTATCATATTGGTGGGCTGCGATCTCACGGCTTAGATCCACCAAAAGACGCTGTTTTTGTTCGGTTAATTTTGGTTGCTGCAATGCTTCTTCAGTGATGGTCATAGCACGAATCTCCATGGTTTCTGGGTTATCTAGTTCTAATTCCTTGGTAAAGATTGACTGGGATTTAGTTGGACCGTACAGATACAACTCATCCTTGGCTCTTGTACAGGCTACATGAAACACCCGTCGCTCTTCTTGTAGATGGACTTCATTTGCTGCGGCTGTATTTACCGCGGACCATTTTTTCCAGGTTTCCGGGATACGGTCCAAAACTTTGGGTCGTTGCAGCCGCATGGGGAAGCTTCCAGCCCTGAGGAAGGGTACGATCACAATAGGAAATTCAAGGCCCTTGGCCTGGTGTACTGTCAATACCTGTACGGCTGTCTGCTGGTCATACTCCAGTGGCTGAGCCGCATCTATGGTCAGGTTCATTTGCAGTATATTCATGTAATGCAGCCAACTGCCTAGGGAAGGTTCAGTCTCGATGGTGGTGAAACGTTCTGCCAGTGACATGATCCGTGCCATATTGGCTAGATTCAACCGTTCCTGGTAGCGGTAATTGGTTCGCAATTGCTGCAGCCGCGGTGTTTGCTTCAATATCGAAAGGATGGCCCAGACCATTTCATCCGGTCCGGTATTTTTTCTAAGCGTATCCAGCAGCTTTTCCCGCGCGGATAATACCCATGAAACGGTTGTATTATCTTTGGCCTGTTTTGCCATGGCAGCCACCCGTTCCGTAATTGAGGCCCGCTGACATACGTTATAAAAATTGGAGGTCCAGTCGTGCCCAAGATGGGTTTTGAGTATCCGAAACAATCCAGCTTCAGCCTGTTCATCTTCGGCAATTACATGGCCCCAGGCCAGCACATCCTTGACAATGGGTACGTTAAAAAATTTCTCCACGTGAATATCTACTGGTATTGCCGCCTGCTGCAGTGCATTAGCCATACTTTTTACGTGGCCCCAGGTACGGCAGATGATAGCCACATCGCAAAAAAGATGATTTTTATTTTCCACAAGGTCGCGAATCAATAAAGGCACCCCTATGATCGTATCTTTTGATTCTGTTGGAAACCAGACTGGTTTTGGGCCGTTTTTTGGTAATTCCCGTGGTCGATAAAGAGTTTTTTCCTGTCGATTGGTATTGCGGGTTATGGAGGCATTAGCCAAATTAAGGATTTCGCTTGATGAACGATAATTTTCCATAAGTTTTACCGTTACATAGTTGGATAAAGACTTGTAGCGATCCTCAAAATCCTTGATGTTGTAATAATTGGCACCGCGGAAACTGTAAATGCACTGATCTTCATCCCCAACAACCGTTATGCTGGGCGCATCTCCGGCGATGAGATTAATGATCTTATTCAGGGCATAATTGTTATCCTGATACTCATCAATAAAGATATGCTGGTATTTATCCCGTACTATATGCAGGATATGAGGGTGCGTATTGAGCATGGTCCAACAGCCCAGGATCATATCTCCGTAGTCCACGACATCCAGTTCGTTCTTTTTATCCTGGAAAAAATCAAAGAGTTGTACCAGGTCAGCAAGCTGCAGCAGTACATCTTCCTGGTTTGCATCGGCATGTAAGTTGGGGAAAATATCTTTGATAACAGCTGAGGATAGCATAGCTGGATCATATAGTTTCTTGATATCTGCAGGGGCTAGTAATTCGTCCCTAATGCGGTCAATAAAGGGGATGAATGACCCCGTTATGGCGCCATACGGATTGGCTCGAAAAATACGGGACTGGATAAATGTCAGCTGGTCGAAATGATTAATAAAGAAATAGGTAATATCCTCTTCCTGCCAGAGCAGTTTTTCCGCATTGGTGTCGATAGCGTGTTCGCGTACCAATGCATTACAAAAACCGTGGAATGTACTAATTGTTATATCATCCGCCGACGGCCCGATTAAATCACGGATCTTTTGTCTGATCTCCGACGTTGCTTTCTCTGTGAAAGTCAGCAGCAGCATATGCACCGGGAGGACTTGCTTACTATGGATCAAGTGGTTTACCCGATGCAGTAATGTGGTCGTCTTTCCCGTGCCGGCTCCGGCGAGGATCATCAGTGGTCCGGGCGGATTGTGAATGGCTGTTTTCTGGGCAGTGTTTGGTTTAAATGAAACGGGATCCGATTCCATAAACAAAATTAGATAGGATTCCCCATAATGTCAGGGCGCAAGTTTGGTATTTTACTATTAATTGTTTTCTATTTAACCTTTCCACGATCTATGTGTCTAATCTGGTAATAATGGATGAAAACAGACCGCGAACTTATAGAGGAATTTCAAAGGGGCAGTGATGCAGCGTTTAATGAACTCGTACGTAGATATCTGGATTTGGTTTACCGCTTTTTTCAAAAGATTACACCTGATAAGATGGAGGCCGAAGACCTGGCCCAGACAGTTTTCATTAAATTATTTAAAGCCCTTAAAAAATTTCGATTTGAATCTGAATTTAATACCTACCTGTACCGTGTTAACGTCAATACAGCCAACACCTACTTCAAAAGGAATAAATGGCGCAATATGCTCCATTTGGATCAAGCGCCCGACACTGGTTATGTTGAGACTTCACAGGAAAAACAGTGGCGCAAAGAGGAAGTATGGGCAGCAGTGGGTCGGTTACCAAAAAAACAACGTCTTGTGGTAATGATGCGTATATCTCAGGCCTTACCGTTCAAGGACATTGGTAATATTCTTGATATGACCGAAGGTACAGCAAAAGTAAATTATCACCACGGTATCAAGCGGGTAAAATTGCTTTTAGGAAACAATAAATGAATTTTGAAGCAAAACTGCGAAAAACATTTTCCAGCACTAGCGAGATGCTTGATCCAGAGCAGTTTATCAATAAGTTGACCACAGCCAGACATGCGCAGGCCCTAAGGCATAGTCAGGCGATTTCCGGCTATTTAGCTCTGATTGTAATATTATTAGTGGGGATTCTCGGTTATAATGAATTAGATCAGGGTGCTATTTTAATGGATGGCAGTTATTATTATACCACAAGCATTGATTCCGATCAGAATGAGGACAGTAAATATTTTGATGATCTGGCCCTCTATATCATTGAACAGGAAGAGGATATTTGGATGGCTTTTTCCTTTCTTGATGAATTGGAATATGATAAAATAGTTAACCTTATGGAGGAAGAATCATGAAGATAACCAACATTGCATTAATTGGTTTATTATTAAGTACCTCATTATTTGCTCAGCGAGACCGCAGAATGGAACAGCGAGACCGCAGAATGGAACAATATAAGGGCGACGATCGCCCCGGTCGTATGGAAATGTATGCCATCTGGAAACTGACAGAAAATCTTAATCTGGATGAAAAGCAGGCTGAGGTATTTTTTCCTAAACTGAATTCTCACAAGGCTGAAATGGATAAAATCGGAAAGGAAAGAAGGGATATCTGGGAAGATATTGTTTTGAAAGCCAGAAAGGGTGAAAAGGTTACAGATAAGGAATTGGAAACAGCCAAAAATAAGACCAAAGCGTTGGAAAAGAAGATTAGGGCTGAAAAAGAGAAATTTGCGAATGGACTTGGAGATGTCTTAACTAATGAACAACAGGTATTGTTTCATATTTTTG
>ERZ651768.2496-NODE-2496-length-12735-cov-8.176410_pt1 | contig 12735 bp, 12 predicted proteins | sample MGYA00514754_ERZ651768 | MGnify/ENA metagenome assembly ERZ651768 | reverse complement strand
TGATAACCTCTTCCTCCACTAAAGGTAATCAATAAATCTTCCTCATTCAATCCGAAATCACCTAATAGCACATCGATAACCAGTCTATGGGTTTGTTCTCTTATAAATTCCATAAGTCTTGAAAATGTTATTTTTCCTTTCTTCACATCCTCCATCTCAGGCAAGTGGTCAGCATCCAGATCAAATATCAGATCTGCACCTTGCCATTGTTTATCAATCATTGTGTTTTTACCCGGGTCCTCATAATAGGCAACTGAGTGATAGCAATGTGCTGGTGCCACTCTAGCTAAATAGTCACTAATTTCCTTTGTCGATTTAAATTTGACATGCCGATTCATAATTCCCCCCCTCCAACTGAGGAATCCCCACTCCCTTGATGTAAATCTAGGCGGTAGCGTTATCTCGGCATCTTTGTAGTAATCTTTGAATTTTTCTTTCAAAAAATCTTTAGTTTTAATCGGTTCGATATCTTTCAGTAGGCTCATCCAATTACCTTATGCCAAGACTTCTTGGCGCCCATAATTCCTTGACTTAACCATCCATTCCTAAGTTTTTGTCCAAATGTGTATTCCCATGGTCGGCGTGGCAACTTCTCCGAGAATCTTTGCAGTAATTCTCTCTGTTCAGCTTTGCCTCCTCCTCTTATCTCAATGTAAGTTACGCTACCAGAGCTGGGTTTCTCTTCCCAGATGTCTACTATAAGATCCCCATCCCCGATTTCGTATCTATGAACTAATGCTGTCCTTTCTAGTGCAATCACCACAGCGACTCTGGTATACGAACGGTTAACATTTTTCCGTTTGTATTCATGCCCCATTTCATCCAGCAGTTTTCTAAAAATAGTAGCTGTAGACCTTGATTCAAAACAGACAGGTAACTTTACCAATGAATCTCACCACCAATCGCAGGATATCCCAGTTCAAATTTTTCCAAAGCACTGGGATGTATCTCGCCATAAGTCAAGGTGATGTCTTTCGTTTTGATTTGAGCACATCTTCCAGGTATGAAAGCAGGGTCTTTTCCTTCTGCAGTTTCACCGGAAATACCTAATCTATGTGCAATGCTTTCGGCTGTAGTTCTGGCCTTTGAGAAAGTACCCTTGCTTTCCAATTCAATCCATGCTAAAGACATTCGATTAGAGTGTTCTCTGATCACTTGCCCCACCTCAAATACTTTCTGTGGCAATTCTCGATGGCGATTGCTGCTTAGAAGCTCCAGAAGACTAGGCAAAATACTAGAACGCAGCATATGGTAATCCTCAGTAACGGGATTGGACACTTCAGCTTCATATTCACTCTCCCTTCCAGTATTCTCATGCAACATTTTCGTAGAGGTCAGGGTCAAGGTCACAACTTCTTGAAATCCAACACCCAACATGGTTTCTCTACACTTACTTTCTAATGTTCGGGATTTGAGGCCTTCACCAAAGTGGGCCTCCTGGGGTAGATGTTCCGGTATCTCTTCGTATCCTATTCCAATTGCTACTTCTTCCAATAAATCGATAGGATGAAGTATATCAGATCTGTAAGCAGGAACTTTGACATGCCATATATCATCTTTCAGGTCAGGTTCCATGGCGCATTTTCGGAATGCCTTGAATATGGCAAAATTCCCAGGATCAAAACCCAATAAACTAACTAAGTAGTCATTTTTGATCTTATGAATCTTGGGCTCCATTCTTGGCACAATTATCTTTTCAGAGGGGTATCTTATCTCTAATTGCTCAATTTCTCCACCACGTTCTACCAAGGCAGCAGCAACAATATTGAGGCAGGCCTCAACTGCTTCTTGCTCCAATCCAGTAACATCAATCAGTACTTCTTTAGTTTTCTTTGTGATGGTTGTCAATACTCCATTAATTATGGGTGGCAAGGAGGCGACTTCCCCATTCGCGTCAGTAATTAGGGGGTATTTTTTGAAATCCTCCAGTAGATGCGCGTATTCCATTCCTTTAGGATGCTCATTCAGGATCTCCTCGGGTGTCATTTCATAGTCTTTTTGGAGTGGTATGAAGGCTGGTTCATGTGGTGAGCAGGTGCCATAGTTGAATGGCGCTTTCAATTTGGATAGATCATGTATTCCAATAGATACCTTTTTTCTCTTTCGACCCAGAGTTACGTGTAACTTTTCCTGAAGTTCCATTAAGGATTTTATCGAGGTATCATCCAGTTTTACACCTCTTGCAATCCCACCCAGTACGAACGGTCGAATCTTGAGTACATCGGGTGAAACAACCATATGGGTTGACGCTGGCTTGGTATCGTACACCACCAATCCAAGTTTTTGTTCTGTGAATGCTCTCACAGCACGCGCTACACCTTCGGTTGACAGTAAATCAGGCCTATCTGGAAAGAATTCTATGGTGGCCTCATTCTTTCCAATTTCATCCGGATCAGCTCCAATTTCAGGAATGATTTTAGAAAAATCGGAGGAACTTATCGGACTCTTAAGCATCCGATTAAGGTCTTCAAGTTCTATATTAATTACTGGCATCTTAGACCCTTATATAATGCCGTTATAAGCAAATATGTCGATAAGTTCAATCTAAGTTTACTTGTTACGCTTTCTTTCACGCTTTCGGCGGCGCATCTTCTTCTTACGCCACTTCCAACGTTGTTTTCCGGCTTTTTTCCAGACTCGGGAACTTCTCTTCATTATTGGGATGAGCGCACTCGCCTACTGTATATAAAATCAAACCTTCCCAACAAGTGAGTATCGGAAAGTTATTTGACAGAGCATCTAATCGCGTTAATATGGAATACCCTGAATTCCCCGATGACGCAGGTTACACTTCGATTCGCGATGTATTATCTGGTAAATCTGGGAAGTCTGTCAAAATCAGAGGATGGATCTATAGAACCCGTTCTTCCGGAAAGCTGGCCTTCGTTGTTGTGAGGGATTCTACAGGTGTAATTCAATGTACAGTCTCCAGAGACAAAGTGGCAGAGTCTGACTTCGATGGAGCTAGCAAGGCACTGATTGAATCATCTGTGATATTAGAAGGTGAACCGGTAAAGGATGATAGAGCTCCGGGTGGATGGGAAATTAGGGCGTCCAAGTTCGAGGTTTTCCATTTTGCTGAAACTTTCCCTATAACTAAGGACCAAAGTGACGAACATCTACTGAACAATAGGCATCTATGGCTGCGTAGCAGGAATATGGTGTCAGCTCTTAAGATTCGCTCAACAGTCTTCAAAGCATTCAGAGACTACTGGACCAATTTGGATTTCACAGAGATACAGTCACCAAGCTTCACCACGTCAGCCTGTGAAGGTGGTTCTACACTTTTCAATGTGTCATATGATGATGAAAATGAGAAAAGCGGTCAAAAGTTCTATGCGCACTTAAGTCAATCCTGGCAATTGTATGCAGAGGCTACGATGTTTGGCTTGGAGAACATATTCACTCTTGCTCCATCGTTTAGAGCTGAAAAATCTCGAACACGGCGCCATCTGACAGAGTTCTGGCATGCTGAGGTTGAGTCAGCATGGCTCCACAACCATCAGATGATGGAACTTGAAGAGGGCATGATTGTGTACATCCTGAAGGAGGTTCTATCTGCTAACAGGGCAGAGTTGGAATTTCTTGGAAGGGATGTTTCAGTCTTGGAGAATATCAAGGCCCCTTTTGACAAGATAAAATATGAAGATGTTTTAGACAAACTAAATTCTATGGGATTTGATTTGGGATGGGGTGATGATTTCGGATACAAGGAGGAAAAAGCGCTCACTCAGGAACTTCGTTCCCCGCTTTACATAACCCATTTTCCAAAGGAGAAGGGATTCTACCATAGGCCAGATCCCAGTGACCCTAAAGCCCTTTTTTGTCACGACCTATTGGCACCTGAGGGATATGGCGAAATAATTGGAGGAGGCGAGAGAGTGTGGTCCCCAGATGAACTTATTGAGAGGATTAAGGAAGAAGATTTGGAACCCGAATCCTATGGATGGTATTTGGATATCAGGAAATTTGGTAGCGTTCCACATTCTGGTTTTGGTCTTGGTATTGATAGAACGGTAAGCTGGATTTGTGGTTCAGATCATATTAAGCACGTAATTCCTTTCCCACGCACGATGCGAAGAACAACGCCTTAACTTACTCTTTCAATCTAGCTATTAAATCTGCTTTCTTTCCGGAAACAGTCATTCCTTTTTCCTTCAGAACTTTCTTCAATTGAGCTACGGTCATTGAATCGTAGTCTGCCTTTCTTGGTTCATCATCTTCAGAATCTGGAATTCCATCACCATCTATGTCCCCTGTACCACCTTCTTCCATAGGTCCTTCGACTTTATCTTCGCTTGGACCAACCCCTCCAAATCTTTCCAGGGATCGTCCCGCTCTTCTACGTACATAAGGATCACTATCGGATAATCCCTCAACGAGAGCTTCTCTTGCATCATTTGATCCTGCAAACCGGCCAAGTCCTTTGGCTGCATGCCATCTCGTATATCGGTCCTCGTCCTTCATTCCATCTATGAGATAGGGCATAATGGAAAGTCTTCCGGTTCGCCCAATCGCATCCATGGCGGTTCTCCGTGCATAAAAATCACCGTTTTTCAGTCCATCGTTGATTAGAGGTTCAAGGCCTATTTCGGTCATTTCTTGAAACAGTTCCAAGGCGGCTTTATTGACAAATGAGGCACTACCGCCTGCGTCAGATTTCCCGTATAGCTGAACCCATCTCACTAGTTCAGAGGATATCGCCCTTTCATGTAAAGGTAGCATTTCCCTAAGGGATTGTAGGGCTTCATGTCTGGTCATGAAACGTTCATTACCCAAATCTATAATCAAATCCTCTATCCTGCCAGACGTGCCACTGCTCGGTTCAGAATCACTTTCCATGATAATCTATCTATCACCTACTCACACTATTTAAACATGGTGCGTAAGCACCCTTATACTGTATGGTCACCAAGATAATATCACATCGAGGCCGCACTTCTAATGCAAGTCCAGATAATACGTTACAATCGATTGGCGATGCCATCGATTTGAACATAGATATGGTAGAATTTGATGTGCGTCGCACAGGGGATGGCCAGATTGTCTGTTTCCACGATGCTGAGATTGATGACACGCCACTTACCGACTTATCCTTTTTTGAGATAACCGAAATGAATCCCATGATTCCTACACTGGAGCAAGTTCTATGGTTGTCAAAGGGAAAGATAGAAGTAGATGTTGAGCTCAAGGAAACAGGATATGAGAATGAAGTTATTGACATGATATTGGATTATTTTGAATACAGCAACTTCATAATGAAATCCTTTGACCGGAAAGTGGTTAGAAGAATTAAAGAAATAGACCGGAAAGTCTACACGGGCTTGTTGATGGGAGAAGAATGGAAGCCATCTAAATTCATTGATGTTTTGAAGGAGTCATTTACAGGTTCAAGTGTAATTGCAGATGGCGCTGATTTTCTTTCACCCAATTATAAAATATTTGAGATTGGGCTAATGGCAAAACTAAGTAAGAAGCAGATTCCCATACAAGTCTGGACTGTCAACGACGACAATCTATTGGAGACATTACTCCGTAAGGGAATTCATTCTATTGTTACGGACATTCCTGAAAGAGCGATGGAGATTCGGGAGTCTGTACAAAATGTTTGATCTTAAAACACTTGAACCTTTTGTCCCGTTCTGCTTTTCATGCTTGGGAAGGGCTGTGGGGCGTGTAGGTTTTGGTCTTGACAATCGTGAACGCGGTATAGAAATGCTGAATCAATTTGAACTTCAGGAAGATGCAGTTCTGGAAGAAAACCTGATTTGCGCTGAGTCCGACTGTAAAATTTGTGGTGGCCTAATCGGAGATATAGCTAATTTCATTGAAATAGTATCAGAGACCATCTCCAAGTTTTCACTTTCTACCTTCAAGATTGGTACTATAGTCGACAATGAAATATTGGAGAAAGAGACAGAATTCCAATCTACACTTGGGGAAGGACTCGGTGAGCCAATCAAATCGCAATTAAATCGGGAAATAGGTATAGGTGTATACCACAAATCAGGTATTGATGCGTTGCTTGATAATCCCGATGCCGTTGCTATCGTAGATACCAGATATGATACGGTTGAATTAGAAGTAAAATCTCTATTTATCGAGGGCAATTATAACAAATTTGATAGAACAATACCTCAAACTCGCTGGCCATGTAGCAGTTGTAAAGGAATTGGGTGTAGGAAATGCGATAATACGGGACAATTATATCCCGATTCAGTACAATCATTGATAGCCAAAAAATTTCTTGAAGCCAGTTTGTCCGATGAAGATTTATTCCATGGTATGGGGCGCGAAGACATCGATGCAGCAATGTTGGGTGAGGGCCGGCCGTTTGTCTTAGAATTAAGGAGACCAAAAAAGAGAGATATAGATCTGATTGATATTGCTGAAGAGGTAAATTCATTACATAAGGATCGTATAAGGATAACAGAGCTAAAAATGGTACCGAGATCCAGAGTGGCTCAATTGAAAAACACAGTTTGTGAGAAAACGTATAGGGTCGATGTATCAATTTCTAGCGGAGTCACTATCGAAAGCCTTAAGAAAGGGGCACAGAGGTTGTCGAGCACGGTTGTCGAACAGCGAACACCTACACGAGTGTCTCATCGTCGAGCTGATTTAGTACGCTCTCGTCTGATCAACTATGTGGATGTCAAGTCCCTTGTTGAGGGGATGGCGGAACTTGAGATCCAGGCTCAGCATGGTACTTACATTCGTGAACTTGTTAGCGGCGATGGGGGTCGAACAGATCCCAGTTTGTCCTCACTGGTCGATTCACCGTGTAAGGTGAAGGTTTTGGATGTCCTTAATCTTCACCTTGATAACAGCGAGAAAAAGCATGACTAAGAGGTCCCGTGGATTAAGGAGTGGTTCGCGCCACAAGTTGTCACGCCCAATCAGGGAGCGTGGGCTATCACCAATAACACATTCACTCCAATCCTTTGATGATGGAGATATGGTAAATATAGTCATAGATCCTTCTTTCCATAAGGGCCAACCTCATCATAGATTTCATGGCCTGACCGGTAAAATAACTGGAAATCAGGGCAAAGCATATGTGGTCCGTACCCGTGTGGGGAATATGGACAAGGACTTGATAGTCCGTCCAGAGCACCTTAGAAAGGCCAATTAAAGGAGTTAAAATGGAGTCAGAACCACAACCCGAACCAGTTCCACTAGGAGTAGTCAACAAGCTGCTAGAGAAGGAATTAGGTATCAGGGAGAATCGGTTAAGATGTATTGATTGCGGTCATTTCCAGCCAGTTCCTGAAGTTGAACCTGAACCTGTAGCCGAGGTCTCTGAGGAGGGCGAAGAGCCTGAGACTCCCGTGGGCCCTATTTGTGAGAGTTGTGGTTCTCAAAGAATGACCTTGATCGAGCAGATTCAATATGAGCACAAATTAGCTTTGGATCATGTCCATTTGTTGTCCAAGATAGACCCTAAAGCATCGAAGGCCATAATGAAAAAAGTGATTGAATTAGAGCATGTAAATGATTATTATGCGGCTAAGATTGCAGATATTCTGCCTATGCACCCAGATGATGTAAGATCGATATTTGCCCGTGAACGCTTTTCAGTTGGGCGAGACGAAATAGATTCCATAATAGCAGCCGTTAAGGAGATTACAGGTGCATGAAGTATGGAAGATTACGCGTACGTTCTTGATGTATTAACTGAAGGAAGACCAGATAGTAAACGACGCTTCCGGAGGGAACCTGTGGTTTATGGACTAGGAATCGAAGAGTTCAAGATTTTTGATATGAAACCAATACCTGGAGCGCCTATCAATATAGGAGATCGCTGTTATATTGGTAAGGAAACAGAGGAAAGAACACAGATAGATCATGTTAGAGCTAGGGTGAATTACAAGGAGTTGACCCATACAGCTCAGTCTGAATTGAGTTTTGTATTGGACGAGATTGTGCGCGAGAATGAGGAGAAATTCATCCAATTCTTTAATCATGCAGGCCCAATCTCACGAAGATATCACTCACTTGAATTGATACCAGGATTAGGTAAGAAAACTATGAATCAGATTGTTCAAAATAGGCCTTACACTGGTTTTGGGGAAATGGAAGAGAAAATTCCAAATTTCCGAAATCCGGAGAAATACATTTCGCAGAGAATTGAAAACGAGATCAAGGAGACTGATCAGAAGTATCGTCTTTTTGTGAAGTAATTAAACAGAATATGAATATTCTATTGCTCCGGCTATTCGAATCCTAACGTCAGCATCACCAGAAAGTGATATTTCCAGCGTCCAGTTCCCGCTGGTTCCCATTACTGTCCCTAATTCATTCTTGCTGTTTCCGGGGCTAAAAGTTTCCACCAAGATATTAGTGCTCTCATGGTCTCGCAGTATCAATTCTCCGCTTCCTGAACTACCTATCTCGGCCTCTAAATAGTACACAACGTAGCTCCATGGCCCGTATCGCTCATGTCCTCCATTGGCAAATTCCGTGTCATAAAATCCAAAATCAGGTCCAATGAATTCCTCATCGTACAGGTCTCCACCTCTACAGAAGTAGGAATTGCCCGTGTAGTCATTTCCGTGTTCAGCTAGTTGCATTTCCAGAATGTCCTCGCCACTGGCTTCTGTAAATACAAAGGAAGTCATCCACTTGGCACCCCCCTCGAAATTGTATTCGATTCTTGATCCATCGCTACCTATAGCCACAATCTCAGCCATACCTGGTTGAATGTTTACAACCGTAGCGGCAAAATCATCTATTCCGTACAGGCTAAATGACCAACCCTTGTTCTTTTCAAGAGGAAAGTCAAACAGGAGTTGAGTCACTCCATTCTCGTATATTGACAAATTAGACATTTGAACACGACCCATAGCCGGATTGTGGTTCAGAACGGCATGTCTCTTTGCATCTATTAGAGAGGCAGAACCTATGTAGTAGTCAGTCTCATCATCATCAACCGCAACGATCATAGTGGTGGATATTTCAATGTCAGCGGTTTTGACCCCGTATTCCCAGTAGTACCCCTTGCTCCAAACAGGGGCTGAGATCGAAACAGGATCTCCATCGTCAGACGACAATCTGTCCCCTAAGCACCCCCCGAACGAAGTTCCCAGCAGGATTAACGAAAGGGCTAGAACGAGAATCCTTTGGTCTTGCATTCTATCGTTAAACCCGGTGGTCATAATTATAGTTCATCATGTCCTTCTAGCTTCAGAAATTCTCTTGCAGCAGACACAGTATAGAAAGAACCAGTAACCAGTGTCTTGCTACCAGTTGCATATTCCATAGCATCCCCTACCGATTCGAATTCTTTGCTCATATATCCATGCCTTAGACACACATCCTTCAATTTTGAACTGGGTACGCCCCTTTCAGTATTCAGATTACAAAGAAGGATTTCACAGTTTTTTGGGAAGGAACAGATTATTTCCTTTGCGTTCTTGTCCTTAAGGATACCAATCAGAATCTTCTGATAGTCCGCCTTTTTATTCATCAGAAATTTTATTGCTTGCGTATTATGGGCTGTATCCAAAGTAAAATCCCCTGAAATCTCGTATCTTCCGGGGACCTTGACTATATTTACAGGGCAGTCCAATCCCAGAACATTCAAGGCACATTCTACCCAATCATTTGTTTTCTTCCCATAATTTAAGTCTCTGCATTTAGGTATCAGTGTGTGGTATTCATTGGGCCAACCGGTAATCACTGTTGTCTTGTCCTCTACAATCCTTGCTTTGGTTATTGCAATAGCCTCAAGCGTATTTCCAAGATATTCCTCATGTTCAAACCCCAAAGTTGTCAAGATGGCAATCTTTGCTTGCCCTACGTTAACAGCATCCCATTCTCCCCCTAGCCCGATTTCCATTATAGCATACTCTACGCTCTGAGAGTAGAAATAGTAGTAAGCAGCAGCAGTCAGAACTTCAAAGTAGGTAGGTTTGATTCTGAATTCTGCGGTAATATCTCTAATTTTAGAGAGACAAGCATTAAATTCCTCCATAGGGATCAATTCCTCACCTAAAAGAATTCTCTCCCTTACAGAATGAAGATGGGGGGATGTGAAGCATCCGGTTTTGATTCCTGCCTTGACTAGAGTCGAATTAAGGCTAAAACAGGTACTTCCTTTGGCATTTGTCCCCCCAATCATTATTATTTTCAGTTCTTTTTCAGGATTTCCTAGATGATTCATCAATTCATTCATTCGTTCAAGTCCAAGAACTATTTTGTTTTCGTTTAAAGATTCTAACCATTCTAGAATTTTGAAGTACTCTATTTTTAGACGATTCATATATAAATGATTATTCTATAGATTCCCATTCAACAGTATCGGGCATTAGTATCTTCTGATCAATCAAAATTCCTCTGAATGTATCTGGTGAGACACCAGCAACTTCAGCTCCTTTGGTCAAAGTTGCCTTTCCTTTTTTGTACATCTCAACAGCAGAAGCATGCCTAAGATGATTCTTCTTCTCAAGCATAAAACGCAACGCTTCTTTGACCACATCTGACCGGCTACTATAATGTCCTGAATCGACGAGAGCCTCTATCTGAGAGACCAGTATTGGAGGCAGGGAATATGAGTTACTCATGTATTAATAATTACTAACTATTATTAATAATTATGCCCTAACCTTTATATGCTAGTTCATTGTGAAAGTGCTAGGTACAGCATGGGCTTAAACCACAATAATTGGCTAGCAATCTCCTTGACATTTGTCCTGGCAGGTTTATTCTTTGTTTTGATCTCTGGTGGAGCTGAGGCAGCAGACTACAAGCATGAAGTTAGTATAGATCCTACTTCACAGAGTGGGGAGCCAGAAGAAACGTTGACATATACTATAACCATAGACAACAAAGGGGAGAAGGATGATACTTATTATTTAGGCATGATATCCACGACTCCGACTGGTTGGTCAATGTATATTCTTCCTACATCAATCAGCATTAGTGATGACTCTTCAGGCACAGTAACTCTTTATGTGGCATTAGGCAATAGGACTACAGCTTTAGGAGACGTTACTAAACAATTCTCGGCATATTGCAACTCAACTAATTCCAACAACAATCATACTGTTTCAGGAAGTACAACTGTCAAGAAGGTTTTTGGTACTTCATTAAGTACGTCTACGACACAAATTATTGTAGATCCAAATAATGTTGCGACATTTTCAATTGTAATCACTAATGATAAAGGAAACAAAGCTGACACTGTAGCGTTTAGTCAGTCTTCATCAGGGACGGACGCTTGGTCTTTTGCCCTTCCAGGTCAAGAGACTATAGAGCCAGATGCTTCCAAGACAGTTTATTTTAGCGTTACTCCTGATGTGGAGGCAATTGCAGGTCTTAAGAGTTTAAACTTTATTGCTACTTCATCAGAAGAAACAGATGGAGATACGCCGGTTTCGACGATTACAGTTACTGTAAAGGTTAGTCAACTTCCCGCGCTTCAGATAGATAAGGTTGGTTCAAGTTCGAACGATGTAGAAGCAGGTAAACGGGTATACTACTCATTTGAGGTTACTAACAAAGGCAATGCAGTGGACACGTTTAACATGGCCGTTGACACGTCTTCACTGCCAACAGGATGGGATGCATCTCTAGATCAAGACAAGATTAGTAATCTTGGTGTTGATGAATCGATCAACCTGACTGATGTACTAGTTGTTAAGGCACCTAGTGATGCTGAAGCCGAATCCGAGACTAGTATAGTGGTTACAATATCATCCGACTATAATTCCTCGGTTACTTCTACATATACTTCCAGAACGACGGTTTTGCAGAATTATGAGCCTAAGCTATCTATTGTTGGTTTGGATACCATGTCAGCCGAACCTGAAGAGCAAGTCAATTTCACCATTAAGATTGCAAATGATGGCAATGGAGAGGACGACATCTTGTTGTCTCTGGTAGGTGGAAATTCTAGCTGGGGACAACTTGGAGATTCAGCCTTTACGCTCTTAGCTGGTACAAATGATACCACAGAGCTTAGAGTAACACCGCCTAAGGACACTGAGGCTGAGAATGGTTATGTTCTGATAGTAAGGGCTACATCTGAGGATGGCTTGACAACAAATTCAAGAAATATTTTCATAAATGTACAGCAGATATTTGAGGTTTCAGTACAGGTTTCTGGCGACAGTTCTAAGAAGGGAGACCCAGGAGATGAGTTGAGTTATCAGATACTGGTCAAGAACAAGGGTAATGGAGATGACACGATTGCCCTGTCACTGGAAGGTGGCAAATCAGATTGGGGTTCTGTAGTAGATGAGGTTGAATTGACAAGTGGCGAATCAACCACAGTCAATCTAACAGTCAATATAGCTGATGATGCAACTGTTGGTGACAATGATATTGTAGTCAGAGGTGTTTCAGAGGATAATCCTAGTGCTAATGATACCGGTACGGTTAAAGTAACGGTCAATAAACAGTTCAAGGTAGATGTAGTTGTATCATCTAAGAATGGTGATCCAGGAACTACAATAGTATATGATATCCGGATTCAGAATGAGGGAACTGGAAACGACACTTTTTCTGTCACTATTGATGATTATCCGACCGGCTGGTCAGTTAACCCCGTTGCATTCCAAGTGGAAGATGTGGTTGCAGGTGGTGAAGAGACAGTAAAATTGAATGTAACGATACCTTCAGGGGAGGACAACAATCAATTTACTTTCAATCTTACGGCATCGTCTGACGAGGCCCGTAAAGAGAATCCACCCAAGTATGTGAATACTACGGTTAGCATAATCACTATTGTAA
>ERZ651768.2494-NODE-2494-length-12742-cov-6.643979_pt1 | contig 12742 bp, 13 predicted proteins | sample MGYA00514754_ERZ651768 | MGnify/ENA metagenome assembly ERZ651768 | reverse complement strand
GTTTTGCTTGGGCGATTGTTGGAGGGGTTATCGTATTAATTATGTTAATTCGTTTAATATCACAATCAAAAGTATTTCAAAAATTGATTATGACAGATTCAAATAAGGCAACCTTAAAAGATAACTATGACAAAAGATCAAAGGTATAGTACTTATTTATATTAGTTTTTATGAATAGATTGCATAATAAACCACATAGTATAAAGGAGGAGTAATGGGACTTTATTTTGCCATACCGTTAGTATTATTTATTATCGTACTATTATGGATTGTGCCAGTTGGATTATGGTTACAAGCTATTTTTAGTATTGGAGGAGGACATGTAACAATTTTTAATTTAATTGGCATGAGATTTAGAAGAGTTCCCCCTAGCATCATTGTTAATGGTTTAATTGCTTCTAATAAAGCTGGGATAGAGGACGTTTCAAGTTCGGATTTAGAAGTACACTATATGGCTGGAGGGGATGTAAATAAGGTTGTAGATGCATTAATTGCCGCTTCTAAAGCTGGTCTTGATCTTACTTTTACCATCGCTACTGCTATTGATTTGGCAGGAAGAGATGTATTATCTGCTGTACAAACTAGTGTGTATCCAAAAGTAATTGATGCACCAGTAGATGGTAAATTATCAGCGGTTGCCAAGGATGGAATTGAGGTAAGAGCAAAAGCAAGAGTGACAGTAAGGACTGATATCCCTAATTTGGTTGGGGGTGCTACAGAAGATACTATTATTGCAAGAGTTGGTGAGGGCATTGTAAGTGCAATTGGTTCTAAAGAAACTTATGAAGCAGTGTTAGAAAATCCTGATTCGATTTCAAGAGCCGTATTAGATAAAGGATTAAATCAGGGAACTGCTTTTGAAATTTTATCAATTGATATTGCCGACATCGATGTTGGGAAAAATATTGGTGCTCAGCTTCAAGCAGACCAAGCAGAAGCAGATTTACGTGTAGCACAAGCAAAGGCAGAAACCAGAAGAGCAATGGCTGTTGCACTTGAACAAGAAATGAAAGCAAAGGTTGTTGAAGCTGAATCCGAAGTTCCAAAAGCAATGGCATACGCATTCCGCGAAGGTAATTTGGGAGTTCTAGATTACTATAAACTTAATAATATTGCATCTGACACTAGCATGAGACAATCAATTGCTGGTGAAGAAAAAGACAATTCTGAGGAATAATCAAGTTTGGAAGAGTTATTTTATTGGCTTATTATCTTAGCGTTTTATCTTTTTTCTACATATAGAAGTCGAAAAAGAAAAGCTATTCCTCCGCCTCTTAAAAAAGAAGTAGAGGATGCCATTCCTGATGCACCACCACCACAGACAAAAAGTGTTTTAGATTTTCTTAATGATGCATTCGAAAAAATGGAAGCAGCAGGTGGAGACATTGAAATACCTAAACCATCTCAGTCTGTTAAAAAACCTATCAAACCAATTGATATTGTTCCACCCAAAGTTGATTTACAGATTCAGGATCAATCTCTCCATCATGTTGAACCAACCTTTGAAGAACATTTTGATGCTACGCATGATATGAGCAAGGTTGATGATCGTCATTTAGGACCTTTACAATCAAGAATTAAGCATACTCGAACTAAATATGATTTATTTCATTCAAAATCTCAAATTAAAACGTTACAAGAAAAATATTCTAATAATCCATTAAAACTTGGCATCATCATGCACACAATTTTTGATGAACCAAAGGCAATGCAATAATAATATGAATTTTCTTATTATGGGGCCACCAGGAGCAGGAAAAGGCACCCAAGCTAAAATTTTAGCTGAAAAATATAATCTTATGCATTTATCAACTGGAGATATGTTACGCCATGAAATTGATAATCAAAGCGATATTGGTTTAAAAGCAAAAAATTATATGAATCAAGGATTCCTTGTACCAGATGATGTGTTATTGTCAATAATGGAAAACACTTTAACCTCCTTAGAAGGCATAGGAATTATTTTAGATGGATTTCCTAGAACAATTCCTCAAGCTGAAGGATTAGAAGCAATTTTCCAAAAACTTGATTTGCAAATTGATTATGTCATCAATGTTCATGTTGATGAAGATATTTTAATCAATCGATTAACCAACAGAGCAAAAAATTCTGGTAGAAGTGATGATACAAAAGAGGTTATCATCAATCGTCAAAAAGTTTATTCAGAACTTACTGCACCATTAATTCAATTCTATAAAAATCAACTTCTTACTATTAATGGAGATGGGACTGTTGAAGAAGTCACCCAACGTATTTTAGAAAAGATACAATAATGATTATCGTAGGTATTACAGGAGGACTTGCTTCTGGTAAAAGTGTAGCATCCAATGTTTTCAAAAAATATAATGCATATATTTTTAATGGAGATGAAGAAGCAAAAAAACTCTTATTCAGAAAAGAAATATCACAAGCAGTTTTAGATGCTTTTCCTGCGTTGGATAGTATTACTCCTGAATCGCTAGCAAAAGTAGTTTTTATAGATCAAGAATCTCAAAAAAAATTAAATCAAATTATTCATCCAGCTGTAAATGAAGCAATCTTAAAGAAAATTGAAAAAATTCGTGATGAAAATCAACATCCTATTTTTGTTGTTGATGCTGCTTTGATTATTGAAAGTGGTTCTTATCAATATTATAATGAATCCAATTCTCCTCTTATTCTAATTACAAGTCCTGAATCTGTTCGTATTGAACGTGCTTTAGTTAGGGAAAATTTATCATTAGAAACCATTCAAGATCGAATTAAACTGCAATGGCCAGATGAGAAGAAAAAAGAATATGCAGATTATATCATTGAAAATAACTCTTCTCTTGCTAATTTTGAATCTGAGGTTGAAAAACTAATACAAACAATTATTAATGATACTAAATCGTAAATCCATAATTATAATACTATTATGTTTTATTTTTATTAATTGTTCTAATAAAGATAGCATGACAATCTCCCCTACTGGTTTTGTAGATCCTTCTGATAGTAGTGGCGGTAGTGGCGGTAGTGGTGGTAGTGGTGGTAGTGGCGGTAGTGGTGGTAGCGATACTACTGAACTTGATGTACAGCTAATGTACCCATTAGATGACCAAACCAAGTTATTTTCAACGACTTGGGGAGCTCATCAACGTACCTTTATTGTGCATGTACCACCAAACTTTGATTCAAACTATTCTATTCCTTTGTTATTTGTTCTTCATGGATATACTAGTAGTGCCACTGCTATTCATAGTTATTCAGGATTTGATCAAATTGCTGACCAGGAAAACTTTATTGCAGTTTATGTGCAGGGGACTACAGATCTTAACGGTACCACTGGTTGGAATGTTAATGTAGTTGGTACATTTGATGATGTGGATGATGTTGGATTATTTAAAGCATTGATTCGTTATTTTAAAACAGATTATAATGTTAATCCTGATAAAATTTTCTCATCTGGTATGTCATTAGGAGGGTTTATGAGCTATAGGCTTGCTTGTGAACTTGAAGAAATTAATGGAATTGGTTCAGTGACAGGTTCACATGCTGTATACTATACTTGTAATCCACCAAACAAAAAGAATATTATTCATTTTCATGGCAACGCTGACGCCGTTGTTCCCTATTATGGTACTTCTTGGTCTGTGCCAGTAGAGACTGTACATGATTTTTGGGCTAATAACAATAATTGCCAGGATCAATCTCAAATAACCGTTCCAGATTTTAACAATGATGGCCTGCAATCTACCCAATTTATTTCTTATAATTGTGATGAAAACACTGATGTGGTTCTCTATAAAATGGAATATGAGGGGCATACTTGGTTTCATCAAGATTGGGGAGATGATTTAAATAGCTCTGAATTAATTTGGGAATTTTTTAAAGATAAATAATTAAAATAATTCGTTTGTTAAGCAATGTACTGATCCACCGCTTAAGTTAAATTGTGATACACTAGTTGCAATAAATTCAATTTGATTTGTACTAACAAATTCCATAATTCTTTTATCTTCAATCATACTTGTTCCCACTAAAAGACCAGGAAGAGTTAAGCAATTCATTGCTGTTCTGGCATAGAGAGATTCTTCTTTATTTGAATGGTGTTGGCTTAATAGTTCCCAATTATGCTGTTTACACAATGCTCGTAGTAATTTGTAATTATTATCATCAAACACTTCTTTTGCACACATCAAAGCAATACAATTATTACTAGAATCAAATATGGGAGAAATTGCAGTATCGAGATGATATCCTTGTGAATATATCATGTGGAGTGAATTTACTCCCATTAATTCTGCCATTGTTTCAGCCCCAGCTTTGTTATTACGAGAACATCCAGACAACAAAATATTTTCATTAGGTAAATAAAAAAATTCACCTCCTTCTGCAATACATTCATTTTTTGGAAGTATTTTTATAGTATACCCTAATTCTCTCAATGTATCTTTTACGAAATCTGTTTCTTCCAAGCGTTGAGGAAGACGCATATTGCAAATAACAATTTCTTTATTTTGATTACATAGGAAATGATCTCTTGTAAATACAAAGTCAAATTTGTTGGCATTTTCTAATTGTTCTGAAAAAGGAATCAATATAACATCAAATTCTAAATCACTAATAACTTTTACCAATGCTTTATGTTCTTTTATTACACGGGTTTGATTGGGTACAACTCCCGCTTTCATCATATCATTATCAGGGTATGCTGTAATCCCGTCTCCCCACCAAGCTATTGATGGAAGTTCACTCATTACAATTTTTATTTTTTCCATATTGACTAAGAGAATAAACTTACAATTTTTAAATTAGATTTATAAAGCTAAATTCCGACAGTTATGCATTCTGATATTTTAACAGTAAAAGACTTAGATCGCTATTTACCTGCTATTAAAACAAACGAAGACATGCGATTTAAAAACAAATTGTCTGAAGGAGTCTTTCTATCAGATGCAATTGATGGTCTTGTTGAACTCCCTGATGAATCAATTGATTTAATCATTACAGAACCTTCGAATGGGCCTAAAAACGAGAAAACAAAGAAAAGTTCTCCAACATATACAAATTATTTAGATTGGATGGAAGTTTGGCTCACAGAATCAAGTCGTGTAATAAAATCCACTGGTGCAATCTATATCTTTTGTCCTTGGGAGTCTTCTGGCATGTATCATTCTTTATTATCAAAAAAATTTCATGTGCAATCACGTATTACTATAGAACGCAACAATAAAAATTCTGATTCTAATAAATCTAAATGGGAAAATGAACTATTTGATATATGGTTTGCTACCAAAACAAACGATTATATTTTTAATCAGAATTATGTGGTAGATGGTAAGATATTAGAAAATGAAAAAAACCAAGATTCAAAAAGTAATTTATGGTTCCATTTAGATCATTACGAAGCTATTAACAGAATATTAAAATCTAGCAGCTTTAAATTGAATTGGATACTTGATCCATTTATGAATTCTGGAAGTGTTGGTTTGGTATCTAAAAAATCTGGAAGAAGATTTATTGGTTTTGAATCCAATCAAGATCAATTATTACTATCTATGAAACGAATAAATGAAGGAAAATAAGAAATGCTTGATCAAATTCAAAATGAGATGAAAACTGCTCTAAAAAATAGAGAAAAAGTCAAAGCTAACACTCTGAGACTATTAATTTCGAAATTAAAAAATAAAGCAATTGAAGTTGGATCTTCATTGGATGACAAACAAATTTTACAAATAATACAAAAAATGGCTAAACAACATAAAGAATCTATTAAAATGTATAAAGATGGAGATAGAATGGATTTGGTAGAGCAAGAACAAGCAGAACTTGCAATTATAGAACAATATTTACCATCAATGATGAATGAAAATGAGGTAACAACAATTGTTGAATCTATCATTCAAGAAACCGGTGCAACTACAATGGCAGATTTTGGAAAAGTGATGCCTCAAGTTATGAAAAAAGGTGCAGGAAAGATTGATGGTAGCATCGCCCAATTAATCTTGAAATCAAAATTATCTTAAATAGCTATGGTTATTGATATTCTTTTTTCAATTCTGATTTTATTCATTGGTATTGCGGGTAGTAGAAAGGGGTTTTTAGATGAAATTTCAGAATTTATTGGTGTCGGTCTTGCAATATGGTTAGCAATGTCTTTTTATGCCAATTTGACTGTAAAATTATATTCTTTTATTAGTATTCCTACAGGAGTAGCACAGTTTGTTTCTGCAGCTATTATTTTTATTATTACTATTATTGGAATTAGATTTATCACAAGTGTTTTATCTTTTTTTTATGAAGATTCAAATATTTTTTCAGTTGCAAATCAGTTATTTGGGTTTTTATTTGGAGTACTAAAAGGAATACTATTATTAGTTATTTTTTTATGGTTTTTTGATAGTTATATATCAAACAATCTATATACTATGCTTACAGAAGAATCAAAAATTATTTCTTTACTTAATCCCATGAAAGATTGTATTAATCAAGCAATAACAATACCTTTGTGATATGGGAAGAATTGCAAAAGAAACCATTAATAGAGTTTTAGATGAAGTAGACATCCTTGACGTTATTTCACAATATGTAGATCTCAAAAAAAGAGGAAAAAACTATTTTGGTTTAAGTCCTTTTAGATCAGAAACAAAACCTTCATTTAGCGTCGCTGCTGACAAAAATATGTGGTATGATTTTGGATCAGGTCAAGGCGGGAATGCAATCCAGTTTTTAATAGAGCATGAACGCATTAGTTTTGTAGAAGCAATAAGATTGCTTGCTAAAAAATATGGAATTGAAATAATAGAAATTGGTGATAAAGAACAAGATAATCTCTATGATCAATTATATGAAATTCATGAACTAGCATGTATTTATTTTGAAAACAATATTAAATCTGCTAAAGCTAGTAGTGGTAAAAAATATCTAAAAGAAAGACAGTTTAGTGATGCTACTATTAAAAAATATCGATTAGGAATTTCTCTTGATAGTTGGGATAGTTTATTTAAAGAAATAAAAGGAAAGTTTGATGAAGATATTTTAAAAAAATCTGGTTTATTTTCTGAGTCCAAAAAAGGATTAGTAGATCGGTTTAGAAATAGACTAATGTTTCCATTTTTTAATCTTTCAGGTAAAATAATTGGTTTTAGTGGTAGAACTTTGTCTTCAGATGATGATGTAAAATATCTTAATTCACCCGAAACGTTTTTATTTCAAAAAAGCAAAATTTTTTATGGAGCATACCAAACATTGCCAAATATACGAAAACAAAATTTTGCTATTTTGGTAGAAGGACAAACTGATTATCTTCGTTTGGTAGAAAATGGTTTTTCTAATGTCATTGCTACCTCAGGAACCGCATTTTCGAGCAAACACGCTACTGTGCTTAAAAAATATACTAATCGAGCCATTCTTGCTTATGATTCTGATAATGCGGGCGTTAATGCTGCTATACGTGCGAGTTATGCTTTATTACAACAAGGCATAGAAACGCGTGTATTATTTTTTGGTAATGAATATGATCCAGACGATTTTTTCCAAAAAGAAAAAAACAGTAAAAAAGAATTCAAACAATTAATCAAAACATCTCTTCACCCAATTGCATTTATTGTTAAGCAAAAGGAAATTTTAAAACAAAGTGCAACACAACGATCTCTCTTTGTTGATGAATGTCTTGGTGAGATTAAGATGGTATCTGATACAATTGTTAGAGATGATTTAATTAGAAAATTATCTAATGAAATTTCCATTCCTGAAACAGAAATTCTGAATCGATTTAAATCAATTAAAACAAAAATATATCGTTCAGATGATGTAGACAAAAGCAAAATACAAGAAACCCATTATACTTCGCTATCAGATAAAGCACAGTTAGAACTCATTAAACTTGGGTTACATTCCCCAACTTTTGTTAAAGAAGTTGCAATCGAATTATTTAGCAATGCTTTATTACAAAATGTGATGAAAACTCTTATCGAAAATATTGATAAAAATTATACCATTAGTCAATTGCTCGAGATAACAGGAGGAACCCCTGAAGAACGAAACTTAATAGCTAGTTTTGCTATCCATTCACCTGAAAAGGGGAGTCAGGATCAAATTGTAAAAGATTGTGTGTTAATCTTAGAACAAGAACCTATTAAAAGAAAAATTCAAGTATTACGCGATAAAATAAGACGTCTTGAAGATGATGGTTCCTCGCCTGAGATTTCGCTTGTGACAGAATTAACAAATCTTCAGAAAGAACTAAAATAAAAAAGCCCTCCATTGCTGAAAGGCTTTTTTATATTTTTACTAATCTAACAAATACAGATTAATAATTAATTGTAAATCCAAGCACCCAAGATCTAGGTTGTCCTAGACGGACTCTTAGATTTGCAACATCACCTGATCCATCATATGCGTCAACAAAGTCACCGACATATAATTCATCACCAGCGTTATGAACATAAGCATTCAATGTTACATCTTTTCCACCTACATTCATTCCGTATTGGAATTTCAAATTATATAGAGTAGTAAAATCAGTAATATAAGCATCATCAGCAAAAGTATTATTTTCGCCAAGTAAGAATGCTAAGTCTTGAATAGCTCCATCATAACCCCATCTAGGATACTGTTTTCCAAAATGTTCTACTTCAAGTGAAGCTTTCATTGTGTTAAAGAATCCTGTGAAAATCAAGTTATGAGCTTCTTGTGGTGCTCCAGATACCATCACATCTTTGACATAAAGGTCAAAATTAGTGGAACTGGATGGATCACCAACTACTTCATAATATGTATAACTTAAATCATCAGTAAATCTCCAGTCACTTACATGACCACGTGCGTCAATTCTAAGTACTGGGATTGGTTGATAAGCTATAGAATATTCTAAACCTGAGTGATTTTCTTCCAAACCATCAATATTAAAGAATGATTCGTTTCCACTAAGGTCTTCTACAGTACCGCTTTGAGCTCTATCAGACCACTGAGATGTGTAGTAGTTTAAACTACCTGTCCACTGGCCATTAGGAGCTTTAAATCTAGCACCAATATCAAACCATGTAGCCTTTTCATTTTCAAAATCAGAGTTGAGGATGAAATTAGCATCATCAACTAGTTTATCTAATGTAGGGGTTAGGTTTGCGGTGCTAAAGTTACCATACAATAACCATGTGTCACTTACAGGGTAAGTACCACCAAGTTTCATCTGATAACCTGTTTCAGCGTCTGCTTCTAAGGTTGGTTCTCCTAATTGGAAGTGATCTTGTACAGCATAGCTAGCGCTAGTAGTACCAAACATACCAAACGCAGTAGCGCCGTCGCCACCATTATAGCTTACTTGTGCATATCCACCTTGCCAATCAATTTGATTGGTATTGTCATACTGGATTTTATCGCCAAGTGTTCTGTATTTTTCTTGATCTGTTGTCCAATTTTCGTTTGAACTGTTGTAGTATACATCCCCACCAAGCAAGTCATAGACTTGTCTATAGTGTTCAACTTCTGCTGTTCTGATATCAAGTCCAACAGTCAGCAATATTGATTCAGAAACATCATAATCTAACTTAGACATTACGCCATAAGTATATTGATTATTTCTACTACCTCTTAGGATACCTCTAGATTGATAGCCGTAACCATCAACCCAGTCCAATGTGTTACGACGAATAGTTTCATCATAATCACGTCCTGAACCGTCAGATTTCCAACGAATACTTCCAGCACTACCTGAACCACCACCTTCACCACCGGAGTAGTAAAGTGCAGTAGACAGCAACATATCATCTCTTACTTGATTGTAAGAGTTGACTTGTACAATTGGTTTGTGGAAGTAGTTGTTTCTTTCATTAATCATTGTTGAAGAATGCGGATCAGCTTCTCTCCAATTCCAACCGTCAAAAGGTACCCAACTAGCGAGTGCTCTTTTGCCGTTGTATGGAGTTTCTAGCTCATCAGCTCTAGGATTCCAATCTACACCATATTCTGTTCTTAAATCTCCATCTGCTACACCCATATCCCCAGCTAATTCATGACTATAATTTGAAATACGATTATTCCAGAAATTATGACCATGTATTTGTGGAGATCCAAGTGCAACCATTTCTATACGATTGTTATCGTTAATAGAATAAGATGTATTAAAATAGTAAGACCATGCGTCACTATAAGTTCCTGTTGCAAAGAAACGATCCGCAGTTCTGCGTGATGCTGCCATAACGACAGTCATTTTATCGTCCATTATTAATCCAGAATTCACTGTTACTGCAGTCTTACTGAAGTCGTATTCACCGACTTCTTGTCTTATTTGTACACTAGCTTCAGTTGTTGGGACTGCACTAATAAAGTTTACAGTTCCACCTAAACTAGGTACAGCTAGATTAACAGCTCCCGCTCCTCTTTGTACTTGTACCACTGATGCAACATCAGCAAGTACAGTCCAATTTGAGAAGTATAGGTTTCCATTTTCCATATCGTTCATTGGAACACCATTAATCAAATAAGCTGTATAACGATCGTCAAATCCACGAACGTATACATTTTCATCATCCCAACCACCACCGTTTTCGACAAAAACACTAGGGAGGGTTGACAATGCTTTCGGCAATCCACGACCACCTAATCTGAAATCAATATCAGCTTTGGTATAGTCGTCGTATGAGATAGCATCAGTATTATCTACACGATTTGCTAATACATCCACGCCGCCCAACGCAACGGATGAAGATGCAAGCGTGAAATTAGCAGATTCGTTGGAATTCTGTATTTTCACTGTAGCAGAAGATGTGTTATGTCCTACTACGCTAGCAGTCACTGTGTAGGTGCCATTAGGAAGATCGATTGAGTATGCTCCACTTAATGTGGCAGCAGCACCCGAGGATGTTCCTTCGACAACAACATTGGCTCCCGGTAAGGCATTTCCATCTGCGTCCGTAACGGTCCCAGATACTGTACCTTGCCCAAGAACTGCGCCAGAAATCATAATGATTCCAAGTAGCGCGCCAAGAATCGTACGATTCATAGTTAACTCCTTTTTCTTGGTTACTTTCATATATTAATATATTCAAAAGCACGAGTAAGTGCTTTGTGATAATTTGACGTAATTATTTGAGGATTGCAAACATTAATTGTATCTCTATAAAAAAACTATGCTCATCCTATTAATTTTCTAATAAATTATCCTTTTTAAAATTGGTATGAATATCTTAACATGAGAAAATGGACTTTATTGATTTAAAAACGCAACAAAATCGCATTCGTGAAGGCCTCAAAGTACGTTTTGATCGTATTTTAGAGCATGGTGCCTATATTATGGGGCCGGAAGTCACTGAATTAGAGGAGAAATTAGCAGGTTATTGTGGTGTCAAACATGCGATTTCTTGCTCCTCTGGAACAGATGCATTACTCATTCCTTTAATGGCATGGAATATAGGTCCAGGAGATGCGGTATTTACGACGCCCTTTACTTATGTTGCAACTGCTGAAGTAATTTCGTTATTAGGAGCAACCCCTGTTTTTGTTGATGTCTATGAGTCAACCTTTAATATCGATTGTGAAAAATTAGAATTAGCAATCCAAAATACTATTTCAGAAGGAAAATTAACTCCAAAAGCAATTATTCCTGTTGATTTATTTGGGGTTCCAGCACGTTACCGTCTTATTGAAGAAATTGCAAAAAAATATGATTTAAAAGTGATTGAAGATGCAGCACAAAGTTTTGGAGGGGCAATCAGAGATAAAAAAGTAGGTACTTTTGGAGATGTTGCTGCTACTTCTTTTTATCCAGCAAAACCATTAGGATGTTATGGTGATGGAGGTGCAATTTTTACGAATGATGATAATTTAGCAAGTAAATGCAAAGCAATTCGTATCCATGGCACTACCACTGACAAATACAATAGTAAACTTATTGGTTTGAATGGACGTTTAGATAGCCTACAAGCCACGGTATTGTTAGAGAAATTAACTATTTTTGATGAAGAATTAGATTTTGCTATTCGTACGCCTCTCTCCAGCATTATTGGTCTGTCTGAATTAATTATAGAGGATACTTACGAAAAACTTTTGATTTTTGAAGACCGCCTAAAAAAAGTTTTTTCAAAATACATAAATAATTTTAAAAAGAGACCGCATGCATCTTATACACAAGAATGGATGAGTGGAATAACTTTTGAAGATGCGAAAAAAATGATTTTAGAGGAATATGAAAATTTTAGTTCATCTTCCAAAAGTTAAGAAAAACAGCACGAAGAATAGCACGAAGTTGTTGAATATGTTATATCTACCCTCAAACGACGGGGAACAGAAGTTCCCAGAGAGTGTGGGATTCGTTCCACACTCTCATTTTTTTTTAAAAAAAGAGCACGAAGTCGAGCACGAAGTTAGCACGAAGTTTGCTTACCAAAAAACAGTCAAATGATGAGTGGTTTTTTAATTTATTTTTTTTTATAATTTATTGTCTTTTGTTGATTGATAAATTATATCTTCTTTAAAGGTATTTAAAAAAGATTTTACAAATAAATCATATGAAGGTGAATCACTAATAGAAAATACTCCAACAACACAATGTTCACCTTTGTACATAACTTTGTTCTCTTTATTTTTTTTTGTATAAATAACATCTAAATTTTGACGATTAATTGAATGTGGTAAAGTAGTACGCAGAATTTCTATCGAAGATATTTTAGCATCATAATCATATATGTGTTCTTCAAATATATCTTCATTTTGCAAATAATGTATAAATATGACTTTCTCTTCAGATTTAAATGCCCAAGCATCTATATACATTTCATTTGGA
>ERZ651768.2492-NODE-2492-length-12745-cov-6.500474_pt1 | contig 12745 bp, 10 predicted proteins | sample MGYA00514754_ERZ651768 | MGnify/ENA metagenome assembly ERZ651768 | reverse complement strand
ACCTTGGTTATTAAAGATTTAACTATTAATTCATCTGACTCTTCCTACTTATATCTAATGAGGGAATCAGGTGATGTTATTTTTACAGCGGGACTTTTCAGTGAGCTGGTTTGGACCAGCCAGGATTCCATTGGCATCATCGGTGCCCCTAAAAAGGTTGCTTTTTCAGGTAAGAAATTCACTGGCAGATTAGAGTATCAATTAATAAAAAACCCAAATGATTGAATGATTCCTTTTTAAGCATTATATTAGCATAAGGTTAGCATACCAAAAATACCTTTTCCCGCACTAGAATATTCTTTTCATACAATGATAAAGGAGCATCTAATGTCAACGTGCAGATATAAACCATATCTCTTATTTATTTCCCTTTTGTTTATTTCACCAGGGTGTCAAAACGCTGCAGTTACGGATGTTATGAATCCGGTACAGGCTGCTCAACCATCGCAGAATCCTAAACGATCTGGCAATACCCAGCCGGTCCAAACCACATCCGATACACCAGCTCAGCAATTTATAGATATCCACGATCTTGGAAAAAAGATAACATTGCATTCTGATTTTGGAGAATTTTTAGGTCATCTTCCTAAGGGGAAAGATAAATCCAGAGTCTACTTAGCCAGAATCGATGATTTTCCCCTGGGCAGTGGTTACATGGGACTGGATAAATGGGATATGGCATTGGAAACTGGATTTATTGATGGGCTACTTGACAAGGGATTGACGGTTGCAGAAAAACTGGATCATGTGAACCCGAGAGACCCTTCTGAATATATAGGCACATCTCCCCAGGATGCATTTTACATGCACGGCATTAACCTGGCAGACTTGGATTTGATTCGCAGTGATATTAAGGCACCGACTCTATTGACCTACCAGATTATGGATTTTTCTAAAACAGATTTTACAGTTGTTGCCTATTTAAGGATGGTAGATATCAAGGCAATGAAAGTACTCACATCGGGTATGATTCAGGTTGGCGAAAGAGTCAGCCTTCCTGCAGAAAAAGAAATGAATGCCTTTAATGATGCTTATGATATTGTAAAAAGTATTGGGGATCTTCCTACGTCTGTATTTGGGAAAGACGTTACCCTGGGGCTATTAAATTCAGATATTCTCAATATAACGGGTGCCTATAAGAATGCACCGTCCAAGAAGGCTATGGCTATTGAGAATGGCATTATTACAGGCCTGATCCATAATGAAAAGTATAAGGATAATGAGCCTGTCATTATGGAAAAAACAGCAGGGTTTAAGCTGAAGTATCCACCGGTCTATAACAGCATCGTGTTTAATACCAGTCCAATTTTATATGAAGAATGGTCAGAATTCCTGGCTGAAACAAATTGCTCTGTATTGATGATGTACCGCTATATACCGGATAATGGTTTGTATCTTAAACTCATTGATACGAAATCGAATGGCCGGGTTATTTATTCCAGGGCATTTGTCTTTAATGGAAGAACAGATGAAGGGATCATTGAGAACCATAATATTGTAGCTGAACAGTTCAAGGCAAATGTAAATATTGGTTTGCTCAAGGATAAAAAGATCCTGATCCTGGATGGGGACAAACAGGCAGTTGAATCTCAAACATATTTTCAAATTCAGCCTTCCTTTAATGAAATGAACCTTTCTATTGAAGAAGGAATGATGACAGCACTTGTAGATGAAAAAGTATCCATTTATGAGAAATTGAAAACACTGTATCTTAAGAGACCATGGATGTATAATGAAAAAATATTCAACCTGAATCCATTGTACCTTGATGACTGGAGCCAGTTGAAAGAATTTGGCGTAGAAACACTGGTCGTCTATAATAATTTGATACCTTACGAGCAGTTATCATCCACGAGCCCTGATTATAAGAAAGTAGCTATTGGTGTACGGATCATTGATATCAATACAGGTGATATCCTTGATGTCAGCGAATTAACCAATTTGAATTAATCCATAAATATAATTGCTATTACAAGGAGCATTCTAATGAAGAAAAAATTATTTATCCTGGCCTTTGGTATTTCATTTATTTTAGCAAAATCATTTACCGTGTCTGATCCGCCCATGATCTACATATATCATTTTGTGAGCTATGACACAACATCAATCATTTTGCACGGCGGACAACAGGATGCGAGCCAAAATAAAATATTAAGGTTGCCTCTGTTTAACCGTGGCGATGTTTCAACGGGTGGAGAAAATCTCGTGGTTGGAAAACCTTTGGATCCAAAACTTGTCTCTGCAATGGTTACATCTGCAGTTGCAAAAAATACACATGTCAATATCGCGGGAGAATCCATACAGAATCGAATCAAGACAGATAATTTTATTAAACTGGTCAAATCCTATGACTATCCAAAAAGGACTGATTTTATTTTTATTGGAGAGATCAATACGGTTGCTACCCAGTATGAGATAGACCTAAAACTCATTGATGTTTCAACCCAAATAATAGTCAGTGCAGAATCGTTCAACCTATCATTCGATTCTATGAATGATCTCAGGATGAAGATTGATGGGGTTGTTATGCCTTTAATGCAAACGATCGTTACTCCTTTTATTGGGAATGCATATGTCAGAGTAGATTCAACAAGTAGGGACAGAATAAGGTGGGATGATATTTCAATCAGGCCTTTAAAAACAGTAGTAGGTTCAGATCTTCTGAAAACTTCAGAATCTGATTTTGCACCCTATCAGACTGCAAGGATGCCTGCAGCGTTTTTAAAAACACATGATAAATTATTATCAAAATTTTCACCAACAGATTATAAGTTGGTAGGCGGTGCATTTTTAGCCGGTAATTATCGTTTCAGGGCGTTTCTAAAAAACAATGAAAAACCATTTGAAACTGATTTTACCGTTAAGGCAGGAGATCTAAATGAGATTCACATGTCACTTCCCTATACACCTCCTCCAAAAGATACGGATGGCGATGGGATCCCGGATAAGGATGATGCCTGTCCGGAAACTCCCGGTGAACCCAATGACGACCCTGAGAAAAATGGTTGTCCACCGCCGCCCCCTCCCAAATTGTTTGGAAATATCACTTTACTGAATATATGGAGTGGCGTGGGGTTTGAACTGATACGCCTTTCTGATGATGGTGACGAACTGATCATGCTGGGTGAAAAGAATAATGCTGAGCTAAATGTCGATTCAGAACCATTTAATAACCGAGTGAACAAGGACAAAACATCTGTTACAGTTCTAGACCTACCCCTTGCTACATACGTGAGAAACAGTTTTGCACGCTCTGAAGAACGTTTCCCCGGGAAACATTATGTAAACCTTTTCTCAGATAGTGATACCTTGAAACTGAATAAAGCTGCAATGACAATAAAAACAAAGATTGCAGATCAGAATAAGACAACAGGTCGAGAAGTGATTATTTATTTTGATCCATTTACGCCTGAAGAAGATGATGAATACAGACTTTTTCTGGGTGAAAGCCTAGTACCGTTCACCATAGCAAGAATAGCAGGAGAACTACATATTGTTGGATTCCCTACAGCATTTTCCGGAACAATCAATATCGAGCGGGAAGGATTTCAAGATGGTGTAGTAACTATAAAGAGTGGATCAAAAAAAATATACCTCATAGCAAATCTGAATAACGCTGGTGATGAGCCTGAAACTACAGTAAAAGGAAAGTTGGGTTCCTTATGGAAGTAAAATAACATAGTATTCTTAACTTTTTTGTAGGTGGAAAGGGCTGCTAATGCGGCCCTTTTCTTATTCTTCCCACGCTGGGCACACCAGGCTCTTGTAATCACACCATTCACAGTGTCTGCCGGTCCTGGCGCCAAATTCTCTGTTGTGAATCCCCGCAGCCACTTCAATAATAATTAGATAATTTTTCAAATCTATAAGATCAAAAGAGATTTAATAGTAACAATTTATTTATTTCCTATTTAGATTTCTTTCAAATCCTCATATCATTTATTAATCAAACCACACTTCCATTGTAAAAGTATTCCCTGCGGAATTTGGGAAGCTTCAAATACGCAATCTAAACAGTTATAGAAAAAAGAGGACAAAAAATGAAAAGTCTATTTTGCACAATGACACTTCTCATAGTATTTATTATTGGTTGCGGTGGTAGTACCCCACCACCCCGTACTCCAGTGGATATGCCAACCCAGACTCAGGCAGCCAATCCACAGACTCCAATGGATGTTCCTAATTGGTTTATGATGACCCCGGAGCCTGATGATGAGTATGCAGTATATGCTACCGGGGAAGCAAGTTCCCGTAAGATGAATATTGCCATGCAAAAATCGACACAAGTAGCAAGAGCAAACCTTGGACAGTCGATCAATGCAAAAGTTCAATCTCTGATCGAGTCAATGGTTGAAGAAGCTGGTATGGGAGAAAATGTACAAATTACAGAATTCTATTCAGAAACGTCTAAGTCAGTAAGTAATGAAACACTCTCTGGTGCCACTGTGGTCAAGAAATATCCTTATCAGACGAGTAGCGGTGGTTACAGGGTCTATGTATTGATGGGCTTGAAAAAAGCACCATTTGACAATGCAGCGAGCCAAGCTATTGTGTCGAAGGTAAAGGAAAATCAAGAAGAAGCCATGTATGCAACTTTTAAAAAAACTCAGGCCTTTAATAGACTCGAGGACGCTCTTTCCGAATAAAATAAAACCCATTTAATTGATGTGGTGCGCAAATTAATTGCGCACCACATTACTTTGAATTATCAAAGGAATAATTATGAAACATTATTATAAAATGAAAAAGTTCATAATTCTTTTGATAGGTCTCTGTCTGCTTTTTGGCCAACAGGGCGAATCAATTAGGATCTGATGAGCTCTATAAAACACTCCTTAAAGATCTTAAGTATGAAGAAACCCGCAATTATTTAAAAAAGGTATGGGTGCGAAAGGATAAATATTCTGACATTGGTTGGTGGAATATAAAATTTCCTTTGCTCAAAAGCCGTTTAATCTTCCCAGGCTGGGCACACTAGGCTCTTGTAATCACACCAGTCGCAATGTCTGCCGGTCCTGGCGTCAAATTCCCGGTTTCGGATGCCGGCAGCCACTTCAATGATCTTTTCTTTTGTTTCGGCAATCTGGTCTGAAGTGAATGAATGACTTCGAATGGGTTTTTCATTATCCCTTAAAAAGTGTAGGGTAGCTGAAGCGGGCAGACCACCAATATTTTCGTCATCCAGCTGTTCAAGGTACATGGAATAGATAGCAAGCTGGAGATTTGATTTTGCGGAAGAAAATGTTTTGCTTGTTTTATAATCTACAATAGCAATACCATCATTGGTCTGGTCGATGCGGTCAATGGCGCCACGGATCGTGATAGGGCCAATCTCAAAGGCAAAGGACTCTTCTGTTTTGATCACTTCTGGTGGGTTGTTCGCAGCAAGTACACAGTAGCGGGACAGAATTTCTTTGCCCTGTTCCTTGAATTTTTCTTCACGAACAGTGTAATCGAATTCACCTTTTTTCCATTCTTCATCCAAAAGACGGAGTATTCTGTCTTCAGATAATTCTTTTTCTGGTTCATGAAACCGCTGCAGGACAGCATGAATAATATTCCCGAAGACCAGTTCCGGCTTCCTTGCGGTCGGGGGAATGCCATCCAGGCGACCCAGCCTGAATTTTAAGGGGCAGGATTCAAATGTGTCAATGGCACTGGCAGATAGGTTGATCCGTTCCGGTATAACAGGTTTAAACTTTTGACTAAGGTCTTTTTTCAGTACCGTTTCCCATTGGGAATCACCCAGGGAAACAGGACGGCCCTGTTCATGGTCATGGATGACTGCCAATGCATCCGAATAGTGTTTGACCTGCTCATAAGCTTCCCGGGAAAGTGCTTTTTGCAGGTGCTGTTCATATTTGACCTTCAGGTCAGAATAGGTTTTGATGTCCGAGTGGGGATCAGTCATGGGGTGGTCCTCCATAAGTGTATTGGGTAATTCTTTAATAAATCTGGATGTGGCTTTTTCAGGTACCAGGAGATAGAGTTTTTCCTGGGCCCGGGTAACGGCTACGTAAAACAGGCGCCGTTCTTCCTGGATATGGTGTTCCCTGGGTGTCAGGTCCGTATTCTGGCTGTACTTAAGCCAGTCATCGGGCGGGCGTTTGATTCGTCTGTCAGAACGAAAATTAAGGGGAAAACTGGCTGACCTCTGGAAAGGCAGAAATACAATGGGAAACTCACCGCCTTTTACACCGTGGACCGTATTGACGATCACACCTTCCTGTGTCCTGTATGAGGCTGGTGTTATGGATGGAAGCCCACCGGAGCGCATCACTGCTTCCAGGTATATATTAAAGGCATTCAGGCTGTGATTCTGTTTGTTACGCCGGGTGAAATCCTGGGCCCGTTTGAGTAAATTTCCCACATTCAATAAAATAAAATGATCGTCCAGGGAATAACGCTCTGCCCGGGGTTTTAGTATGTCCAGGTGCTGGGTGATATCCCAGATCATTTCCCCGGCGGACCGCTTCTGGATAATGGATTTAAAATGCCGAACGGAATCCAGTATGGGTTTAAGAACCGGAAACCTATCCTGGATGGATGGATCTGATATTAAAGCGTCAAATCTCGGCGTAGCGTCTCTAATATTAAAGCGTGAATAGATCAAATGAACTGTTTCATAACCGCTTGCCTTTTCGATGATTCTATATAGGGCCGAATCCTGGAAGGAACCGCTGGCGATCACCTGGCACCAGGCTATAATATCCCGAACTGCAGAGATATTGAACAGTCCCATACGTCGGGGCAATACGGGAATACCTGACTTGTTCAGAGCCTGGATCACAGTTCCGCATTGACCATGGGTCCTGCAAAGTACAGCAATATCATTGAACGTATATCCCTGTTTGCAAATATGATTGATCTCGCAGACCAGGAATTCCAGCTGCTCTTCCTTCTCTCCCCAGAATCGGATCGGTTTAAGGGGCTCCCGGTCCAGGCCAGAGACCAGTGTTTTTTCCATGCGATCCACATTATGGCTGATGCTGGCATTGGCCAGGTCTAATATGGGCTGTGAAGAGCGATAATTCTTTTCAAGAGCGACCGGTTTATAATCCGTGTGTCCGCTGTAGTGATCTTCAAAGGCCTGGATGTTGTAAGAATTGGCACCGCGAAAACTGTAAATAACCTGGTCATCATCACCCACGACGGTGATGAATTTTCTTTGTCCCGCAATGAGTCCCATGATCTCATTCAATGCAAAATTATTATCCTGGAATTCATCCACGATAATGTGTCGAAACTGGTCCTGGACCTCTTTCAAAACGGATGGATCTGATGTTAAAAGGGTGTAGGCGGAAAGGATCATATCGCCATAATCCACCACATTGATCTTTTTTTTCCAGGCCTGGAACATAGGGTAGATCCGTTTTAAATCTCTTAGCTGATTTGCAATTTCTTCTGTGATGGGCCCATCGTCAGTCGCTTCCGGAATTTCCATTTGATCCGGGTTGATCAATTCGTCTTTCATGCGGTTGAAACATGGAATAAAACTTTCCGTAACCGCTTTCTGGGGATCCAATGGAAACTCGTCTGATGCAAAAGGTTTTAGCTCATCAAACCGTTCCAGGAACATATGAATGGCTTCGCTTTCATCCAGAAGCTGGGGCAGTGGACCAATGCTGAACTCTTTTAAGACCCTGAAACAAAAGGAATGGAACGTATTGACCGTCATGGCGTATGCCTGTATGCCGACACGATCTACAATGCGGGATTTTAGTTCCTGGGCCGCTTTTTCAGTATAGGTAATAGCCAGGATATATTTTGGATCAATGGTGTAGTGGTCGATGAGGTGAATGATCCTGGTTTCAAGAGTAAAGGTTTTTCCCGTTCCGGCGCCGGCAAGGATCATCAGCGGTCCTGGCGGGTGTGTAATGGCAGTTAGTTGCTTTTCATTCGGTGTTGGTGCGTTATTTGATCCTGCCATAAAGATGATTATGATGAAAAATAGGTTCTTAAAAAATAAGCAGGATTTATATCTCTATAAAATGTCAATGGTGGAAATAGTATTTATTTTTTAACCTTTGGCACTACTGTGCGTCCTATTGTGCGAAATGACATGCAAAATGACCATGAACTCATACACCAATATCAAAATGGAAACCGGTCAGCCTACGATGAGATCGTGCGCCGCCACCTATCCAATACTATTGGGTTTTTCTATACATTTACTGGTGATCGAATGGCTGCAGAAGACCTGGCGCAGGATGTGTTTTTCAAACTGTACCATCACCTTAAGAGATTTCGCTTTGAATCTGCATTCACAACCTATCTCTACCGGATCAATGTTAACACTGCAAATACCTGGCTTAAACGGAATAAATGGAAAGCCCTGCTCCACCTGGACCAGGCACCGGATCGGGGAGAGCGGGATACTGAACTGGAACAGGAATGGACCCGGAAAGAATTGTGGGATGCGGTGGCAAAACTCCCTAACAAACAGCGGACTGTGGTCATGATGCGTATCGCACAGGAACTTCCCTATAAGGATATCGCAGAGATCACCGGTATGTCTGAAGGGACCGCCAAGGTGAATTTTCACCATGCAGTCACTACCTTAAAGAAATGGCTTAGAGATGACTGATTTTGAACAAAAGTTAATCAATTCCCGTTTAGAAGACCCACGGGACACGAATTCGGATGAATTTTTATCCAGGCTCCACAACCGGGTCACGGAATCAGAACAGAACAGGCAAATAATAACTGCATCCTTCATGATGCTTTTTGTTGTTGGTGTGTTAACTTTCACCCAGTTCGGAGCGCCAGAACTGGAACCAGAATTTTATTTTTCAGATGAACCAGAAACGTTTTTTAAAACTGATTTTTGGACCGTAAACAGCGATTCCCTTGAAGCTGATGAGTCTTATACAGACGACCTGGCATATTTCCTGTTACAGGAAGGGAATTTTTGGGAGACTGTTGAGTTACTAAACGAACTAGAACTGGAAGAGGAGATAACCTTATGAAACAAATCTTAGCACTATTCATCATATCCGGGCTGATGGCCCAGGAACATGATTGGGACGAGAGAGAACACGAGGGCCGGGATCATGAACGATCTGAAAGAATGGAAAGTATGATGGTCTGGAGACTGACGGAAGACCTTGACCTTTCACCAGAGCAGGCTGAAAAGTTCTTTCCAAGATTTCGCAAACACCGGGGGGAGATGGATGACATTCGCAAGCAGGAAAGAGCTATCGGTGATGAAGTAGCAGACAATATCCATCAAGAGAAGGACATGTCCAAAGACGATGTGAAAAAGCATATAGAAAAAGTATCTGAACTGCGCAAGAAGCGAATTGAACTTGAAACGGAATATCTTTTGAGTATGGATGATGTTCTTACGCCAAGGCAACTGGCACGATTGGGCGTATTTAAAGAAAGGATGATGCAGGATATGCGCGGCGAGTTGAAAGAACGAAAGGGGAAAAGAGGAAAATCTAAACACAAGAAGAAAAGAAATCGCGGCAATCGACGCCGTGGTTTTTAACCTAGGAGGATCGTATGAAGAAATTATTAATCATTACAATACCGGTACTGTTCTTTATGGCAGGGTGTGCTGACAATGCTTCAACGGATGAAACTGAATCAATACTCTTGGCCCTGCTTGATGCAGACGACGCCGCGGGTGTGGACGGATTTGACTCCGGCGGAGATATGGATTTGGATCACGATGTTGGTTTAGAAACAGAAGGAGTGGGCCGCACATTCAGTGATACGTTATCTTTTGGAGAAGGATACCGGATCCGGTTTGGGCGACGGCTTCTGGACCGTGAAAGGACTGTGGAGTTTGAAACAGGTGAAGACACAGCCATTGGGCTAGTGACCCATACCATTATGGGGGAATTCATTGCCAAGGCCATTGATACGTCCAACCAGGAGCAAATCGATTCCCTGAGCTTTACCAAGGATTTTTCATCCATATTCACCCGGAAAGTCCGGTTCGTGAAGGTGGATGATCCAAGCAGCCCTGATGGGTATCGCTGGAAGATTGATGCACTGACACCCATGACCGGTGGATCAGGGGATAAGGTTTCACTTACTGATCTATCGTTTCATGCATTGACAGACAGTCTTGATGTTGGAGAATTACTTTACTCCTATACGGCAGACGAACTGGGCGATTTGTATATAGATCGTGAATCTTTGCCAACGTTTACCGCATTCAGCAGGATCGTTGCTTTTGCGAACATAACCAACACTGGCCCGGAATACACGATGGACAGCACAGGTGTTGGCGAATGGGTATTTTTGAACTATGGTCGGAACCACTTACAGAGAGGGCGTCGCCATCTCCATGATTCAGGGATGTTCTTTGATGAAACCATGAATGATAATACCCATTCCGGTGCCATGCGGGTCCATGGACCCGGGCCCGGACAGGTGCGGGGTGTTTTTCGTACCTTTACTGAAGCAATTGACTTGGCCACTATATTTGTTTCCGATGGCGGATATAATACCAGTGTCTGGTCTATACCCTATCGAGTAGAAAGACCTTAAGTTTGTTTCTTTAGAAACAAGGAAACCCCGTCACAATTTATATGAATAATGGCGGGGTTTTTCTTTATATATTGGGCACTACTCCCGGTAATTTAGGCCCTGTTTTATACTATTAAATTAATCTCTTATGAAGATTTACAATTTTAGCGCCGGACCCGCCTGCCTTCCGGAACCTGTATTGGCTGCAGCCAGCGAAGCATCAAAACAATATAAGGGTACAGGTATGAGTCTCATGGAGATGAGCCATCGTTCTATACCTGTGGTTGAATTGTTTGAAGAAACAACGGAACGGATTAAGGATTTATTGGCCATTCCATCCATTTATCACGTGCTCTGGCTCCAGGGCGGTGCGTCCACCCAGTTTTCCATGGTTCCACTCAATGTATTGCCGGAAGGCAGCAGTGCGGATTACATAGAAACAGGTTCTTGGTCAACCAAGGCAATCGCTGAATGCAATAAAGTTGGCAAGGCTCATGTGATCGGCAGTTCCAAGGATGTTACATTCACCTTTATTCCAAAAAACTGTGAACAAAATACAAGATCATCCTATTTACATATCACAAGTAATAATACGATATACGGAACTCAGTATAAAGTATTTCCGAAGGTGGAAAATCCCGATGGATTTTTAGTAGCGGACATGTCATCGGATATTCTATCAAAACCCATCAATATATCTGAGTTTGGGTTGATCTATGCCGGGGCTCAGAAAAATATGGGGCCTGCAGGTGTGACGATGGTGATCATTCGGGATGACCTGGTGGGGAAGAATTATCGTGAAATTCCTACCATGCTGAATTATGAAACCCATGTTAAAAAGGATTCCATGTTCAATACACCGCCGGTTTTTTCCGTTTTTGTGGTCAATGAAACCCTGAAGTGGCTAATGAGCCTTGGGGGACTTGAAGCCATGGCAGTGATCAATGAACGCAAGGCAGGGAAACTTTATTCTGAGATCAAACGAAATCCTTTATTCAGGTCGCCCGTGACTGTGGAAGATCGTTCACTAATGAATATACCCTTTGTTTTCAGTGATAATTCTATGGATGATAATCATTTTTTAAAGTTTTGTGATAAACGTGGGCTTAAGACCCTTAAAGGACACCGGTCTGTGGGTGGGTTCAGGGCTTCTATTTATAATGCCATGCCGGAAGCAGGAGTGGATGCGCTAATTAGTGCCATGCAGGAGTATGGAAAATAATATTTAAACTATATTGTTTTTTTGTTCTGAAAAAAATTAATTAGATTTAAGTGGAAATCACCCTTATCTCCTTTATCTAATAAATGAAAACAATTTCAACTCTAATCTCCTTTTTGGTCCTTGGGTGCGCTCATAATAATCCACCTAGTGTCAATGATAATCCACCTAGTGTCAATGAAAAGAAGACAAATTATACTTTAATCTATAATCAATACGGAAATACACATTTTTTTGGAGTGGGAAGCGGCACAGGTGCGACCGAACAAGTATCCATCAAGATCGCCAAGGCTAAAGCCCTGGGGGAATTAGCTTCTAATGTTAAAGTTACGGTCATGTCTAAATTGGAGATGCTATCAGTATCAGAAGAAAGTGAAACTAGCTTTTCCATGCATGAGACACTAAAACAGCAAGTAATCTCCATAGGGAATGCCATTGTACGATCACCCGAGTATGAAATATTAGATTTAAGCGGTGAAAATGGTTCTTTCACAGCAGGAGTACTGGCAAAAAAGAACAAAAAGGAGCATTTTCTTGCGGCTGCCCGGGACTTGGAGTTGGATGGTAGCGAGGAATTATTTAATATGATAATGAACAAGGTTGATTAGATTTGTTTTTCTTTCTCTGTAAGAATAGAACTGCACACTAATATGAAATCATATTTCCAGAAAATCCTATTTATTTGTATGGTAAATCTGACATTTACTACAATGACATTTTCTCAAGATATAGGCTCAGAATGGCTCAATGTAAGGGGCATGAACAATCAACAAATTGAGACAATGATGAAGAAAGAAATCGATGGTCTCAAGACGTATACTTCTGAAGTGCTGGAAAAAGCTATGGTATCAATGAACAATGAAAATGACGCACGTATAACAGAATTCAATGATACAAAGATTTCTCTACGCAGTGAGCTCAATACTGCTATTGATAATAAGAATGACTTGTCTATTGAAGTTAATGATCTCAATGATGATCTAAATCTTAGAAGTTCTGAATTGAGTTCGTTAGAACAAAAAATTCTTGACGCAGACAGCAGCT
>ERZ651768.2490-NODE-2490-length-12755-cov-11.089762_pt1 | contig 12755 bp, 10 predicted proteins | sample MGYA00514754_ERZ651768 | MGnify/ENA metagenome assembly ERZ651768 | reverse complement strand
GCATCATTTTCGGCAATGATATAAGTTCCCCGAAACTGCCCCAGAACCCGAATATTTTTTGGTACATCAGGAAGCGGAGAAATCAGGAACAGATTACGTACCTTGTTTCCGGAAGCAAAATTTTTCTTTTCCGAACTTGAAGGTGTGTATAAAGATGTTCGGGTAGAAATGGAAGTTTTTGTTTTGCTGTCCGGGAAAGTTGAGCTGGCAGATTCAGTTTCTTGATTTTGGAATGCTTTTTTTCCTGATGTAACCTGTCTGAGCGAACCTCTGGGTGGCAGCTCTCTTGCTTCAATTTTGAGACGAGATTTCTTTGCTGCGTGTGTATCTGATGATTTTTCCCCCTCCAAAGGCAGATGGTCTTCCATCGGCATTTCAATTTGCCCTGAAACTCCAGTGTACGACATTTGGGATTGTGAATGCTCCCGGCCAAAAAACCTGCGGCTGGCACATTCTTTCAGGGCACTGGAAATTTGATCTGCCAGAATTGTGTGAACCAGCTGACTGTTCCGGAAACGAATTTCCGTTTTGGCCGGATGTACATTTACATCTATTTCAGTTGGATCTAACTGAATGTTAAGGAAAAAAGCAGGATGCTGGCTTTTTCCCAGAAAGACGCCATAACCATCGTAAATCCCATGGTTTACAGCAGGAGATTTGACATTTCGATCATTCACAAAAATATACTGCCAGCGTCTGCTTTTTCTGGTTTTTGAAGGAAATGAAATAAATCCGGAAAAAAGCAGAGATGTTTCCTCATGATTTACCGGAAAAATAGTGTCTAAAAACTCTTCACCAAATATTTGCTGAATGCGTGTTTGCAGCCCCTGTCCCCCAGGCAAATTGAGCAACAGTTGTCTATTGTGTGTTAGTCGAAAATGAATATCCGGATTAGCAAGGGATTTTTGTAAAATATGCAGCTGAATATGCTGAAGTTCTGTGGCTGTGGTTTTAAGGAACTTTAATCTTGCCGGTGTATTGAAAAAAAGGCGTTCCACTGTGACTTTTGTTCCTTTCGGGAATCCAATCTTGCTGAGCTGCTCAAGATATCCACCTTTGATTAGAATTCTGGTTCCGCCCTGGTTTTCATCATTACATGTCAGCAACTCAAAATGAGAAACTGATGCAATTGAAGCCAGTGCTTCACCGCGGAATCCCAGTGTACTGATGCGGAACAAGTCGTCTTCATTATATATTTTGCTTGTTGCGTGTCTTTCCACCGCAAGCTGGGCATCAGATTCGCTCATTCCGCAGCCGTTGTCCAGAATGGAAATCAGATCTTTCCCTCCGTTTTTAACAGTCACATGCACGTCTGTTGCTCCAGCGTCAATGGCGTTTTCCAACAATTCCTTGACAACCGAAGCAGGACGCTCAACAACCTCGCCTGCTGCAATTTTATTAATTAAGGTTTCCGGAAGAATTTGAATTTTAGAATCAGTGGAAGAAGAAATAGTCATTTTTTGGTGGAAACTTTTTTTAACTGGGGTAATTATTTATGTGTATTGATTTGGTGAAAATTTTTTTTGTAGAAATATTCCGTCATCGTAGCTTAAAGATTTCATCGAAGCAAGGTAGACTCTCTAAATTATTGCAAATATGATTTTGATTTTCATCAGGTCTCATTCCCATTCTTTACGAATGGTTTAATTTTGCACATGTTCAGGCAAATGCTCTGGTCTGTGTTTAAAAAATTCTACTATTAAATATTAAGGAGAAAACTATGCGACTAAAAAAATTATTTTCAGGCCTCTTAATGGGGATGATTGCTTTTGCGCCCATGGCTGTAAAGGCAGACGAAACAGCCACAATTAGATTCATTCTCACAGGTGATATGCCAGAATTCACTTCCGAAAATGGAAGAGGAGGATATGCTAAACTTGCAAGTGTGGCTAAGACTTTCAAAAAGAAAACAAAAAGGAATATACGTTCCTTGTTGATTCATGCGGGGGATGCATATTCTCCGTCTTTGCTCTCAGGACTGGATAAAGGAAAGAGTACCGTAGATATGCTGAATGCTGTCGGTGTAGATTACATGGTGCTAGGTAATCACGAATGGGATTTTGGCCCTGAGATCACTAGGGAGCGTGTCTGGCAATCAAATTTCACTGTCCTTGCCAGCAATGTAATTGATAATGAAGGCCTGCCAGTAGATGGGACCGTAAGGACTGCAATGGAGGTAGTGGGTCCATTTCGTGTTGGAATTATGGGTCTTGTAACTCCAAACGTAAAAGATGTTTCGAGTCCTGAAACAGATCAGTTTCTGCCTATAATGGATACAGCTAAAGAGTTAGCAAAAGAACTTAAAGGTCAAGGGGCGAATTTAATAGTTGCTATAGGGCATCTTGATTTTGTTGAGGATATGGAAATTCTTCAAAGTGGTTTAGTTGATGTTTTGCTTTCTGGTCAAGATCACTACCACATATTTTTTGACAATGGTAGGGATGTTTGGATGGATGCAGGAGAAGATGCAGAAAAAGTGGGTGTTTTGGATGTTCACATGAAATCCTACATGAAGCGAGGGAAAAAAAGATTTAGTTGGGAAACTGACATGCGCTACGTGGACACAAAACATATTAAGGAGGATAAAGCAATTGCATCCAAGGTTAAATCTTATGAAGATTTATTAGGGAAAGAACTAGATATTAAAATTGGAGAGACACTTTCAGAATTAGACAGTCGTAAAAAAACTGTTCGGACCGAGGAAGCGGCAATTGGGAACCTAATCATAGATGCTATGCGTGAAGGTGTGCAAGCAGAAATTGGTATTACAAATGGTGGAGGAATCAGGGCTAAGAAGATTTACGATCCTGGAACTAAGATTAGTCGAAGGGATATCTTATCAGAACTTCCGTTTGGGAACGTTGTAGTCAAACTCGGACTTACCGGCTCACAAATCTGGGAAGCTCTGGAAAACGGTGTCAGTCAAGTTGAACAAAACTCCGGTCGATTCCCTCAGGTTTCAGGAATGAGTTTCACATGGAACCCAAAAGCAGAAGTTGGGTCACGTGTTGTTTCTGTGGAGTTCGGAGGACGGCCTATGAGTAAGTATAAGACCTATACCTTGGCAACCAACGATTTCTTGGCTAAAGGTGGAGACGGTTATTCAGTGTTCAAAAAAGGTAAGGTCATAATTGATGCCAGTGGAGCAAAACTTATGGCAGGTATGGTAATGGATTATATTAAAGCCAAAGGTACGGTTTCTCCAAAAGTTGAGGGAAGGATTGTTGCTCAGTAGAAGAAAATTTAACAAAGAGCATAACTCGGATTCATATTTCTTGATTTAATGGGCGGGCATTTTGCCCGCCCTGCCGAGATTAGTAACTGTATTCTCGATTAAAACATTCCCTTCAATTCACTTAATTCCTCCCAGGTCTTTTGCCACATTAACAAAATGCTGTACGTTCTCGAAAGGTGTTCGTTCCAGCAGACCGTGATTCAGATTAAGTATGTGGTTTTTTCTGTTGGTTTCAGAAAAACATTTACCTACTGCTTTAGTAATATCTTCCTTTGATCCGTCAGCTAAAATCTTATTATCAACGTTTCCCTGGAAAATCACCTCCGGCGCCAGTTTTTTGGCAGCTTCTAAATCAATGCAATTCCCTACACTTAAAGCTTTTGCTCCGCTTTGCAGCATCAGTTCAAGGTTGGGTGACTCTTTTGTGAACAGTATTGAAGGAGTATTTGGATTTAAGGAACTGAAAATTTTTTCATGTGTCGGCTGAACATATTTTTCATATAGCTCTAATGAAATCACATCAGCAAATGATTCAAATAATTGAACCGCGTGTGCTCCGGATGAAATTTGATAATTTAGATAGTCCACAGTAAGTTCCGTTAGGCGCTCCAATAAGGCTTGTGTAAATACTGGATTCTCATTTATAAATGCCAGTATTTCCTTATGTTTCTGATTAGGACTTGAACCTGCGATCATAAAAAACGCAAGGGACATTGGCGATCCGGCGAAACCTAGTAAAGGCAACTCCCCATTAAGTTTTTCATTTATCCCTTTTATGATTTGGCCTACTGTTCTTAATTGTGTTTCTGAATCAAGTTCGCGAATTGCTTTTACCTGATTCATTGTTCTTACAGGTTCTGCTAAAACAGGTCCGGGATCAAAGCGGAAAACTGTACCAGTAGGAGTGAGTGGAGTCAGAATATCCTGGAACATGATTATTGCATCCACTCCAAGCTTTTTTGGCAGCAGTGAGATCTTAATGGAAATTTCAACATCCGAGAACAGTTTTTCCAATGGCCGGCCGTCTTTCTTTCTGAGCTGGCTGTATTCCGGATCAGTTCGTCCTGCCTGGCGCATGATCCAGACCGGGACTCTATCCACAGGCAAGTGATTGAGGACCCTGAGTAACCGATCATTCTTGAGTGGAGTCATTTGCTGTTTACTTGGGTTGGATTTTTATTTTCAAAATGATTTTTTTGACCAATGCTGAACTAAGTAATCCTTTAGGAAAAATATAAAAATCCGCAGTCTGAGTTCAGAAATACTGGACACTTAAGTGGTCTTGCTTCAACATTAAAACAACTTATATTTTTATATCTCATTTTTTTGCAAGTATCTATGGTTAAAACTTTGCCAGACTGTATGCGCTGCAACGACACAAGGGTAAATATCAGCGTTCGTCCTCGTAAGCGTTACGCACATGCCAGACTTTGTGAATGCGTGTCAAGTCCATGCAAAACATGCAAAGGGACAGGATATATCATGGAACAGGACAGCTTCCAAAGAGATGTCGCTTTAGTGTGTCCGGACTGTGAACAGGTCAAACAGCGGATAGAGCTCTATAACAATGCACGTATTCCCCGTCGCTACTGGAACAGCCGGCTAAATACAGAAGACCAGGATGATGAAAACGAAATAGTTTTCGATTTACTTTTAAGCATTTTCAGGCTTCTGCCCCAACGTTTGAGCAACCAGAATATTTTGCAGACTGAAGATGAAGACCTGAAAGGCATGGTAATCATGGGAACTCCAGGCACAGGTAAGACGCATTTGATGACCGGATTTGCCTATCAATGTACCATCAGTCAGGGAATTTCATGCATTTTTCAAAGTTTTGCTGAATTGCTTTCAGAATTGAGACAGGGTTATTCAGAAGGAAAATCAGATATTGAAATTATTGAACCTCATTTGCAGACTGACATCCTGATTATAGATGATCTTGGGAAAGGAAGAAACAGTGACTGGGAGCTTGGCATTCTTGACATGCTGATTTCGGAGCGTTATAACCGAAACCAGATGATTATGGTCACAACAAATTTTACGGAAAGTGAAGAGGATACATTAAAGGAGCAAGTACGAAGTCGTGAAAAATCTGAAACTGATCATTTCATTACAGATACCATCCGCAAGCGGGTAGGTGAGCGCATTCATTCACGCTTGAAGGAAATGTGTTATTTCGAAAGTTTAATGGGCAAGGATCGTCGAATCACTGAAGATGAAATCGACGAGGAATAATCACTGCAATCCCAGGCTCTCATCCAGGCCAAACATTATATTCATATTCTGAATTGCCTGCCCTGCTGCACCTTTGATCAAATTATCTAGGCTGGAAACAATAACCCAGTTTTGTCCGCTTTGATCACATTCTGTACCTATCATGCAGCGATTTGTATGGGATGTCATTTTTATATCAGGGAAACTACCCTTCCCAATAAATTCAACAAATTTTTGCTTATCTGCAAATTCTGAATATTTCCGGATCACCTGGTCTCCATCCACTTGTTTCCGGAAATGAAGATAAATTGTGGACAATATTCCGCGGTTAACCGGAAGCAGGTGAGGAGTAAAGATAACTTCCCCGTTTATATCAGAACTATATGAACTCAGCTCACTAAGGTATTGCTGAATTTCAGGCTGGTGCTGATGTGAGAAAACTTTGTATGCCTTAAAGTTTTCGTTTACACTCACATAATTCATGGAATCATCTTCAACCCTTCCTCCGGCGCCGCTCACTCCTGATTTTGCATCAATAACCGGGGGCTGGTCTAACTCACCAAGCAATTCAGCAAGCGGCAACAATCCCAGCAGTGCACATGTGGAATAACATCCGGGATTGGCAACAAGTCTTGCTCCTGAAATCTGCTGCTTGAAAAATTCAGGTAGTCCGAAAACTGCTTCTTTCAGTAATTCCGGGTAAGTATGTTTTAGATTATAGAATTTCGCGAAAACTTCTGTATCAGCCAGCCTGTAAGCACCTGATAAATCGATTACGCGAATTCCCTGCTCGAGCAGCTTTGGAACAAGTTCCAGGCTTGCATGGTTTGGGACTGCAAGAAAAACCACATCGCAGCCAAGTACATCTGTCTCATTTGAATTGAATGTGAGTGAATATTGGTAAAGCTCAGGGAAAACTTCAGATACATTCTTTCCCTGATACTTAGTGGAAGTCACCAGCTTTACAGTTGCTTCGGAATGTCTGGAAAGCAAATGGAGAAGTTCAAGTCCTGACAGCCCTGCAGCTCCGATGATTCCTATTCTGACCATTTACCCAAACATCTCCTGATAAAGTTCAGGGTTGAAACCCACGACAAACTGGGTCCCTACTCTCCATGCCGGAGCTCTTAAGTTGCCGCTGGGACCAATTACATCTTTGAGGATTTCTTCTTTGGCATCAATGGAAGGATTCCACACGTTCGTTTTGTTTCCTTTGCCTGTTCTAATCAGGCTTGCAGACTGAAGCAATTCCCATGCGGCATGGCTGTCAATCTTTTCTTTATTTGCAATAACACGATTTTCAACAGAAATATTTCTTGCGTCAAGAACCTCTTGCGCCCGTTTGCAGGATGTTCAACCGTTCCTGAAATATCCCCAATTAATTTTATTACTCATAATTCCTCTTAATTAAATAAAAATGAATAACTCAGGTGGAGTTTAGCGAATACCTTCCTCAGAATCAAATTCTTTCAATGTGTTTTTTCTTACCAACTGAAAGAAAATTTAAAAAACCCTTCCTACACGCATGGATAGTGCCCAGCATACTTCCCTGGTTTCATCAACATTTCCCCAGGCAGCTTTTAAACGATCAGTGTTTTCCGAAACAGGATCATAGCCTTCGCGCTTTTTAAAATTCGCAACGGCTGACCAGCTGCCAAGTATTCCGATCATGCTCTCAAAATTCCAGTTTGCTTTCATTTCAAAACGTGGAGATCTCATTTCACGAAATGGAAAGGATAAAGTGCGGTAGCCAGTTTCTACAAGGCGACGTTCTGGGTCCCAGTATCTGCCTAATGTGTCGGAATAAAATCTGTCAATCTCACGGTCAATTTCAGAATTAATTCGGAACAATTTGTATGACCAGCATGCAATCAGCCCATGTTTTTTCAGCACTCGTTCTGCTTCAGCGTAAAAAACTTCAGTATCAAACCAGTGAAGGGCTTGTGCGACAGTAATTAAATTGACTGAACGCCGCTTAAGTGCCGGTGCCTGCTCGTTTGAAACCGCATATGTGATGTTTGGCTTGGGCACAGCATTGAAAATCTGCGTTGAGCTTGCATCGGTCGCATATACCTCCTCAAAGTGCAGGGCAAGTTTCTGTGCCGCCTGGCCGTTCCCTGTACCTGCATCCCATGCAAGTTTGCATTCGCGGCATTCCCCGGCGAGAAAGCGGAACAGTTTTTCAGGGTAGCCTGGTCTATAGGCTGCGTAATGAGCAGATTGGGAAGAGAAGTTATCTTTAAAAGATTTTGGGTTTTTATGAAATTTAGCTTTGAATCTCATTCTTAATCTGAGCCAAAAGTTATAAAGGTAATCAGGATAGTTTCTGGCTCCTCCTGAAAACCAAGAGCGGAAACTGATATTATCAGATCACATTTTCATTATCCTTTAATTCAGCAAGTATTGTGCGTCCCATTGCATTATCTGCCAAAGTACGTGTCAAATCTCCAAGAACATCAAGTTGAGCTTTAAGTGCCTGAGCATCCTGACCCTGCATACTTTGCCGGACTGATTCCATTTGCTCCCGTATTTCAGTGCGTTCATTTTTTGATAATGTATTTTCAGCAACCTCCCATGTTTGTTCAATCCCCCGGAAAATCCTCTCAGCAGTTTGACGGAATTCGATCAGTTGTCTTTGATTAAAATCATCCACTGCATGTTCATAGGAATCCTCGATAATGCTTTCAATTTCGAACTGCGTTAAACCGTGAAATGGAATAACTTCTATTTCAGCCTTTTTCCCGCTGCGTTTTTCAGCAGCAGAAACAGTGAGGATTCCGTTTGCATCTACACGGAACTGGACTTGTACTAACGGATATCCGCTTTTCATTGGTGGTATACCACGTAATTTAAACTGGCCGAGGGCACGGCAATGCTTGATTAATTCTCGTTCACCCTGATAAATATTCACATCAATTGAGGTCTGATTATCAACATTAGTAGTGAATGTCTCGCTTTCTTCTGCAGGGACAGTAGTGTTGCCGGTGATGATTTTACTGAATGTTCCTCCTAAAGTTTCAATTCCCAGTGCAAGTGAAATAACATCAAGCAATAAAAAATCACGTCTTCCACCAGCCAGCAAATGACCCTGTATACCAGCACCAACAGCTACCACTTTATAAGGGTCAATCGCAACATGAGGCGGGTTTCGGAAAAATGACTCAATCCGTCTTCGAACCTTAGGAATAACAGTTGACCCTCCAACAAGTACAACTTCGTCAATTTGTTCAACAGTAAGATTTGCTTCACGCAAAACGTGATTACAACTTTCCAGAGTCTGCTCAATCATTGGATCGATAAAAGTTTCAAACTCTTCAATTTTAAATATTCCATCAAAAGTTAATCCTGTTTTGGGTAATTCCATGGAGTAAGATGTTTCAGTAGAAAAACTAAGTTCTTTTTTGATGGACTCTGCAGTTTTTTTCAGAAGCAGTTTTGATTCCGGATCGTCAAATTGTACATCCGGATGTATTTTTTGAATTTTTTTCTTTATATCATCAGCTACTGCCTTGTCAAAATCATCTCCTCCAAGCTGTGTGTTGCCATGAGTGGCAATCACCTTAAATATTTTTCCTGATAGCTTGAGAATCGAAATATCAAAAGTTCCTCCGCCTAAATCATAAACTGCAAAATGTCCTTCTTTTTTCTCATCAAGACCGTAAGCAATAGCTGCTGCTGTAGGCTCATTAATGATGCGTGCCACTTCCAGTCCGGCAAATCTTGCAGCATCACGGGTGGCCTGTCGTTGTGCGTCATCAAAATAAGCAGGCACGGTTATGACTGCTTTTTTGACTGGTTCACCCAAAACTGATTCAGCATTCATTTTCACTTTTTTCAGTATTTCAGCAGATAATTCCTGGGGGGTGTATTCCTTTTCTCCAATTTTGACTTTAATCAGCTTCCTCTGAGCTTCAACAATTTGATAAGGCAGCTCGTTTATAGAATTCCCCAAATCCTTCAGGCTGCGACCCATCAGCCTCTTAATTGAGAAAATTGTATTTTCAGGATTAGAGATGCTGGATTCCCGTGCTTTTTCTCCAACTAGCCAACCTGAATCGGTCCAGGATAGGACAGATGGAATTATGGAACTCTCTCCTGAAGCTTCAATGACTTCCGGACCGTCATCAAAAACAGTGGCTGCCAAACTGTTTGTTGTGCCTAAATCAATGCCGATTATACGTTCCATTTTATATTTGGGTTCGCTTGTAAAGTTTGTATGAGATTTTCAAAACACAAAGCACTGAAAAAATTCTTAAACAATTCACTGACATATTATTAATTATGGATTTTAACTTAGATGAATTTAGAGGCTTATTCGGAATTTATGCGATCTAACAAACGTCTTAAATACCGTTCCGCATTTAATTGTGTCTGCAGCTGTTGGAGGATTTCATGATTTTCCGGTGAGTTTTCAAATTTTTTGAACAAAGCACCATAATTCGATTCATTGAAAGTGTGCCTGTTCTGTAAATCCTCATTCATTTTGCACAGGGCTGATTGATCACCAGATTCAAGCATTTCATCCAGTGATTCCTGAAAAATAAACATTTCCTGTAAAAACCCTTCAGGCAACGCGTCTGTTTGCAGGTTCTTTTCTCTGGCAAGCAGTAGGAGTAAATATCTGGCGCGCGATGATGGTTCACGCAAAATACTGTATGCAGCATTAAGCATCACTGAAGATTTTTCACTTAGAAGCTTTTGCTTCTCCGGGGCCTCCCCGAAAAAATCCGGATGCATTCCCAATGATAGGCGCTGATAAAGATTTTCCAGTTCCTCTGAGTCAATTTCAAAACAGTGGGGCAATCCCATAACTTTGAAATGATCTATATCATCAGAAACAGTCTGAAGGGAATTACAGGAAAAGCAAAATAGTGGTGATATCAAAGAATCACCACACGATTGACAGGATGTATGCTCAGAAGCCATAGCTTTATAAAACGCTATAACTTAACCTTCGCTTCTTTTCCTGTAATCAGAAATTGCGGCTTTGATGGCGTCTTCCGCCAATACAGAGCAGTGAATTTTTACGGGAGGCAACGACAGTTCTTCTACAATTTCCGTGTTCTTGATAGACATTGCTTCATCAATACTTTTACCTTTGACCCATTCTGTTGCAAGGCTGGAACTCGCAATGGCAGATCCACAACCAAATGTCTTGAACTTAGCATCAACTATTTCATTGGTATCCGGATTCACCTGGATTTGGAGTTTCATCACATCACCGCATTCCGGCGCACCTACCAATCCAGTCCCTGTATTTTCATCCTTTTTATCCAAACTTCCTACATTTCTTGGGTCGTTGTAATGATCAATAACTTTTTCGCTATAAGCCATGAGATCCTTTTTTCACATAAGTTAATTTTTTGTTTAATGGGATGTCCATTGTACAGTTGACAAATCCACTCCGTCTTTGACCATTTCATAAAGTGGAGACATTTCACGGAGCCTTTTCACAGCAGCTATCATTTTTTCCGCTGCATAATCTATCTCTTCAACAGTGGTGAATCTTCCCATTCCGACACGGATTGATGAATGTGCCAGATCGTCACCAACTCCCAGGGCACGCAGAACATAAGACGGCTCCAAGCTGGCAGAAGTGCAAGCTGAACCTGAAGAAACAGCAAGCTCATTTACTCCCATCATCAAACTTTCACCTTCCACGTAACCAAAACTCATATTAAGGTTATTGGGCAGTCTGTCAGTTGGATGACCATTCAGAAAAATATAATCAAGTTCTGAGTTTAAACGGTCTGAAAGCCTTTGGCGCAATCCGGTTAAGCGTTCTGCTTCAGAAGCCATTTCCTCAACTGAGAGCTCCAGAGCTTTGGCAAATCCCACAATCCCCGGGACATTCAGAGTACCGGAACGCATTCCTCTTTCATGACCTCCGCCAAACATTATTGGTGACAAGCGAACACGGGGCTTTTTTCGTCGCACGTACAAAGCGCCTATGCCTTTTGGACCATAAAACTTATGTGCAGTCATGGAAAGAAGATCAATGTTCATCTCCTCCACATCAATCGGTATTTTCCCCACACCTTGTGTTGCATCAGTGTGGAAAAGCACACCTTTGTTTCGAGTTATCTGGCCTATTTCCCTGATAGGATTGAGAGTGCCGATTTCGTTGTTTCCTGCCATCAAAGAAACTAAAACTGTATCTTCACGGATCGAGTCTTCCAGTTGTTTCAGGTCAATGCAACCATGTTTATCCACGTCAAGAAATGTAATTTCGTATCCTTTCTGCTCTAAGGCGTTACAAGGATCAATTACGGCCTTGTGTTCAATTGGGCTGGATATAATATGTGTTCCCTTTTTTTTGTAAAATTCTGCAACTCCCAAAATAGCCAGATTGTCTGATTCTGTAGCACCACTGGTAAAAACAATTTCTTTACCTCCTGCACCAATTAAGTTTCCAATCAATTCACGTGCGTCATCCACCACTTTTTCGACTTGCCAGCCAAATGAATGATTGCGGCTGGCCGCATTGCCAAATGATTCCGTAAAATAAGGCATCATCGCCTCCACTACTTTCGGATCAACAGGGGTAGTTGCATTATAATCAAGATAAATGGGCAATTTCATATGTAGAATCCTCAAAATTTAGGTTATTCATTTGTGCGTCTTTTATGATTGCGGCTAAAGTAGTTTCTTCTATAAACTGCTGAATTTTATTATGTAAAGCAATCAATGGACGCTTGGTAGGACAACACTGGTGCACTTTGCACAAATCCTCATCATGAACGCATTCTACTAAAGTAAAAGGATTATCAGTGACTTGAATTATCTCAGACAAAATAATATTTTCTGCAGGTCTTGCCAGCACGTAGCCACCATGCTGTCCTCGAGTCGACTTAATCAATCCGGAAGAAACCAGCAGTTTCAGTATATTTGCCACCATAGGGGAAGGCAATTGGTAGTGTTCGGCTACTTTCTGGGCACTTACAGGAGCATTAACCTCACCCAGATGGGTAAGTAAGATGATTGCGTAATCTGTCTTTTTTGATAATTTCAGCATTTTTCATTTTTTTAATGTGTATACATATATAGCACCAATTTAGTACTATATCAAGAAAAAATTTCAAAAAATAAAAAAAGATTTTTCTCTGTGCAGATCAAAAGAAATATTAAATATGGAGGTTTATTTAACAGGGAAAGGAATTTCACCAGTGTGGTGAAGAAAAGGTTCTGGGACACCAACTTCCCAAATCCGGAAATCCAGGCGAATTTTATCTGCATGAGAAGCAGCATAAATGTTAGCCTTTATGCTGGACTCTATACGTCCACCGGCAGGAATCCAGAAGTATTT
>ERZ651768.2489-NODE-2489-length-12756-cov-2.944239_pt1 | contig 12756 bp, 12 predicted proteins | sample MGYA00514754_ERZ651768 | MGnify/ENA metagenome assembly ERZ651768 | reverse complement strand
GTACGCCTTTGTACTCGCATACGCCTTTGTAAGTTACACTCCTTACTCCTATGCCTTTGTACAAGCCTATGCCTTTCTCTAAGGGAACTTACCATTGAAAACCCCGAAGGGAAATCGCCTTTGAAAATCCGTAAGGCAACTCACATAACGCCTTGTACGCTTACACGCCTTGCACGCCTGCGCCTCTGTACATAGGCGTACACGGCGTGTATGCGTACACGGCGTATATGCGTACACGGCGGACGCCTTCGACACGCCTACAGTACGGATTTCCCTACTGTAGGCGATCCACGGACGAGTTTTGATGAGTTTACGCGTCCTCTTCTTTGAACTCGTTCTCCTCAACGGTGAAGAGTTTTATAAAAATTCTTGTAGATTTGGAAAGCTCTCGTTCTGTAGTTTCCGAAAACATATAGGTTTATATACTTTTCATACCTAGATCATATGCAAAATGACAGTAACACTCTTGCTGATCCTAATGATAGAGCTACTCAAGAATCTGAGTTTGGTTTGGAATTGAGAACAAGAGACCGAGATAGGAAGTTATTAAATAAAATTCAAAAAGGACTCCAGCGCATTGATGAAGGTGAATATGGATTTTGCGAAGAAACAGGAGAAGAAATTGGTCTAAAAAGACTTCATGCGCGGCCCGTAGCAACATTAAGCCTTGAAGCTCAAGAGCGTAGAGAATTAGCAGAACGCCAATACAGAAATCGTAACACTGGATATCGCTAATATCTTGTTAATAGAATGCCTAAAAAGAATAAATACGGAAAAATAACTTCTAGTGAATTTTCTACGGCAACATGGTTAAAAAATAAACATCTTCAAACTTTATTTTTACCTATAAAATCTCTTCTTAAAAATATCAAAATAGAACGAAAAATAATTAATCTCCCTGATGGAGATATTATTTCCATAGATACAATACACAAGAGTAAACAACAAAATAAATCGAAGCCTCTTCTTTTAATACTCCACGGCCTAGAAGGATCTTCTAGATCTTCATATGCAATGCAATTGCTACAGTATGCTCAAAAAAATAATTGGAATGCAGCTGTTATTAATTCAAGAGATTGTGGTGGGTGTCACAATAAACTACCGAGAAGATACCATGCTGGTGAAACAAGCGATTTGAAATTTATAGTAGAAAAAATTTATCAAGAAGGTTACATGGGAAAAATTTATGCGGTTGGTTATTCTCTTGGTGGAAATGTATTACTCAAATATCTTGGCGAGCAAGGTGAAGATACTTTTATCAGCGCAGCTGTTGCAATTAGTGTTCCATTAGATTTACATATGAGCTCCTTAGCTCTGAATCAAAATTTCTCTAAAATATATCAATTTTATTTACTAAATTGCATGAAGAAAGCCATTCGCCGTAAATTTAATAAATTTAACTCTCCATTTGAATGGTCCGATGCAATGAATGCAAAAACTTTTAGTCAATTTGATAATATCGTGACAGCGCCTTTACATGGTTTTAATTCTAAAAATGACTACTATGAATTGTGTAGTTCAAAATATTTTCTTAGAAAAATAAAAATACCAACACTTATTATTAATTCTAGTGATGACCCATTTATGCTCCCAGAAATGATTCCAGATGCTAATAACTTATCTAATTCTGTTCAGCTTGAAATTTCAGACTCTGGTGGTCATGTAGGCTTTATATCAGGTGGCACGCCATGCAAACCTAAATTTTATTTGCCAAAAAGGATCTTTAATTTCTTGAGTGATTACGCTTAATATGTGTTTAAAATTTTTTAATTTAGATTTAGTCTACTTCTTTCATACTTAAACGAACGCGTCCTTGCTTGTCGACTTCAAGAACTTTAACTTTTACGCTATCACCCTCAGAAAGTTTGTCGCTCACCTTCTCGACTCTATCGTTTGAAATCTGTGAAATATGAACAAGCCCATCTTTGCCTGGAAGTATTGTTACAAATGCTCCAAAATCCATTAATTTTACAACTTTACCATCATAAATTTTACCAACCTCCACATCAGCGGTAATTAGCTCTATTCTTCTCAAGGCTTCTTTTCCAGAAATGCCATCTACAGACGCTATTTTCACAGTTCCATCTTGATCGATGTCAATTGTAGCGCCTGTTTCCTCGGTCAATGCCCTTATTACTGAGCCACCTTTACCTATAACATCACGAATTTTTTCAGTATCTATCTTTATTGTTATTATTGTTGGCGCCCACTGTGACATTTCTTTACGGGGTGATGAAATTATTTCATTCATTTTTTTAAGTATATGTAATCTTGCTGTTTTAGCTTGGATTAAAGCGGCATCCATTATTTCTCGCGTTATTCCCTGTATTTTAATATCCATCTGGAGCGCTGTTATGCCATCTTGAGTTCCTGCAACTTTGAAATCCATATCTCCAAGATGATCTTCATCTCCTAATATATCTGTTAAAACAGCATATTTATCTCCCTCTTTAACCAGACCCATTGCCACACCTGCGACAGGAGCTTTAATTGGGACGCCAGCATCCATAAGAGCCAAGCTCATACCACATACTGATGCCATAGAACTTGATCCATTGGATTCTGTTATCTCAGAAACAACTCGGATAACATATGGAAACTCGTCTTCCTCTGGCATTGCTGCCTGGATGCTTCTTTTGGCTAATTTGCCATGGCCTATTTCGCGTCTTTTTGGCGAACCGACAAAACCTGTTTCCCCCACACAGTATGGTGGAAAATTATAATGCATTATAAATGAATCTTTATATTCCCCTTCGATCGCATCAATAATTTGTGCGTCCCTACCTGTACCTAATGTAGTTGCAACAATAGCTTGAGTTTCACCGCGTGTAAAAATGGCTGATCCATGGGCTCTTGGCAAGAGTCCAACCTTGACATCAATTGGACGCACTGTCTCTGAATCCCTACCGTCTATTCTAAGTTTTCCATCTAAAACTCTTTCTCTTACTAATCGTTTTTCTAATTTGGATAAAGCAGAACTAATTTGCTCTACAGACCATTCGGGTTCATCCTTTTCCGCATAGGATGTGCATATAGCATCTTTTATATCGAAAATACTTGCTTGTCGCTCTATTTTATCTGTAATCGTATAAGCATTTGTCAAATCTTTAGCGGCTGCTTTCTCAATTGATTGAACAAGATTTTTGTCTACGGGAGGTGGGGCCCAATCCCATGATGGTTTTTTAACTTCTTTTGACAATTCGTTAATCGTTTGAATAGCAATTTGCATTTGTTCATGGCCAAAAATGACTGCCCCAAGCATTATTTCCTCTGATAACATTTTCGCTTGAGATTCGACCATCAAAATAGCTTCCGAAGTTCCAGCCACGACCAAGTCCAAATCAGACTCTTTAAGATTTTCTGCATCAGGATTTAAAATATATTCTCCATTGATATATCCAACTCTCGCTGCTCCAATCGGAGCTTCGAATGGCATTCCGGAAATTGCTAATGCGGCTGATGCACCTATTATGGAAGGAATGTCGGGATTAACTTCTGGATTCATAGAAACCACTGTAGCTATAACTTGTACCTCATTGGTGAATTCTTTTGGGAAGAGCGGACGAATTGGTCGATCTATTAACCTGCAAGTAAGAGTTTCTTTTTCACTAGGCCTTCCTTCACGTTTAAAAAAGCCGCCTGGTATTTTACCGGCAGCATATGTTTTTTCCTGATAATTGACAGTTAACGGGAAAAAATTTCTCCCAGGTTCTGCAGTTTTTTTACCGACAGCGGTTACAAGTACAACCGTATCATTCATATTAACAAGAACAGCGCCATCTGCTTGCCTTGCGATTGCTCCCGTTTCAATTGAAATAGAATGCTGCCCGAATTTAAATGTTTTATTTATTGCTTTCACTTTATATTCTCATAATTTATGTTGGACAAAGGTAATATTCCCTAATTACTCATTAGTGTGTGTTAATTAAATTTATCAACAATTAGTTAACGACGAAGACTAAGTTGAGAAATAATTTCTCTATATCGACCTTGATCATATTTTTTAAGATAGTCTAATAATTTTCGCCTTTTACTTACCATTTTAAGTAAACCTTGGCGTGAATGATGGTCTTTAATATTTTTATCAAAATGATCAGCTAATTCTGAAATTCGCTTTGATAATAAAGCGATCTGCACTTCTGGTGATCCCGTATCTAAATCGCCTCTTGCAAATTCTTTTATAATTTTGCTTTTGCTTTCACTTGATAGTGGCATTTTAAGAAACTCCAATATTCCTATTATACTTCCCTTCAACTAGGCGCGCTATTCTAGCCCTTCAAAAGAAGAAGTAACAGCTTTAGATGAAAAAAAAGTTTTTTTAAATTTATAATCAAAAATTTGAATTGTAGGTACTTCGTTTCGTATTCAAGTGAAAAATCCTTCTAGGCTGGAGTAGGTATGTCTCCTGCAATTCACCAATACCAAAAAAACTATCATCTCTATATACCCTTACATAGCCTTTAATGGCTTCATCTATCTTAACAACTTGTCCGCATAAAAATTTATTTAATCTCATTGAATCTAGACGTACTGAAGGCCAGTTCATAAATACCGTGTCCGGAGGTAAAAGAAATGATTTAAGAGATTCATAATCAATTTTAGCTATTTTTTTTAGATTTTCTAAATCAGTCATATTTTTTGATTCAAAATGTCCAACTGATTCTCGATGCAATTTAGTTACGTGCGCCCCAGTGCCTGCCACTCTTGCAATATCTTCAACCAAAGTACGTATATACGTACCCTTAGAGCAATGTACATGAAATACAAGCCTATCAAGCGAATGTTTTAGTAAATTTATTTTATAAATAGTTATCTTACGAGAACATCTATCAATATTTTCTCCTTTCCGTGCTAATTGATAGAGACGTTTACCATTCTTTTTTAAGGCCGAATACATTGGTGGAATTTGATCTATCACACCAATAAACTGTTTAAATGTTTTTTTCCAATATTTCGAATCACGTTTTTTAATCGGCATGGTTTTAATAATTGTTCCATCGCTATCTCCTGTATCTGTAGTTTCGCCAAGTTTAGCTGTTACTTGGTATGTTTTATCAGAATCAAGTAGATATGGGCATACTTTAGTGGCCTCGCCAAAGCAAATAGGCAGCATTCCAGTTGCTAATGGATCTAAACTACCAGTATGACCAGCTTTATGGGCATGAAATATCTTCTTAGCATTTTGCAATGCTTGATTGGAAGTCATGCCAGTACTTTTGTTTAAAAGTAATAAACCATGAATATTTTTTTTTATCGCCACGTTTTAAATACGAAATGATGTTGATCTTATTTATATGTTTTAGATTGATTATCGAGGCTTTCTATTAGTTTGGTTATTTCAATGCCTCTAACAATACTATCATCATGGAAAAAATGTAATTCTGGGACTATTCTCATATCAATATTTTTACTTATTTTTGTACGTAAAAACCCATTAGCTCTTTGTAAGCCCTTTAATATCAAATGTGGGTCAATATTTAATTTTATGTGACTAAAATAAATTTTAGCTACGCTCAAATCTTTAGATAATTCAATGCTTGTAAACGAAACATTTTTCAATGCTGGATCTCTGACTTCGTATTGAACCTTCTCATTCAATATTCTTAATATCTGAGAGCCCAGCCTCTTATTTCTCGAAAATTCTTTTGGCATTAGATATTTTATATATTACCAATAAAATCAATCAATTGTTCTTGCTACTTCAAGTTGTTCATAACATTCAATCTGATCGCCAATTTTAATATCATTATAATTTTTTACACCAATACCGCACTCGGTTCCAGATTGTACTTCATTTGCATCATCTTTAAATCGTCTTAAGGATTCTAATTCACCTTCAAAAATAACAACATTGTCTCTAAGTACTCTAATTAGATTAGATTTTTTTACATACCCTTCGATTACTATAGATCCTGCAATGTTGCCAAGTTTTGGTGATTTAAATACCTCTTTAACTTCAGCCAAACCAACAATATTTTCACGTATTTCAGGAGATAATAGACCCCCCATTGCAATTTTAACATCGTCAATAGCTTCATAAATCACACTATAGTAACGAACATCAACACCCGAGTCTTTGATAGATAGCCTTGCTGTTGCATCAGCTCTAACATTAAAACCTATGATTATTGATTTTGAAGCAGCTGCTAAAACTACATCAGATTCAGTAATGCCTCCTATACTAGACGAAATAACTTTAACTGTTACCTCTTCAGTTGAGAGATTTACTAATGCGTCTTTTAATGCCTCAGCGCTCCCATGGACATCAGATTTAATCAATATTGGTACCAATTTCTCATCATCTTGTGTCATTTGTATAAAAGCATCTTCAGTATTAGCTATTTTTCTTTCTACGAGTTTTGATTCTCTTGATTTACTTTGCCTAGTCTCAGCAACTTCTCTAGCTTTACGTTCATCTTTTACAACCAAAAAATCATCTCCTGAAATTGGAGAATTTGATAATCCTAGTACAACTACAGGAATAGATGGACCAGCGACCTTAATTACTTTTTGTGATTCATTAAACATATTTCTTATTCGACCAAACTCTTTACCAGCAATAATCATATCGCCATGATTTAAAGATCCTGATTGAACTAATAAAGTAGCAACAGAACCTCGCCCTTTCTCTAGGCTTGATTCAATAACAATCCCTTTAGCTGACCCATCGTATATTGCCTTAAGATCCATAACCTCAGCTTGCAACAAAATTGCATCAAGAAGAGCATCGATACCCTCTCCAGTTTTAGCTGACACATTTACGAACAAATGTTCACCCCCCCATTCTTCTGAAATAATTTCATGAGAAGATAAGTCGTTTTTAATGCGTTCTATATCTGTATTTTCTTTATCTATCTTGTTTATAGCTACAAGGATTGGAACGTCAGCATCTCTGGCATGATTAATCGCCTCGGTTGTTTGAGGTTTTACCCCATCATCGGCAGCGACAACTAAAACAACTATATCGGTCGCTTGACTACCCCTGGCTCGCATCGCTGTAAATGCAGCATGTCCTGGAGTATCAAGGAAAGTAATTGCTCCTTTATCTGTTTCAACATTATAGGCTCCAATATGCTGAGTGATGCCTCCGGCTTCTTGATCAGTTATTTTGGTTTTTCTAATATAATCAAGCATAGATGTCTTGCCGTGATCAACATGCCCCATCATAGTCACAATGGGTGGTCTTGATTTTAATTCGCCTTCTGCCTCATCATCAGATATAAAAGAAATATCGATATCTTCTTCTTGTGTTGCTTTTGCGACATGCCCAAGTTCTTCTACTACGAGTACAGCAGTATCTTGATCGATAATTTGATTAATAGTAACTATAACGCCCAAATCAAATAATGCTTTTACTAACTCATTTCCTTTTATAGCCATCCTCTGCGCTAAATCAGATATAGCTATATTGCTTGGTATATAAACTTCATGAATTACGGGTTCAGTGGGTTTTTCAAACCCATGTTGAGCATCACCTGCAACTGATACGCGTCTTCTCCTTACTACTGTCTTTCTTTTTCTTCTTCCACTTTTATGGTCAGCAACATGAAGTTCTTTACGTCCATATCGGGTTTCTGACGATTTTAGTTTTTTTCTACTCTGTTTTTTTTGCTTAAGATCTTTTTTAGATGGAGATTCTTTCTGACCATCTTTACTCTTTTCTTCTTTTTCAGTCTTTAATGGCTTTTCTGGTATTGATTTTTCAAGATCTTCAATTTTCTGCTTTTCAGCAGCAGCTATTTTCTTTTTTTGCTCTAGCTCTTCTTTTTTTATTTCTAATTCATCATTCTTCTTTTTTTCAATCTCAGTATTTTCTTTTTCTCTGATTTCTTTATCAAGAACTTCCTGTTTTTTTATTGAGTCAGCTTCTAGGACTTCTCTTTGTACATATGTTCTCTTTTTTCTAATTTCCACATTAACTGTCCTGGAGCGCCCCTGGGAGCCTGACAGCTTTATTTCTGATTGTGATTTTCTTTTTAATGTAATTTTCTCTGGAGCAGCGCCTGCCCTGCCACCATCATTCTCTCCATGACTTTTTCTGAGGTAAGTTAATAGTAGTAATTTTGCATCTTCGCTAATCTTATCTTCACTACCAGTTACTTTGATGCCTGCATTTTCAAGTTGAGATAAAAGTGTCTCAACAGGAACTTTGAGGACATCAGCAAATTGAGATACTGTAACTTCAGCCACTGGATTTCCTTATAATTCTCATTATCCATCTGCCTCTTTACTATCCTCGAACCAATGCTCACGCGCTTTCATAATTAATGCATCTGCAACATCTTTATCCATACTTTTAATATCTAACAAATCGTCTGTTGCTAGTTCTGCTAAATTTTCTCTAGTCACTATCCCTTCACTTGCTAGTTTAAAAGCAAGATTTTTATCCATTCCTTCTAATTTAAGCAAATCATCTGCTGGCTCAGCTTGATCTATTTTTTCTTCTGCAAGAATAGCTTGAGTTAATAATAAATCTCGTGCACGATTTCTAAGTTCATTCGCTATATCTTCATCAAATTCTTCTATTTCAATTAACTCAGAAGACGGAACATAAGCGACCTCCTCAATTGTTAAAAATCCTTCCTGCGCTAAAATAAGTGCCACTTCTTCATCAACATCAAGTTGCTTAGAAAACATTTCAATAGTTTCACGACTTTCGGCTTCATTTTTTTGTTCTGCATCGACCTCGGTCATTACATTTAATTCCCAAGCTGTTAATGCGCTAGCTAAGCGAATATTTTGCCCGCCTCTGCCTATCGCTTGTGATAACTTTTCTTCATCTACAGCGATATCCATAGAATGCGAATCCTCATCAACTACTATTGAGATTACTTCAGCAGGCGACATAGCATTAATTACAAATTGAGCAGGGTTATCGTCCCACAAAATAATATCAACTCTTTCGCCCGCTATCTCATTAGATACAGCTTGAACTCTTGAGCCTCTCATTCCGACGCATGCCCCGACTGGATCGATTCTTGATTCATTGCTCTTTACTGAAATTTTTGACCTGAAACCAGGATCTCTAGCCGCACCTAATATTTCGATAAGACCCTGACCAACTTCTGGTACTTCTATCTTAAACAATTCAATTAAAAATAGTGGAGATGTACGTGAAAGAATCAACTGAGGACCTTTTGGCTCTTCTCTTACTTCTATAAGGAGTGATTTTATTCGATCATGTGGACGAACAGGCTCTCTAACTATCATTTGATCACGTGGAATGAAACCTTCAGAGTTTCCTCCAAAATCAACATAAACACCTTGTCTGTCGACGCGTTTAATTAAACCAGATAGTAATTCGCCTTCACGATCTTTGTATTCTTCAATTACTAATTGACGCTCAGCTTCACGGACTTTCTGTACGATCACATGTTTTGCTGTCTGTGCTGCAATGCGTCCAAATTCAACTGACTCCATGGGGATTTCAACATAACTTTCTGGTTGAGCATTTTTGTCGATATCAACAGCATCGATCATACGTAATTCGTGATCAGGAGTTTCGAGCTCGGTTGAATCGTCAGCAAAAACTAACCAGCGTCTAAATGTTTCATAATCACCGGTTTCCCTATCTATTGAAACTCTGACATCTATATCTTCAGAATGTTTTCTTCGTGTCGCTGATTCAAGGGCAGCCTCAATTGCTTCAAAAATGACTTCTTTATCGACATTTTTTTCATTTGAGACAGCCTCTGCAACTACAAGGATATCTTTACTCATTTTACTAACTTCTCCACTTTAATAGCTCCCGGATCATTAGATTAGTGGCACCAAACGTGCTATTTCAATCATATCAATTGGCAATTTATATAATTGATCATCAACTTGAACTTTAATACTTTCTTTATTAGCAGCAAGCAATTTACCTCGAAAGTTTCTTCTACCATCCATCGATCGCAAAAGCTTTATCCGAAGTTCATTTCCTATAAATCTCTTAAAATGATTTAATTTTGTTAATCTCCTATCTAAACCAGGTGATGATATTTCAAGCGTATATTTTCCTGATATTGGATTTTCAACATCTAATAAAAGACTGATCTGACGACTTACAATTTCACAATCTTCAATATTTATTCCAGTTAAATTATCAATAAATATAGAGACTAATTGTTCGCGATCTTGAGTTTTTATTTCAATATCAGTCAATTCATAACCCATTTTCTCTACAGCAGGTTTTATCAGATCATTTAACTTCATAATTTATTTAATTTATTAATATATATTATTGTTTTACAAATAAAAAATGGGCTTATAGCCCATTATGATAGTTATTATCTTTTAACAAACCATCGTTTACAAATAATAAAAAACCCCTAAGCGGGGTATTTTTTTACCACCAGCAGTATGATCAGGTTAAAAACCTTATACTGCTTGCTCATTATACGTCAAATAAGCATTGTTCTGCAATAATCCTTATATATTTTTTTAATTCTTAGCAATCATAGATAAAATTTCAAACAACATTTGTGCCCCTACATGTACAGTATTTGTCGTAGCATCATATTGCGGTGCTATTTCTACGACATCTCCGCCAATCACGTTTAAATCTGAGCAACCTCTTAGAAGTATCTGAACCTCCCGTGGAGTTAACCCTCCAACTTCAGGTGTACCCGTTCCAGGCGCGAATGATGGGTCTATACCATCTACATCTAAACTAACATACACGGGTGAATTTCCAACCAACTTAACCGTTGATTCAATAACAGCTTGCACACCTATTTCAGCAAATGTCTCGGCATGAATGACTGTCATTCCTGATTCATAAGAAAACTCCCAAAGAAATTCTGAATTACCTCGAATACCAATTTGTATTGTTTTTTCAGGATCTAGAACTCCATCAAGAACGGCATTACGAAAAGGAGCTCCATGCTGAAATCTTGTGCCTTCATATTCGCCTGAGGTATCGCAATGAGCATCTATATGTATACAAGCTACAGCTTCATTCCTACCTACAGCTTTTAAAATTGGATGAGTTATGGAATGGTCTCCCCCAACCGTCAGGGGGATAACTCCAGCATCAACAACCTTATGATAAAACTTCTCAATATCTTCTATACATGAATCTAATTTAAAGCGACTCCTAAAGGGTACATCGCCAATATCTGCACACTTTTTATTTTTAAACGGTAATACGTCTAAATTATGATTATAAGGCCCTACTCTTTCTATACCACGCACTGCTCTAGGTCCAAATCTTGCGCCACTTCTGTTTGTAGTCCCCAGATCCATTGGGACACCAATAAGAGCGATATCTAAATCATCTAATTTATTAGACTGAGGCGCATCAAGTAGTGTCGGAATACCTCCAAAGGGTAAAAAACGAACTCCTTCAGGATTAAATTGATAGTCAGCTACTTTTTTAAATTTTGGATCAAAAACTTGTGATCCCGAATCTAAATACTTTTCGCGAAGTTTTTTAAGTTTTTTAGAATCCATATAATCTACCTAAATGCAATTAAGTTGCAACATAAGTATAACCACATTAATCACTGATTTGTACGAATTAGCGTTCCTGTGAACATGATGCTCCTGCACAAATTAGCCTGGTTCCATCATGCAACGTTGCTTCTAGGAGGAAGACTGAATTGTTTCGAACGCCTGGCCATCCCGTGATAGAAATAGGCTTCATTATAACAAAAAGCTCCATCTCAAAACCAACCCGTTTCATTGTGTTCAGCGCGCCCATTTCTACAAGCCATTCAGTAGTGACGCCGTTTTCATTTAACACTTCAAGCCTGAAATGGGAGTGAGGATTACGCCAACTGATTTTTGTTAGCTTTCCTGCGAGAGTGAGCTCTTCACTTTGATCAAAATTAAGTGAAACAGAATGGTGTGAAAATACTATTCCCGGGACAATCAGCAGCAGTAAAAAAACAATAATCATGTTCTTTATGGTCATTGGTTAATCTCAAGAATTTGGTTCAACAATACTCGCTTCCTCTGGATCGCAATCATACTTCATGAGTTGATAGTCTGTCAGTGCATAACTAATTGTAACCACGAAGGGTTGATTAAAGATAATCGGATCATCATGCGTAATTTCAATATTGAGCATATCCTTTGACTTACTAATACGTTCTACCGTATGCATAAATCGGCTTTGTGGAAGTCCTGCCCAATCCGCAATCGTTGATATGTACCCACGAGAAATGTTGATAGTATCGATAACAAGTGTGCCTCCTTCATACCACGCAAAAGAATAGCCGAGTGTGGGTATTCCTTTTGTATTAAAACGCTCAACAGACTGATTAACTGGATCGCCCAAAGGAATGACTCGATCCAGATCCATAAACTCATATTTTAGACGAACTTCATCGTCAGTTTGGCTGATTTTCACAACAACATTAGGGTTAAGCCAGACACGGGTCCAACTCGCAGGTATACACTTATAAGAAGGGTCATCTACCTTAAAATTATAAGTGTCCCAGCGACGTTTCCCTTCTTGAGTTAAAATCCTAGGATCTATATCTCCGCTCTCTCCAAGACCAACAAAATCACCTCTTATCCAGTTTCCTGATAATTGTGGTACATTGGTTTCATCAGCTAACGTCGGTATTAAGATTGTTATTTTAGAATAAGAATCCAGCAAAAAAAACAGTAACAAGAAAGACACAATGGGATATTTTTTCATCTAAACACTACTACTTAGATTTGGTAGCGGGGGTAGGATTTGAACCTACGACCTTCGGGTTATGAGCCCGACAAGCTGCCAGACTGCTCCACCCCGCATCAGTTATTCAGGATCATACAAATACC